>WFLX010270146.1_pt1 | contig 12951 bp, 8 predicted proteins | sample 4967041 | NCBI WGS metagenome assembly WFLX01 (sample SAMN12857096, study PRJNA449069) | gut metagenome | isolation source: stool from male and female vole | host: Microtus ochrogaster | place: USA:Florida | collected 2017
CCCTGACTGCTACTATCGATCCAGAGTACACCACCGACAAGACAATAACATGGACTTCTTCCGATGAGAAGGTCGCTACCGTCAAGGAGGGTGTTGTGACTGCCGTCGCTCCTGGCACCGCCGTAATCACCGCTACTACCGCAAACGGACTCACTGCCACTTGTGCCGTGACCGTGAAGGCTAAGGTGTTTNAGGCTGTCGGAATCACACTCGACAAGACTGAGGCTACTCTGACCGAGGGCGAGTCTATCACCCTGACCGCAACACTCGCTCCTGAGAATACTACCGATAAGACTATCATCTGGACTTCTTCCGATGAGAAGGTCGCTACCGTCAAGGAGGGTGTTGTGACTGCCGTCGCTCCTGGCACCGCNGTAATCACCGCGACAACTGCTAACGGACTTGAAGCATCATGTATTATTACGGTAGAACAGAAGTTTATCTATGCAACTGAGATTTATCTTAACAAAACTTCGATAGAAGCAGAAATAGGTGAAACAGTAACTCTTGTTGCAACAGTGTTGCCTGATGATGCTACTGACAAAACTGTATACTGGAGTTCCTCTGATGAATCAATTGCAATTGTAGATCAAGAAGGCAATGTTACAATTTTAAAACTTGGTTATGCTACAATAACTGCAGTAACTACTGATGGTTCAGATCTATATGCTGAATGCACTATCAGCGGAATATCACATGTTCAGTCTCTTGTAAGTAATGATGAAAATGTCGATATCTATACACTTGATGGCATACTCATCAGAAAGAATGCTGATTCTGAATATATTGATAATCTTGCTAAAGGAACTTACATAATCCATTCAGCTACTAAGACCTACAAGTTTATCAAATAATCATCTCTTGTATTCACTTGCGAGCATCCCATAGATATCTATGGGATGCTCTCATTAAATTCTATAACTATGAAATTTATTTTTTCTCTCATAATTGGTCTCCTTACTTTTTCGAGTTCATTTGCCCAGAATACGAAATTAGACATTTCATTTACCACCAAAACAGATACTTACTCCCAAGATCGGCTGAAGCTTGACATTCACCAACAGGAAGATGGGAATGNCATGCCGGTCATTGTATGGTTTCATGGAGGTGGACTTACTGNAGGAGAAAAGTTTATTCCAAGTGAATTAATNGAAAAANGCTATATCGTTGTCGCTCCCAATTATCGTTTAATTCCAAATGTAGGAGTAGAGGAATGTATTGACGATGCGGCCGAGGCTGTNGCATGGACNTTCAAAAATATTGACAAATTCGGAGGTGACCCCACAAAAATTTTCGTCTCAGGACACTCTGCAGGAGGATTCCTGACAAGNATGATCGGGCTCGAAAAGAAGTGGCTCGATANATATGGAGTGGATGCTGATTCCATTGCTGCCCTGATTCCATATAGCGGACAAGTCATCACTCATTTTGCCGACCGCAAAAGCAAAGGAATCGGAGAATTGACTCCTTACGTAGATGAACACGCTCCTCTATTTCACGTGAGGAAAGACTGTCCTCCTTACATCATCATCACAGGCGATGCGGAGCAGGAATTATATGGTCGTTATGAAGAAAACCTCTATATGTGGCGAATGATGAAACTCGCAGGTCATCCCTATGTCCGCATCTATAAACTCGACGGCTACAACCACGGCAACATGGCCTCCCCCGCCCACCACATCCTCCTCAACGAAATCACCCACATCCTCTCCCAAAAACAATAACATTACCCAAGAGAAAAGTCAGGAATAACAGCCAAAATCACCCCTATACTCTCCCTGACAAATGGTGTCAGGGACAACTACACACTTTTGTTATGAATTCATCCACTTTCCTTATATAGAATAGCACGCAGTTCCGGATTTACATCAAAAGTTCACCTGCGTGCTATTTTTTATTAGTGTTTTTTTGCGCATATCCGAAAAAATTTGTAATTTTGCAGTCGAAATGAGACCGATTATGCAACATAGTAGAATTCATAATATGGCATTGCTGCCGTAGAGGATACGCACCCCTTTTTCGGGATGCGTATTTTTTTTGCCTAAACGGTTTCTTTTTCAAGATAATTTGAGTAGGTAATAATTTATAAATAAAGATATTGTTATGATTCATCACGATTTGCCAGCCGACTGGATGGACCGCCATTACATCCTTCACAATTGCCTTTGGATAGACAAGAACGGAGAATCTAAATATACAGATATCGAAGTGCTGGAAGGTAAGATTGTAAGAATAGAACATAATGAGTATATTATTTCTGACGATCTCAATTGCATGAACTATCAGATGGATAATCGACTCGTCACTTACGGTCTCTGCGATGTCCATGTCCATCTACGTCAACCTGGTTTCGAGGCCAAGGAAACCATCTATACCGGAACCACAGCTGCCATGATGGGAGGATATACCGCTGTCTGCGCTATGCCAAACCTCAATCCTACCCCTGATTCAGTTGAGCATATCGAGGAAGAGCTCAAATATATTAAAGAGGATGCCGGAATAAATGTTTATCCATACGCTTCCATCACCATAGACAGAAAAGGACGCCAACTCGTTGACATGGAAGCCCTCAAGCAATATGCTATTGCATTTTCCGACGACGGCAGCGGAGTGCAAAGCGACGATATGATGCGCAAGGCTATGGAAGAAGCGGCCAGGCTCAACGTCATCATTGCTGCTCACTGCGAAGTCAACGACCTTCTCAAAGGAGGATATATCCACGACGGAGAATACGCAAAAGCTAACGGACACAAGGGTATTTGCTCCGAAAGCGAATGGGGTCAGATTGCCCGCGACCTGAAACTTGCTGAAGAAACAGGCTGCCGCTATCATGTCTGCCATATTTCCACTAAAGAAAGCGTGGAGCTAATCCGCGAAGCTAAGAAACGAGGCGTGAAAGTGACATGTGAAACCGGACCCCACTACCTCGTCTTCTGCGACGAAGACCTTCAGGATGAAGGACGTTTCAAAATGAATCCCCCTATAAGAAGCAAAGAAGACAGAGCAGCTCTTATCGAAGGCATCAAAGATGGAACCATCGATTGCATAGCTACCGACCATGCTCCTCACACAGCTGACGAAAAGAGTCGAGGACTCAAGGGAAGCGCTATGGGAGTCGTGGGCTTGGAAACTGCATTCGGTGTCTGCTACACTCACCTCGTAAAAACAGGCATCATAGACATCCAACGGCTCGTAGAGCTGATGTGTCTCAACCCTCGGCGCATCTTCGGACTCGAAGTGGAAGGAGAAGCCAACCTCGCCATTTTCAGACTTGACAAAAAATGGAAAGTCGATCCAAATGAATTCGCATCCATGGGAAAAGCGACTCCTTTTGAAGGAATGGAACTCTACGGAAAACCGGAAAGTCTAATCTACGATGACAGAGTCATCCACTTGATCTTCCAAGGGTATCATAAATAAAATCTAAAATAGCTATTTTAGCTAATATAGCTATAATAGCTATTTAAGCTGCCAAATAAACGCCAAGAAACAAAATAATGAAAGACGCAGACGTAAAACTCGTGTTGGAAAACGGGATGGAATTCCCCGGGCAAAGCTGCGGCGCTCGCCGCAGTATTGTCGGTGAAGTCGTCTTCAACACTTCAATGGTAGGATATCAAGAGATCCTCTCCGATCCCTCCTACACCAACCAGATAGTAGTGATGACATACCCACTTATCGGAAACTATGGAATCACTGACGATGACTTCGAGACCAAAGCTCCGACGATCGGAGGAATGGTGATGCGAGAATGTTGTGAGTCACCCTCTAACTTCCGCTACACCAATACAATGACAGAGACACTTGAAGATGCCAACATCCCGGCTATAAGCGGAATTGACACTCGCAAGCTTGCCCGCATCATACGCGATGAAGGATGTATGAGAGCTGCAATCGTACCTGTTGACAGCCCTATTGAAGAAGCCCTCAAGTTGATTGCTGACACTCCGGTCGATAAGAAAGTCGTGGAGAAAGTGAGCTGTAAGAAGCGTTGGTTCTCCCGAACTCCAAACCAGAGATTCAATGTCGTTGCCATCGACTGCGGTATCAAGTTTAACATCATCCGTTCTCTCAACCAGAGAGGTTGCAATGTCATTATCGTTCCTTACAACATGGACGCCGAACAGATTATGGCGTTCAAACCAGACGGTATCTTCATTTCCAACGGCCCTGGCGACCCGGAAGATGTGCCGGAAGTAAGGAATCTCGTCAAACGACTACGCGGTAAGCTTCCTATTTTCGGTATTTGCCTCGGTCATCAGATCATTTCTCTTGCTTTCGGAGCAAAGACCTATAAATTGAAATTCGGACATCGTGGAGCTAACCATCCTGTCAAGAATATGCTGACAGGAAAAATCGAGATTACATCGCAAAATCACAACTATGCTGTACTCCCGGAAAGTATCAAAGACACTGACCTTGAAATAACTCATCTCAATTTGCTTGACGGCACTGTAGAAGGAGTAAGGAACAAAGAAGAACACATATTTTCAGTACAATATCATCCGGAGAGTGCTCCCGGTCCTCAAGACAGCGGATATCTCTTCGACGTTTTCATCCGTGATATGGAAGAACACAAGAAAGAAAAGGAGGTGCGACATGCCTAAGAGGAAAGATATCAAGAAAGTGATGGTGATAGGCTCCGGACCAATCATCATCGGTCAGGCTGCAGAATTTGACTATGCCGGCACTCAGGCTTGCCTGGCTCTGAAAGAAGAGGGATATGAAGTAGTATTGGTAAATTCCAACCCTGCCACTATCATGACCGACACGGGGATAGCCGACAAGGTCTATATGGAACCCCTAAAGCTGGAATATGTAGCCAAGATCATCCGTTTTGAACGTCCGGATGCAATTGTCCCGGGACTTGGTGGCCAGACCGGTCTAAACCTTGCCGTGCAACTTGCAAAAAAAGGAATCCTCGAAGAATGTGGAGTTGAAATACTCGGTACTTCTTTCAAGAGCATCGAACAGGCTGAAGACCGAGAACTTTTCAAGGAACTTTGTTTGAGCCTTGGGGAACCCGTCCTTCCTTCCGAAATAGTAAATAGCATCGAAGAAGGAGTAAAAGTAGCGGAAAATATTGGCTATCCAGTGGTACTTCGACCCGCCTTCACCCTTGGTGGCACTGGCGGAGGTTTTGCAGACAATGAAGAGGAACTCCGTGAACTGATGCGCAATGCATTGGCTCTTTCTCCAGTGCATCAGGTGCTTGTAGAGAAATCTATAAAAGGATATAAAGAAATCGAATATGAGGTGATGCGCGACAGCAACGACACTGCTATCACAATCTGTAATATGGAGAATGTTGACCCGGTCGGTGTCCATACTGGCGATTCGGTAGTGGTTGCTCCAAGTCAGACTCTCACCAACAAGGAATATCAGTTGCTCCGTGATTCTGCACTGAAACTTATCCGTGCTCTTGAAATTGAAGGTGGATGCAACGTTCAGTTTGCTCTTGACCCTCTTTCCTTCAATTACTATATTATAGAGGTCAACCCACGTGTTTCCCGTAGTTCTGCATTGGCCTCAAAGGCAACCGGCTATCCAATTGCCCGAGTGAGTGCCAAGATCGCAGTCGGTATGACTCTTGATGAGATTCAAATCGCAAATACTCCGGCAAGTTTCGAGCCGGCTCTCGACTANNTTGTNACAAAGATNGCCNNGTTTCCNTTNGATAAATTCAGCGAGGCTTCCAATCGGCTCGGANCCCAAATGAANNCGACNGGCGAGANAATGAGTGTTGGTAGGACATTCGAAGAGTCACTGCTTAAAGGGATCCGTTCTCTCGAAACCGGAGTAGACCATCTTTACTCCAAGAAATTCGAGGATATGCCAACTGAAGAAATCCTTAATTATATAAAGGAGGGTCGGGATGATCGTCTTCTTGCTATCGGGCAGCTTCTTAGACGTAAAGTGGCACTTTGGCACATCTACGATAAAACAGGTATTGACCTATTCTTCCTCGAAAAACTCAACAACATCATCAAGATGGAATGGGAAATCCAAGATGCAGAAACTCTTGATGCCAACTTATTGAGAGAGGCAAAGAGGATGGGATTCAGCGACCGCTACATAGCCAAACTCCGCGACCTCACAGAAGCTGACATTTGCGAAATGAGGGAATCTCTCGGAATAATTCCAGTCTACAAGATGATAGATACCTGCTCAGGTGAGTTTGATTCATACGTTCCTTATTTCTACTCTACATACGAAGATGAGAATGAATCTATAGTTAGCGATAGAAAGAAGATACTCGTGCTTGGAAGCGGCCCTATCAGAATAGGGCAAGGTGTCGAATTTGACTATTCTACAGTCCATGCCATCCAAACAATACGAGAACAAGGATACGAAGCTATCATAATCAACAATAATCCTGAAACCGTCTCTACAGACTATAGCATCTCCGACAAACTATATTTTGAACCTCTCACAGTCGAAGATGTGATGAATGTGGTGAATCTTGAAAAACCGGAAGGTGTAGTTGTAACACTTGGAGGTCAGACTGCCATCAATCTTGCCGCTCCACTCGCAGCTCGTGGAGTAAATATCATAGGAACGGGACTTGAAGCAATCGACAGAGCTGAAGACCGCAAGCATTTCGAGCGAATTATGCGAGAAACGGGTATTCCCCAACCAGATGCAGAAGCCGTCACGGATATAGAAAGCGGGGTTAAAGCAGCTGAAAGGATTGGATATCCGGTTCTGGTTCGTCCAAGTTTCGTATTGGGAGGCCGAGCTATGCAGATAGTAGGAAATGAAGAGGCTCTACGTCACTATCTTCAGAATGCTGTGGATATTTCCGACAACAGTCCCGTTCTTGTAGACAAATACATCATGGGAAAGGAACTCGAAGTAGATGCAATTTGCGATGGAACTAATGTTCTTATCCCCGGCATTATGGAACACGTTGAAAAGACCGGTATTCATTCCGGCGACTCTATCTCTGTCTATCCGACATTCAGCGTCAGTGAAAAAGTAAGACAGACAATCGTAGACTATACCATTCGTTTGGGTAAAGCCATCGGAATCATCGGACTTTACAACATCCAATTCATTGTAGATAAGGATGAGAATGTCTATGTGATTGAAGTGAATCCTCGTAGTTCACGCACAGTGCCATTCCTTTCTAAATCTACCGGCGTTCCGATGGCAAAAATTGCATCGAAAGTCATGCTTGGAGAAAGTCTTAAGAGTCAAGGTTATGATATGACTCTTTATCCGGACCGCAAAAGATGGTTTGTCAAGACTCCTGCCTTCTCCTTCTCTAAAATCAAAGGGGTCGACTCATATCTTTCGCCAGAGATGAAATCAACAGGGGAAGCTATCGGCTATGACGATATGTTGACACGAGCACTCTATAAGTCTTTGCAAGCCTCAGGAATGCAAGTACTCAACTATGGTACGCTGCTTGTGACCGTATCTGATGCCGACAAAGAAAAGGCTCTTCCATTGATCCGACGATTCTATGACCTTGGTTTCAATGTCGAGGCGACTCGAGGAACGGCGAAATATCTAAAAGAACATGGCATCCGCTGCCGCACATTAGGAAAATTCAGAGAAGGTAGCAACGATATTGAGCGTTCTCTGCGACAGGGCCATGTCAGCTATGTGATTAATACAATTGATGTCAACCAACACAATACACGCCTTGACGGATATGACATCCGACGCATAGCCATAGAAAATAATGTTACCATCTTCACCGCTCTCGAGACAGTCCGAGTACTCCTTGATGTCCTCGAAGAAATCACAATGGGAGTCTCCACCATCGACGCGGAATACGGCCGCAAAGGGAATGGGATGATCAGTCGGTAATTTTGAATGTTGAATGTTGAATTTTCAATAACCCTGTAGGGACGCACGGCTAGTGCGTCCGTCAATATTTTCCATTGGCTAACTCACGGATGCAGAGTATCCTATCTACACATAATGCGGACGCACGAGCCGTGCTTCCTACAAGGTAATAAGAAATTATTCAACTTTTATTTGGATTTTTGACCGACATTAGCTAATTTTGGGGGAAGATTTGAAAACATTATGAAATTTGAGATTACAAGCATAACTCGACTGACAGATTCAGTCTATGAAATGACACTTCGAGGCGACTGCTCGGCATTCACAATGCCGGGACAGTTTGTCGAAATTTCCATTCCCGGTCTCTACCTTCGTCGTCCTATCTCCGTCTGTGACATAGAAGGGAATAAAATGACCTTAATCTTTAAGGTTGTCGGGAAAGGTACAGAAGCTATGGCGAAAATGACTCCGGGTATGCAACTTGATCTTCTGACAGGACTTGGCAAAGGATTCAACACTGCCCGTTGTAAAGATACAGCCCTTCTCGCAGGCGGAGGAGTAGGAGTACCTCCTCTGTATCTTCTTGCCCGCAAACTTATCGCTGATGGAAAAAGGGTAAAAGTAGCTTTAGGGTTCAACATTTCTGATGAAATTTTCTATGCCGATAAATTCCGAGAGTTAGGTGCAGAAGTGGAAGTTGCAACAGTCGATGGAAGTGCCGGAGTCAAAGGATTCGTTACAGATGCAATTCGCAAACCGAATATGCAAGGATTCGATTTCTGGTATGCCTGTGGTCCACTTCCAATGCTCTCAGCCCTTGGATGCGAACTTGACTGCGAAATGGGTGAAGTAAGCATGGAAGAGCGCATGGGCTGCGGTTTCGGTGCTTGTATGGGATGCACTATTGAGACTCCTTGGGGACCGAAACGTGTCTGCAAGGATGGTCCTGTGTTTGATGCCATCCTAATGAAGAGCTTCAAAGGAAATGGAACTCCTGCTCCTACCCTATCACGCAATAGAAAACTTGAAGGAGAACCGGAAGTTGCAACAGATCTTTGTGGCTTTAAACTTAAGAATCCACTCGTGCCTGCAAGTGGGACATTCGGGTTCGGCCAAGAATTTGCTGACATTTATGATCTCAATATACTTGGAGGCATTTCTATAAAAGGAACAACTCTAAATCCTCGCTTCGGCAATATAACTCCGAGAATCGCTGAAACTCCTGACGGGATGATCAACAGTGTCGGACTTCAGAATCCGGGAGCAGAGACAGTGTATGGACATGAAGTTCCGGAATTGAGAAAGATATATTCAGGATGTGTGATTGCTAATGTCAGCGGGTTCTCAATCGACGAATATGTAGAGGCTTGCAAAATGGCAGATGCATGTGAGGGAGTAGACATAATTGAGGTCAATGTAAGTTGTCCTAACGTCCACAACGGAGGAATGGCCTTTGGTACTTCAGCCGAACAGGCAGCTGAAGTGACTCGATCTGTCAAAGCTGCTGTCAAAAAACCTGTTTTCATCAAATTATCACCTAATGTGACTGACATCGTCTCTATTGCAAAGGCATGTGAAGCTGCCGGGGCTGATGGATTGACCCTCATCAATACACTTCTGGGAATGCGCATCAATATCAACACCGGTAGTCCTGTGATTGCAAACAAGATGGGTGGATTTTCCGGTCCAGCTGTTTTCCCCGTAGCTGTCAGGATGGTATATCAAGTGGCTCAGGCGGTCAACGTTCCAGTGATGGGATGTGGAGGAGTCTCCAGTGCAGAAGACGTAGTGGAAATGATGATGGCAGGAGCAACTGCAGTGCAAATAGGCTCGGCAAATCTCGTGGATCCAATGGCTTGCAAGAAAATATCGGAAGAACTTCCCAAAGTATTGAAGAAACTAAAAATAAACAATATAAAAGACATAATCGGAATATCATGGCGAAAGATGTGATCATAGCGTGCGACTTTCCTTCAATGGAAGCCACACTTGAATTTCTCGACCGTTTCGGCGACACAAAGCCTTACGTAAAGATTGGTATGGAACTTTTCTATGCCGCAGGTCCGGAAATCATCAAGGAAATAAAGAAAAGGGGACACAAGATATTTCTCGACCTAAAGCTCTGCGACATACCAAATACAGTGAAGAGTGCAATGTCGGTACTCTCTCACCTCGATGTAGATATGACCAACCTCCATGCTTTCGGAGGACACAAGATGATGGAAGCAGCTATTGAGGGTCTTACTCGTCCGGATGGCACCCGTCCGTTGCTTATTGCCGTGACAATGCTCACATCCACAAGCAAAGAATTGATGAATGAAGACATACTGATTCCTGGAGAAGTAGATGCGGTGGTTGCAAGTTATGCAAAAAATGCCCAGATGTCAGGTCTTGACGGAGTAGTTTGCTCTCCACGTGAAGCATCTATCGTAAAAATCGCATGTGGCGACAAGTTTCTTACTGTCACTCCGGGTATCCGTTTTGCAGACTCAGCAGCCGACGATCAAGTACGAGTGATGACTCCGGCAAAAGCCCGCGAGATAGGCTCCGACTATATAGTGGTAGGACGCCCAATCACAAAAGCTGAAGATCCATTGGCTGCATATCAACGCTGCTGCCGAGAATTCCTTCACTCTAATGCATAATGCATAATGCACAATTGGCTTCGCCCCAGCAAAAGCAAGTCATAATGCAGATTTTTTTCAAAGATAAATAAAAAACAACAATTCATAATGCGTATTGTATGAGGATTCAATTATGCATTATGAATTATGAATTATGAATTGATAGAAACATGGAAAAGAAAATAGCAAAAGATCTTTTGAGTGTGGGAGCTGTTTTCCTTCGCCCTGAAGATCTCTTCACTTGGGCTTCAGGAATCAAAAGTCCTATGTATTGCGACAATCGTCTGACTCTCTCATATCCCGCCGTGCGCAAGGACATTGAAGAAGGTCTTGCAGAGCTTATCACAAAATATTATCCGGAAGCTGAATCTCTTATGGGGACATCAACTGCCGGAATCGCACATGCAGCTATCACTGCTTGGCTTCTTAACAAACCTATGGGCTACGTGCGTGGGGGAGCCAAGGATCACGGACGAGGCAACCGCATCGAAGGTAAGTGTGACCCTGGAACAAAGGTAGTTGTCGTGGAAGATCTTATCTCTACCGGCGGAAGCTGTATCGAAGTGGTAGAGGCTCTACGTGAAGAGGGTGCTGAAGTACTCGGAATCGTTTCAATATTCACATACGGAATGAAAAAAGCTACCGACCGCTTAGCGGCAGCAAATGTCACCAATCATTCACTATCAAATCTCGATACTCTTGTAGAAGTCGCAGCTGAAGAAGGATACATCGACCCAATATGGAAAAACCGTATCCTTAAATTCCGAGACAACCCGAGTGACACTTTCTGGATGAACGCATAATTGTTTGATCGTTTAATCGTTAATCGTTGATCGTTGAAAAACATGAAACATCTGATTGATCCTACCGACTTGACAGTAGAAGAAACCCAAGAAATAATTGACTTAGCTCTTGATATCATTGCAAACCGGGCTAAATATTCAGAGAAATGCAAAGGGAAAAAACTCGCAACCCTTTTCTATGAGCCATCTACACGTACTCGCTTGAGTTTCACCGCTGCAATGATGGAACTTGGAGGTAATGTCCTCGGTTTTGCAGATGCAGCAAGCAGCTCCGTCAGCAAAGGGGAGACTGTCCGCGATACAGTCCGTGTAGTGGAGAATTTTGCCGATATCATCGCAATGCGCCACTTCCTCGAAGGAGCTCAGTTGGCAGCAACAGAAGTTAGCAGAGTTCCTATCATCAATGCAGGGGATGGCAGCCATGCTCATCCTACACAGACTCTGACTGACCTCCTTACCATCACACGAGAATTGGGTAGACTCGACAATCTTACTATCGGTTTCTGCGGTGACCTCCGATTTGGACGCACTGTNCATAGCCTTATCAAAGCCCTTTCACGGCAGAAAGGGATCAAGATTGTCCTTATTGCTCCCCCACAGCTCCGTCTACCTGACTATATTAAACAGGATGTCTGCGACCGTTTAGGTCTTGAATATAGAGAGGTTGATACGCTTGAAGAAGCAATGCCGGAACTCGACGTCCTATATATGACTCGTGTGCAGAAAGAGCGTTTCCTTGATGAAGATGAATATGAAGCAGTTAAAGATTCTTTCGTTCTTGACTGCGATAAAATGAAACTTGCCAAAGAAAAGATGGCGGTTCTTCATCCTCTCCCACGTGTCAATGAAATTCTTGAAGAAGTAGACGCTGACCCACGAGCTGCATATTTCCGTCAGGTAGAAAACGGAAAGTTTGTCCGTATGGCTCTTATCTCAAGCCTACTCGACTGGAAGAATGATCCTAAGCATGACATGCCGAAGCAAGAAGAGGTAGCTGTGCCAGACCATTTGCGTTGTGAGAACAAGAAGTGCATCACCCGCAATGAAAAGTCTCCACGCAGAGCATACAGAGCTTCTGATGGAAGTCTGAGATGCCGCTATTGCGACCATAAATTCAAATAAAAGTTTTCTGGTTGTCTGGTTTTCTGGTTGTCTGGTTTTCTGGTTGTCTGGTTNTCTGGTTGTCTGGTTGTCTGGTTTTCNGGTTTTCTGGTTTTCNGGTNNNCANNTNGACAACTNGACAACNNGANAACNCGACAACTTGACAACTCGAAAACCCGACAACTTGACAACTCGANAACTCGACAACCAGACAACTATAATACTACAGGTAAAAAGATTTCTGCATTGGAACCACTGAAACATGAGTGCGGCATCGCCATGATCCGCCTACGTAAGCCATTAAGCTACTATAAAGTAAAATACGGGAGCTACGCATACGCCCTCAACAAACTCTATCTTCTCATGGAGAAGCAGCACAATCGCGGACAGGAGGGTGCCGGTGTTGGTGTCGTAAATCTCAAAGCTGCGCCCGGACACGAATATGTCTGGCGTGAACGTGAATTAGGGCCACAGGCTATTCAGGAAATCTTCAATAGAATAGGCAAGCGACTGGCAGATATTGGGCTTGAAGACATGACTCCTCACGAAGCTGAGACTGAGGCTCCAATGATAGGAGAAATATATCTTGGACATCTACGATATTCCACTACCGGAAAGATCGGAAT
>WFLX010089690.1_pt1 | contig 12948 bp, 7 predicted proteins | sample 4967041 | NCBI WGS metagenome assembly WFLX01 (sample SAMN12857096, study PRJNA449069) | gut metagenome | isolation source: stool from male and female vole | host: Microtus ochrogaster | place: USA:Florida | collected 2017
ACTCTATTCGACCGCAAAAAGACAATTGCAGAGGTAAAACCGCATACCTCACAACTGAAAGGCCGTAAGATCGGAGTGATGGGATGCATCGTCAATGGTCCCGGTGAAATGGCNGATGCTGATTANGGATATGTTGGNGCCGGTCCNGGAAGAGTTTCTATATATAAAGNTAAAGAATTGATCAAAAAAAATATCCCTACGGCGGAAGCGCTCCCTGCACTTTTGGCTTTAATTGAGAATAAGGAGAATCAGTAATGAAGTTTAAACAACTTCAATAGTTAATATGGAGTGGCATATTCCGAATAATCGATATTTTCTCCCTGAACATTTTCAAGGCATTGTTGTTATAGCTTTGTAAGTGGATTTTTTTTCATTTTTTTTNTGAAATTTGGAAAATTTATATTAATTTTGCATTCGTTTATNNAAAATGTTGTAAAGAATAAAGTNCAGGCTTGCATACCTTAGTGACTCTTTGGTGCGCGTCCTTGATTCCACTTTTTTGTTGACGAATATAATAAATAAATAATTATCAATAACTTAAAACTACAAGAGATGATGAAGAAAGTACTCTATGGAGTAGCTTTGGCGCTCTTTGCAAGTGTGTCAGTCGGTTCTCTTCAGTCATGTAAGGATGACTTTGAAGACTACAAGACACAGACTTCGTATGATCTTACAAAGCTTCAATCCCAGCTTAACGATGAAGTTGCAAGGCTTAAGGGACTTATCGATCAGAATGCAGCTGACATCGCAGGAATCAAGGCAGAATATGCTAAGGTTTCTTATGTAAATGACAAAGTTGCTGAGCTTAAAGCAGCTTACGAGGCTGCAGACAAAGCCCTCGCAGAAAAATTGGAAAATCAGATCAATGGTGCTATTAGTGCGCTTGATCAGAAATTCGCTACAATCGAGACTGTTGAAAATTATAAAGCAGAACTTGAGGGTAGAATTGGTGCAAATGAAGCTGCTATTAAGGAACTTCAAGAATTAGTGCCAACTCTTGCAAGTAAAGATGATATTGAAGGTCTTGAAGCATTGATTCGTGATACACAAGACGCTTTGACTAATGTTATCAATCTGATCAATGATGCAAATGCTAATATCGCGACAATTAATCAAAGTATTAGTAACATTGAAAATGCTATTGAAATAATTGCAACCCGTCTTGACAAGCAGGTGTCTGGCATTCTTATTCAAGGTGTGACAAGCCCTGTATTTGGCGACTTCCGTATTCCTCTTGGAGTTAAGAACAACATCATGTTCAACTGGTATGGTAAGAACGCACATGGCAGAGATATCACATTCCCGTCAAATGTAGGTGATGGAATCAGCGCTACTGGCGATCCGGGTCTTGATCTCGCTACTCTCAAACCGGTTACTTACACTGTTCCTAATGGATACTATGGCGACAATGAAAAGAATGTAACTCTCGGTAAGGTTTACGTCACTCTTAACCCGGTTGGTGCTCATTTTGATCATCTTGACGTAACCGTAGAAAATTCTAAGGGAGATGCTCTCCCGATGACTATCACATTGTCTCCAAGCGAAGAAATCCTTTATCATGGATATACTCGTACAGAGGATAATGGTTTCTACGAGGGCGTGGCTTCTATGAATGTTGAGGATNCCATCAATACTGTTAAGTATTCTATCGAAGACGACCTCAAGGTTGCTTTGNAAGATGCTGNTAAGGATCCATCTAAGCATGCTGCTAAGGATCTTATCAAGGCTGNATATGACCAGCTTGCTGTTAAANTTCCTGCATATGGCCTTCGTTACAGTTGGAATGGTGGTCTTTCTGACGACATGGACCCGGGCTTCTCTATGAACTCTTACGCTGTTCTCAGCCAGTATGACCTTGCTGTAGCTACAGCTCATCCGCTCAGCTTCAATTTCCTTGCTGATTATCCCGGCACTTCTAAGAAGCTTCCAATTCTTGACCCGATTTCTAACTTCATCCTCAAACTTAAAGAAGACGGTGACCTTCACTTCAAGTTTGATCCTATCACATTTAATAATGTGAAGATCACTCTGCCTGAAATTAAGATTACTCCGGCAGAAGTTACACCGGATAATAATAACAAGGTTACTGTTGTCATCGAACCTATTGGAATTTATGATGAAAATGATAAATTCATTGGTGCATCAAAGAGACAAACATTTGACGCTGAGGGAGTAGATAAGATTGTTGATGATTTGGCTGAAAAAATCAATGCATCCATTCTTGATATCACTTCTCAAATTCAAGGCTGGTCTGAAAGTGCTAATAAAGATCTTACTAAACAGGTTCAGGATGCTCTTAATCCTGTAGCTGATCAGATCAATAGCATGATGGAGTCAATCAATGGTCAGATTGATCAAATGATTGATAAGATTGGTCACAAGTTTGATGGCTTGTTCAATAAGGCTAACAGATTGGTTGATATCTATAATAAGATTGCTAAAAAGGTTAATAATATACTCGCTGATCCGAACGCTTATCTTCAGGCAACTGCCCTTTATGGCATGAACGGTGGCTACGGTTTCCTTTCAGGCAATGTAAACCGTCCTACTGTCTTCAAGCAGGCTGGTGGCGATGCATTCAGCATCTTCCTCACTACTTATACTGGTGAGCTTATCGTTCCTACTTGCAAGAAGTATGTTGCTGTAACTGGTGTTTACAAGAATGGTAAGGCTGTTAGCGCTGATCTCGCATCTCTCAATGCTGCTTCTGAAGATCTCAATGCAGTTCTTGACGGTGGCCAGATCAAGGTAGTTGTTCCTGCTGCTGGCTTCACTTCGGGCAACGTTTATGAGTTCACTTATCAGGCTCTTGACTACAGCGGTTATACCTCAACTAAGAAATTCTACATCGAGGTTAAATAAGTTTTGATTGATTTCGTGTCCGGAGCCCTTTCCGGCTCCGGACCGATAAAGAAACTAATCGGAAACCCAAATATTAAAGAATTCAATTATGAAATTAAATAAGATTCTGCTCGCTGGTGCCCTTCTTTTCTCAGGAGCTTCTGCTATGGCTCAGGAAACCATCACCGAGTATTCATACGTTCCAAACTGGTATATCCAGGGACAGTTCGGTGGTCAGGAAACTCTTGGCGAATCCTCTTTTGGCCACCTCTTCAACCCAAATGCACAGCTTACTATTGGGCATAACTTCAATCCTTACATTGGCGCTCGTCTCGCTGTCAACGCTTGGCAGTCAAAAGGTGCTCTCGAGTTCGGTAATTCAATCTACGAAAACCCCGTAGGTAATGGCCGTTGGAAATGGAATTATGTTGCTCCTACTATCGACGCTGTTGTCAACCTTACAAACCTTATCGGTGGATATAATCCTTATCGCCTTGTTGATGTTGACCTCCTTGCTGGCGTTGGTGCAAACATCGCTTTCAATAATAAGCAGGCTAATGCTTACAGCGACAAGCTCGTTGGTGCCGGTATGGATCCTCTTGCCCTTCTTTGGGACGGCACAAAGGCTCGTTTTGTTGNCCAGTTTGGTCTTGATCTCAACTTCAATGTTTCTGAACATGTAGCTTTGGGTCTTGAAGTTATGGCTAACGTTCTTCCTGATGGCTACAACTCAAAACTTGCTCACAATGCTGACTGGTATTTCAATGGCCTCGTTGGCGTTAAGTATACTTTCGGCCAGAAGTACAACAAGACTGTTCGCACAGTAGAAGTTCCCGTTCAGCAGCCTCAGATTATCGAACGCATCATCGAGAAGGTTGTAGAGCAGGCTCCCGCTCCCGTAGTGGTTGAGGAAGTTAAGCCCGAAATGCTTCGTCGCGACATCTTCTTCCGCATTAACACTGCTACTATCACTAAGGATGAAATGTTCAAGGTGAATGAAGTGGCTGAGTTCCTTAAGGATCATCCTAACGCAANAGTTGTCATCACTGGCTATGCTGACAAGGGTACAGGTACACTCGCAATCAACCTTCGCCTCAGCAAGCAGCGTGCTGAAATCGTTGCTAACACCCTTAAGTCAAAATATAGCATTGCTCCCGATCGTATCATCGTGAAGAGCATGGGTGAGGCTGAAGAGCAACCATATGCTGATCCAGTCGACAATCGTGTTGCAATTTGCGTTTGCGAATAATAATCTAATTTTTCGCTNAGGATACAATATTTTATTTATCCAAAGCGNTATTGAAAAGCACATCCGTCGTGTCAAAGTGCACGACGGATGACTTTTATATATTAAAGTTAGTCATTAATCGGACGTATATGAAAAGATTTTTACTATTTGCAATTATTTCATTTTTAGCTCTCCCGATCTTTGCTGATATTAATGGAGAGGGTTACTATCGGGTTCGCAATGCATTCACTAAGCGCTATGCCTATCTGCTGGATAATAAGGGTTCATATGATGTTCCCACTACTACAGCTGATGTTGCTGCTCTTGAATTGTATGCCGACACCAAGCGTGTGTTGTCTGATCCTTCCACAGTTTTCTTTATCGATCCCCAAGGTNATGATTACTACGATATCTGTGGTCAAGGCNCAAGCGTTCATGGTTTCTTAAATATATATCTGACNATNATTAANNATAGGAAGGAATANGATGAAACTACGACATACTCTGTCTATGCGTCTCAGGGCGGACTTGTGAAGTACCTCGGCGACATTTGGAATGATTTAAGTGACAATCAAGGTATGGCATCTGTAGATGCCAAAGGAGACGCAAGAAGATGGAATTTCATTCCTATAGAAGCTAATGGAGATGAATATTTTGGAGTTGCTCCTACAATAGAGGTTGGCGACAAGCATTATGCTCCTTTTTTTGCAGCCTTCCCCTTCAGTGCTTATTCTCAGGGCGTAAAGTTTTATACTATATGTGAGATCGACTCTCGTGGAGCTGCTATTGTCCGCGAAGTAGAGGGGACTGTGCCGCNATCTACACCGNTAANAATTGAATGCAATAGCAATGATGTGTCNGATAACNGTCTGAATATCGGTGGAACTGCTGATAAAGTAGCTGATAATTATCTTAAGGGCGTTTATTTCAACAATCCTTTGGATTTTCATTATAATCGTCTCCCCTTTGATAAGGAGTCTATGCGTGTGCTTGGCGTAGGCAAAGATGGTCGTCTCTCTTTCGTGAAGGCTGACTATGATTTTGTTCCTCGCAACATAGCATATCTTCAGCTGACTGATCCATCACAGTATGATACAGAGGAATTCCTTGTCTTGACTGCCGAACAGAGAGAGAATGAGTATGACGCTGTTGAAGTAGTTGCTTCCGACGTCTGTGTAGATGTCTATAGCCTCGATGGTCGCATATTGAAGTCAAGTATTTCAAAATCTGATGTCCCATCATTAGGGAAGGGGCTTTATATACTGAAAAGTGCAGATAAATCTGAAAAGTTGATCGTACGTTGAATAAGTGATTCAAACATTTATTTCCGTTTAAATGTTATATAAAATGAGGGCGCGCGAGACATCTCTCGATGCGTCCGAATTTTTTAAACGGAACAATTATGGAACAAGAACAAGATATGAAGACATTTGAGGATTTAGGTATTGATCCTCGTCTTCTTAAGGCTATTGGAGAACTCGGTTTTGAGCATCCTATGCCGATTCAAGAAATGGTAATTCCACATCTGATTTCTAAAGAAGGTGATGTGGTAGGTCTGGCACAGACCGGAACAGGAAAGACCGCTGCTTTTGGCCTTCCTCTTCTTCAGCGTATCGATCCTAATAGCGATTCGACTCAAGCGCTTGTAATCGCTCCTACGCGTGAACTTTGCCTACAGATTGCCGGCGATCTGGCAGACTTTGCCAAATATCTTGATGGGGTTAAGATTATCCCTGTTTATGGTGGAAGCAGTATTGATTCCCAAATAAAGGCTATCCGAAAAGGAGCTCAAGTGATAGTTGCTACTCCCGGCAGACTCATTGACTTGATCAAGAGGGGAGTGGTGAAACTTGAAAAAGTTAATACTGTTATTCTTGATGAGGCAGATGAAATGCTCAATATGGGTTTCATTGATGATATCAATGAAATCCTATCTCATGTCCCTGAGGATCGGAAGATGCTGATGTTTTCAGCCACTATGCCTAAAGAAATTGCAGCTATTGCTAAAAATTTCATGAAGGATCCTGTAGAGTTTGTTGCTGGCAACAAAAACGAAGGGGCAAAAAATGTCAAGCATATATATTATATGGTCAAGGCTCACGATAAGTATCTCGCACTTAAGCGTGTGGCCGACAATAATCCCGATATATATGGCATAATCTTTTGTCGCACCAAGCGAGAGACTCAAGAGATAGCCGACAAACTAATTGCCGACGGATACAATGCAGATTGTCTCCACGGAGATTTGTCGCAGGCTCAGCGTGATTTGGCAATGAAGAAATTCCGCGACCATGTCACCCAGCTTCTGGTGGCTACCGATGTGGCAGCGAGAGGTCTCGATGTCGATGATCTGACACACGTGATCAATTATGGCCTTCCAGACGATGTGGCGGTATACACTCACCGTTCAGGTCGTACCGGTAGAGCAAATAAGACAGGTGTTTCTGTAGCAATCATACATTCTCGAGAGCGTAGTAAGCTTCGTGAAATTGAAAAAAGAATTGGAAAAACATTTGAGTATAAAAAAGTCCCGACGCCCGATCATATTATAGAGAAGCAGATATATAATCTGGCTGACCGAATCGANCGGGTAGAAGTGGNTGACTCGCAGATAGAGCGTTTCCTGCCGGGAGTTCGCAAGAAATTGGAGTGGCTGTCTGAGGAAGATCTCCTTAANCGTGTGCTTTCTTTGGAATTCAATCGTCTTCTCGACTACTATCGCGATATGCCGGATATTGATCTGAATGCTGACACCAAAAAAGATAGGGCTGAAAGAGGAGACCGGAGAGATAGGAAAGAACGCGGTGAGCGTGGTGAGCGTCGTCCTAAAGGAGACAAAGACCGTCGCACTGCTGAGGATGGCTACGAGCGCCTTATGGTGAATATAGGCAAGGCTCAAGGCTTTTTCCCCGGAAATCTCATGGAACTCATCAATCGTTCTGTAGTGGNTGCAAAGCCGGAGATCGGCAGAATCGATCTTATGCCGGAATATACTCTTTTCGATGTAAGGAAGAAAGATGCTCGCAAAGTGGTGGATGCCCTCAGGAACGTTGATTTCTTTGGCCGCAAAGTAAGGGCAGAGTTTGCTACTGACCGAGACTATTCGCGTGAGGCAAAAGATCGGGTGAAGAAAGCTGAGGCAAAAAAGAAAAAATCAGAAAAAACTGCAAGAACTGACTATGAAATGTCGCTTGCCGGCTCTGCAAGGCCAAAGAAGGAGAAAAAGAGCAAGAAAACTGTAGCTCCCAAGTCAAAATATAATGGGAACTATGATATATTTAAGAAGAAATGACATTATCCTCTATTAGGAAATTTGCAAAGAAAATACTTTTGCTTATGGTATGCCTCGTAGTTTGTGCTACGGGGTATGCCGGCGTAAATGAGTCTGTGCCTCTGACGGCTTCAAAAGTCTTTGCGGAGATACCTTTCGAAGTCTTAGACATGATTAGGCCTTCTACGCGTCTTGACATGCTTGACTATTACAATCAAGCCGACAGTCTTATTATTGCACAAGATGCTCTTGGAGGCCAAAGTCGTCTTGAAGAGGTGGCAGANGACTNTCTCAAAGTATCAGTGACTCCNGTNAGCNCACTCGAGATAAAGTTGCNNCCATATAAANNAGATACGCTGATANTGACACTTTATACTGTGGCTTCTGATACCCAAGTTCAATTCTTTGACTCTTCCCTAAAGCCGATTGCTGCAGATAAATTTCTTAAAGCTCCTAATTTGAAAGACTTTTTCAATCTGACAAAATCTGGCATCTCAGATAAGGATTTGTTAGAAAAAATACCTTTCGAGGCAATAACATATTCCACAGGCCCCGGTGATTCCCCCCTTATTGCAACTTTCACAACACTTGATATCCTCTCCAAGGAAGACCGTGAAATCCTAACTCCACTCCTCGTTCCTTCCCTGACATCTATTTGGAAAGGCAAATTTCAATTCTAAATTTTAATTCAAAATTCAAAATTGCTCAATATGAAAACCCGAGTAAGATTTGCTCCCTCTCCAACTGGTCCGCTCCACATCGGTGGAGTTCGCACAGCTCTTTTCAACTATCTTTTCACTCGTCAGCATGGTGGCGATATGATACTCCGAATTGAGGACACTGATAGTCGCCGATTTGTGCCCGGAGCTGAGGAATATATATGTGAAAGTCTTGATTGGCTTGGCATTAAATTTGACGAAGGTGTGCGCGAAGGTGGCCCTCATGGTCCTTACAAGCAAAGTCAGCGCAGGGATATCTATCGTAAATATGCCGATCAGCTTCTTGATGCAGGGAAGGCATACATAGCGTTTGACACGCCTGAAGAATTAGAAGCAGCCCGTGCGGAGCATCCCAACTTCCAATATGATGCTCACACTCGTGGCAGTATGCGCAACTCTCTTACCATGCCTGAAGAAGAAGTGAAGCGTTTGATCGACGAAGGTCATCAATACGTTGTGCGTTTTAAAAACGAACCTAATGTAGATGTGACTGTCAACGATCTGATTCGTGGAGAAGTAGTGATCAACTCCAATATTATCGACGACAAAGTCCTTTATAAGAGTGCTGATGATCTTCCCACATATCATCTCGCCAATATTGTCGATGATCATCTGATGGAAATTACGCATGTCATTCGAGGGGAAGAATGGCTTCCCTCTGCTCCTCTTCACGTGCTGCTTTATAAAGCATTTGGTTGGGAAGACACTATGCCGCAATTTGTGCATCTCCCGCTTCTTCTCAAACCCGTTGGCAATGGCAAACTCTCAAAGAGAGACGGTGACAAACTTGGTTTCCCGGTGTTCCCACTTGAATGGCATGATCCTAAAAGTGGAGAAATCTCCTCTGGATATCGCGAGAAAGGGTATCTTCCGGAAGCTGTGGTCAACTTCCTTGCTCTCCTTGGTTGGAATCCTGGTGATGACACAGAGATTATGAGCATGGACGAACTTATATCCAAATTCTCTTTCGACCACTGCTCTAAAGCCGGTGCGAAATTTGACTATAAAAAGGGCATTTGGTTCAACCATGAGTATCTCATGCGTATGGACGATATGGCACTTGCCGAGCTATTTATGCCGGTGCTCAAAGAGCGTCTTGCCGAGCGTGGAAAGAATGCCGACGACTTTGGTATGGATTATATCGCCAAGGCTGTTGGTATGGTGAAGGGCCGCATTGAATTCGTACAAGATCTTTGGGATCAAGGCGATTTCTTCTTCGTGGCTCCCGAAGCGTATGCTGAGAAAGATGTTAAGAAGAGATGGCAAGAAGACACTCCTCGCATCATGGAAGAACTCTGTGGCGTTCTTGAAGGCATTGAAGATATGAGTTCCGCTAACGCAGAAAAGATTGTCCTTGACTGGATTGCTGATAAAGGATATCATCTTGGAAACGTGATGAATGCTTTCCGTCTTGCAGTGGTAGGTGCTTGTCGTGGTCCGCATATGTTCGACATTACAGAGCTTATGCCCAAGTCAGAAGTCATCTCTCGCATCCGTACCGCCATCTCCAAACTTTAACTGATCAACTAAGGAAGGTTTGCTAATCACGCATCCCAAGCGGATTGACACGAACCATTCACTATGTCTCAAATAAATATTCACTAATAATTCAAACGATGAAAAAACAATTACTTCTATCAGTGGCCCTTGCAGCCACTTGCTCAGCTTTCGCATCGACCCCATCGATTGTGAAAGCCGACAAGCACATTTTCAATGTCGGACCATCGGTTCAAGCCTCTGAAAACAAATTGACTACTCGCGGGGATAAATACATTGACTTCAGCTATGCAGAAGAGCCATACTCCCAAATAAGTCTTAATGGAACTACTGCAGGGAAAACACGTGTTTATATGTGTTTTGAGATGACACCCGAAGATATAAAGTCATGTGCCGGATGTACTGTAACGGGTTTCACTGTTTATAGCCCGACTAATAGTGATGGTACATCAAACACGATCACAAGTGCTCGTTTCTTCTATTCTTCTGATCTTTCAAAAGAAGACTATTCTCAGGATTTTGATATGTCAAAAGTGGCTTATGGCGAAAATCAAGTTGCCATGGAGACTCCATATACTATAACAGGCGAGGAGAGTTCTTTATTCTTTGGATATAGTGTTGTGGTTAAGAAAAACATGTACTATATTCCTATAGATTATGTGATTAATGAGGAATATACTGGATTATGCGGTACTACTAATGATGATTCAATGCCTGCAGAATTCATGTCGTTCGCTCCTTATTATGGAGCTCTAAGCATGTCTATAAAACTTGAAGGCGATAATTTACCCGAAAATATTGCCTCGATCACTACTGTAGACAACCCTGCTTATCTTCCTATTAGTGGAGATGGAGTAAATGTAGATTTTATTGTAAAGAATATGGGTGCCAACGAATTGTCATCTGTAGAAGTGACAGCTTCTGTCACTGGCATGCCTGATTTGGTACAGACTTTCGATTTCACACCGTTGCCATATGGAACAAAAGAAATCTTGACCTTTAATGGAATTAAAGCAAATTCAGAAGCTTTTGTTGATTTCTCTTTGCAGGTGACAAAAGTAAATGGTGTAGAATTCGACGGACAAAAAGTCACCTCAAGTGTGCCGGCATATGATAATGGCTTTGTAAGAAAGATTGTAGCAGAAGATGCCACTGGCACATGGTGTGGATATTGCCCCGGTGGTATTGAGGCTCTTGATTATCTAAAAGCTAATTATCCTGATAGGGCTATAGCTATTGGTGTGCATTGTAGCAATGGTGCAAGTGCCATAGATCCTATGGAAATTAATGAGTATCTAAAATTTGNCTCCAACTATGTGAGCGGATTCCCTACTGTGCTTTATAATAGANCGATAAGCCAGACTCCAACTTCTCCATATACNCAAGTATGTGANTTTGTTGATCAGGTTGCTGCATATTATGATTCTCCCTCTTATGCTGAAGTTACTCTTAATGGAGTGTCAAGCGAAGACGGTAAGAATGCCTCTGTGACTGCTTCAGCTGAATTTAAGATTGCTACTTCTGTTCCTCATTATCTTTCATTTGTAATTGTTGAAGATGGAGTAGGTCCATATATGCAGGCTAACTATTTCAAGCAGCAAAGAATTCCAATGAATGGCTGGGAGACAAAGAATGCCAAGGTAAGCACTATTTTCAACGACGTTGCTCGCTACTATAATTGTTATCCCGGTATTAAAAATAGTCTTCCTGCCTCGATTGAAGCTAATTCGGTAAATGAATATTCTGTTGAGTTGCCTTTGAGCAATGTGACAGGAAATGAATATCGTGTTGTGGCACTTCTTACCAATGCAGTGACAGGCGAAATCGTAAATGCTGCTCAACACAGCATGTCTAAAGACAATAATGTAAGTGCGGTTGAAGTTATTGATGCATATGCTCCGGTAGAATACTACAACCTCAATGGTCAGAAAGTGGCTAACCCATCCGACGGAATCTTCATCCGTCGCCAAGGTGGCAACGCTACTAAAGTTATCATTCGCTGATACTNCTGAGTATTACTCATAATCTTGTTGGGACGCACCGCCGTGCGTCCCTTTTTTTCGCTCTTTTTGTATTTTTATTTGCATATCAAAAAAAAAAATTGTATTTTTGCACCGTAATTTGTACCTTGTTTAGCAACATATATTTAAGCAACACATAAATCAACGGCGACTTTGAATATGGCAGCGATGTCATGCGCCAAATAAACATGTAATAATGGAAGAGAAGAAACCCAAGAGACCAAGAATTGGAGCACTGCCTAATTCTTTAGAAAACACCGAAAATAAAGATCAATATTTTCAGTCAAGACCTTATAAGGGTACCGAAAGACCAGAATTTCCTCAACGTGGCTTCCAGCCAAGACCACGCCAAAGTTATCAAAATAGTTATTCCAACGCCTACCATAACAGGGAAGAGTCAGGATATAACCGTCAGTCTCGTCCCGCATATCAGCAACGCACTAATAACTACAACCGCAATTATCAGAACGCTGCTTCTGAGGATGGATACAAAAGATATTCTTCCGATTCTGAGGGTCAGTCTGCAAATTCAGAAAACTCTTATCAGCAGTATCCTGCTCAATCCGGCTATCAGCAGAATCGCACTAACAACTATAACCGTCAAAACTCTTACGGTCAGAACCGCCAAAACAACTACAATCGTCAAGGTGGCTACAATCGTCAGGGCAACCAGCAAGGTGGATATAATCGTCAGAATGGTGGCTACGGGCGTCAGGGAAATCAGCAAGGAGGATATCAGCAGAAGCATCAGGGTGGCTATAACCGACCTGGTGGTCAAGGAGGATTTCAGAAACGTCAAGGTGGCTTCCAGAAAAATCAAAAGCCGGGCATGAAGTTCATCCCGCGTCCTCGTCAGATCGACTATATAATCGATGATGTTGATCCAAACGAACCGATCCGTCTCAACAAGTTTATGGCTAATTCCGGTATTTGCTCGCGTAGGGAAGCCGATGAGAAAATTGCAGCCGGACTCGTTACTGTAAATGATGTTGTNGTGACAGAACTTGGCACGAAGATCAACAGAGACGACGTGGTGAAGTGTGAAGACAAGGTTGTCACCCCCGAACGCAAATGCTATGTGCTACTCAATAAGCCAAAGGATTGTGTGACCACAAGCGATGATCCCAACGGACGCATGACCGTTCTTGATGTTGTCAAAGGTGCATGCCGCGAAAGAATCTATCCTGTCGGACGCCTCGACCGCAACACTACCGGTGTGCTTCTATTGACCAACGATGGTGAACTCGCTTCAAAGCTGACTCACCCCAAATTTGTCAAAAAGAAGATCTACCATGTCTGGACAGATAAGGATATCTCTGAAGAAGACATGCAGCGTATTGCTGACGGAATCGAATTGGAGGATGGCGAAAT
>WFLX010048679.1_pt1 | contig 12947 bp, 12 predicted proteins | sample 4967041 | NCBI WGS metagenome assembly WFLX01 (sample SAMN12857096, study PRJNA449069) | gut metagenome | isolation source: stool from male and female vole | host: Microtus ochrogaster | place: USA:Florida | collected 2017
AAGGAAATCAAAGTGACCTATACCAAACGTATTCTTATCAAGGATCTCAAAATCAATGTCAACCTGCGCTTTGATGAAGTGAAGGAAGATTCAGTGACTGTCACTTATGACGGCGCTTTTGGACTCGACATGATAATCAGCGGCGCGCTGAGCTTCTTCAAGAGCCAGTTTCCGGAATTGAGCGCCGGCATTCTACCGGAAGACCATCACCGCATCCGCATCAACCTCAACGAAATCGAAAAAGCAAAACCCCTCGTGCAGAATGTCACCCTCCACGACATAACCGCCACTGAAGAAGGCCTCCGCATCCTCTTCTCCCTAAAACCTTAACTATAACCAGACCATTACCCGACAGGTAAGGACGCACGGTTCGTGCGTCCGCGCGCCGTACCAATACTGCGTAGCCATAAATGTATGCCCCCAACAACATCAATTAAAGATTTTATGTAGAAACCCTACCATTTGATACAGAATAGCTCAAAATATTTGGTCACCTTTCGGTTTTCTTCTAATTTTGCGTCATACTTCTAAGGAGATATCCAACGAATGCAGAATCAACGAGGAAGTAAAAAGAAGAAAACTGAAATAATAAACGAATAACACTTATCAAAATGGAAACTAATCTTCAAGCCAAATTAGGCGCAGCCGCAGCAGCGAGAATCTATGGGGAGGAAGGAAACGGAACTACCCCCATACACGACGCTTTGATCTTCCAAGGACCAGAGGGCGTTTGTGCCATCAGAAGTCAACAAATCATCCTTCGTGACTACGGCATCGACATTCCTTTGGAAGACTTAAAACAATTTGCAATCGAAAACGGATGGTATGATCCATCAGAAGGAGGAGGTACGCCTATGGGATACATCGGGGCTTTACTCGATGCTTGCGGAGTAGGGGTCAAGCAGGAAATTGACTGCACCGTTTATGACCTTATCAATGAGCTGGCCCAAGGACACAGAGTGATCGTTGGAGTGGATGCAGATGAATTGTGGGCAGACCGAAGCGGTTCTTTATTTGACAAAGCTACCACTTGGCTCAATGACGCATTTGGGAACGAGGAACCTAATCATGCCTTGATCGTAGCGGGAGTTGAGGTCAACCCATCAGATCCAAGCGACGTCAAAGTAATCCTCACTGATCCCGGTACAGGAGACCTTCGCATCGAATATTCCCTTGACGAATTTATGGATGCATGGGAAGATTCCAATTGCTTCATGGTAAGCACTACTACCCCAGCACCTTATCAATATGATCCGGTTCACGGATGCGAAGTACCTTCAAATTTCGCAGTGGAACAGTACATTTCTTACAACACTTTACCTTTAAATGCAGATGTAAGAATAATCGACATGCCGGAAAACTACTCTGCCTACTATTCAGAAGGTCATCTTGACACTCTTGGCACTAACGCACATGGCCACGATGTATCTTATTATGAATTTCAAAAAGAATACTCGGCATTTAAGAAAATGGCCGGCAGTATGGCTGGCACGCTTGGGCAGGATCACTTCGATAAAAATGAGTTTATGGCAGCGTTAAAAGGCCTTTTTGGACTGGACTCCAATTCTCAGCCAATATCTACAGAGAACATCTTAGTACCACTTCCAGAGCAAAATGATGATGATGATCTCGAATTCGACATCGAGGTAGAAGACGAGTATGATCTTGAATTCGAAGAACCTTGATAAATTCCGAGAGCAATCCAAATAATCCAATTGCAATTTCATCCCTAACTCCATCAATCATGGAATCTACTCAAATCAAACAACTTAAAAATCAGCTGCTACACATCCTCAACCATATGCAGCAGTTCTCAGAAAAGTATCCGAAACTAAACATTCCACAACCCTCAGCAGACTTCAAACTATCTGAGGACTTGCTCAAAAATGGTGAATTCAATGTCGCGGTTTGCGGTAAGGTTAAGAATGGCAAAAGCTCACTAATCAACGCACTGTTGGGACGAGATCTTTTACCGACCTGCAATGATGTAGCCACATCGCGCGTCTTCAAGATTTCCAATGCCGAAGAAGAGAGTTTCTTTGTAGTCTTTGCCAATGGAGACAAGAAGGAAATATCTGAGGATGATCTAAAAAGCTATGGAAGTCAGGCTCATATCGANGATGCCGGGGAAATCCCAGTATCAGAGGCCATCGCTTACATACAAGTGAATACAAAAATCGACTTCCTTCCAGAAGGTGTTTCGCTTCTCGATACTCCCGGAATAGGCTCAACATATCCACAGCATACTGCAATCACCAAGCAAAGTATGCAGAGGGCTGATGCGGCCATTTTCGTATTGAATCCTACGCCAATGGAAACATGCGAAATTGAGTTTCTTAAAGAAGTTGCGTCAGCTACTCCTGGAATTCTATTCGTCACTACGAAAATAGATCTTCATAATGAGCAGACAGTGGCGGAAACAACCGCCAGAAACAAGGAACATATAGAAAAAGCAGTAGGCAAAGAGCTGACATTCGGAATTTTTATGGAAAGTATGTCGAGCGAAATATTGAAATCTGCTGCTCTATGTGCCGAACAAGATGACGCTGAATTCCAATATGAGATATCAGGATATGGAGCAGTAAAGGAGTCACTAAGCAGAATAGTTTTCTTGACTTTAGGAATCTATAGAAATGCACAAGCATATAACAGCGCGGTAGCATACTATCAGACTGTATTGAAATCCTTGACTCAGCGAAAGCAACTGATTGAAGAAGCTCAAGCCAACTATGCAAAGCTTCTGGAAAAGTATGACCAAGCAAATGCTCAATTCACAGCAAAAATGGGAGAATCTCAACGCAAGGCTGCTTTATCCAAAATCGAGATGATCTTGAAGACCATGGAAAGCGACTTCAATGATATTTTCTCTCTGAAAGGTCAGATATATGCAAAGTATGCCTCAGAAATTTCAGCCCTATCTGAAGATGACATCGCTTCCTACAGCCAGACGCTGGGAGACAATATTCTGACTGACACCCAAGAGGCTTGGGATAACCTGACCGCATTGGTACAAAGCAAATGCTCCGAAGTGCTATATGCTTTCAATGAAGAATGCAAGATGGCCATTCCTAATGACATAAAGGTTGCTTCAGACCCTGACGAGGTGGGAGATCCATCCATAACAGCTGTCGATTTCAGAGATAAAGTAGGAAAGATGCGCACCGAAATGTTTATGGGCACAGCCATAACCGGAGGGTTAGGTACGCTGTTATATGGAGCATCATATTTTTTCCCAGCTTTAATCACTCCGGCAGCTCCCGTTCTAGCTCCAGTCATGGTAGTTTTGGGCGTTGGTGCAGTGCTATGGGGTGTCATCTCCGGAGGTAGAAAAGCTAAATTGGAAAAGCTTCAAAAGAACAAAAACCAACTTCTAAAGTATCTGCAAGATACTCTTCAGAGTTGCCGTAAACAGCTGGTGGAGACTTCTCTGGCTAACGAACAATATGAGTCGCTCTATCAAGGATTTCTATTGGCCGTCAGACAACAAGCTACCACCTCGATAAAAACAACCTACGACCAATACAAATCAGAACTGGATGCCTTAAAGGATACTGTCATCAAGTCAAAGCAGAATCCAGAGTTGAAGTCTGCAATCGAATTTCTGATAGGCGAATGGGAGAATTTGAAACCGGAACTGACTCAAATACATAACGAATTAAACAGTCTTAAGGACAACATGCAATGGCAACAATTGGCATAGATTTCGGATCATCATACACCACTGTGGCTTGGAATAATCCAGCCACAGGGTGTCCGGAAGCAGTGTGCTTCAATGGGGACGGTTCAGTGAAGATGCCGGGAACTATGCTCCATTCTAATGGAGGACTGATTATCGGGTATCAGGCTCATAGCTATATTGAAGAAGTGTTTAAACTTCCTGATGATGTAAAATTCAATATCCTTTCGAATTTTCTCCCCTCTCTAAAGAGAATACTTACACCAGGCGGGATGGAGTATATCGGAGAAAAAATGTATAGTCATCAACAATTGTTGGAAGAATTTTTCTCCCACGTCTTAGACCAGGTCAAAGAACATTGTGGGAATAACTATATCATCGATTCGGTTGCCTTTTCATATCCCGTGGATTTTGAATCCTCTAAAGTTTCTATGATCAGAACCGCCTTTACCAATTTGGGGCTTCGAGTTGAGGGTGAGAACATCGAACCGATAGCAGCTGTCAAGGGATTCCTAAGAAACCATTCTTTATGCGAGAATAATAATATTCTTGTGTTTGACTTTGGAGGTGGCACTATAGACATAGCTTGTATCAAATCGACAGAAAAGCACACTCAGCTTATCTGCGAACCAAAAGGTTCTCATACTTGCGGAGGGCAGGATATCGACCTTTTGATCTACGAAGACCTGCAAAAGAGGATCAAAAACCAAATCGGAATAGATATTTCTCCCAATGGAATGATTGACTATGCGATTTTGAACTCATGCCGGCGAATCAAGGAATTATTCTCAGGCAAAAACGACCTCTATGAAATTGCTATTCCCTTAGTAAGTGAAGGAAGATTTCACAATTATCGTTACTCACTGAATAGAGAGACATTTGAAAATATTATTTATGCCAAAGTTCATGAAGCAGTAAGCATTGCCAAGCAAGTGCAGGCTGATGCTAAATCGAATGGGTTTGAAGTCTCTAAAATATTGCTGATAGGGGGAAGCACCAAAATCTCATTAGTCAGTAAATTGCTTAGTGAACTATTACCTTCGGCATCAATAGAAACGTGTGGAGAGAAGGACATTGCTGTAGCCCTCGGTAATCTTTTATCGATCTCTTCTGGTAAAGACAACAAGGAGTCTCATAAAGCCGATGCGGAGAAGGAGAACGAAGCAAATCAAAAAATTGACAAAAAACGTTCCATCATTTGCAAAAATCCTGACTGCAAATCTTCAAAATGCTATAAGCTTCAGGAAGAACCAGGCTACATCTGCCTTGAGTGCGGTTGGAAAGGAAAAAACGTAACCGTTAGATTTTAATTATATGAACATTCTCATGGTAGGCCATAGCGGTGCTGGAAAGACATCCTTTATGGCAGGTATGTATAAATATCTTGGAGAAGATAAAGGAGGGTTCGGAATCAGCGCTAAAAATCCAACCCAAAAAGCTCATCTGCAAAGAATGGCTCAGGGATTGCAAAAAGGGGTATATCCAGCGGGAACTGACGTGCAGAATAGATATGAGTTTGCTTTCACTGTCCTGGGACATGATCTCGTCCCCTTTAACTGGATTGATTATCGAGGAGGCATATTGCTCAGTGATGATCCTGACGATGAGGATATTGAAGAATTCATGACAGCAATCAAAAATTCGGATGCATTGGTGGTATTTCTCGATGGGCAAAAGTTGATCCAACCAGGTGCCAGATGGAACATGGAATATGATATCCTGCTGTCATGCATAGAATGCTCTCTAAGCGTAAGCCGGCGGTCTTGGTTCCCGATATCTTTCGTCATAACAAAGTGCGACACTCTGCCTGATGAAGCACCCTTCCATGGGTTGGATAGATTCAGAAATCTTTTCAAGCAGATAAGCGAGAACATCCATGTCGGGGCAATGCTTATGCAATGTGCCATAAACAAAGACACTTATCACTTGCCATTCTTCCCACTGGCTTACAGCATCTATGGTGGTAGCTCCATATATATCGACCGATGCATTGAATCTATTGAAAAAGCCAAGAAGAAAGCCGAATCTCACAGACCTACCACACTTCTTGGAAAGGTTTTCGGAATAGGTGAGCAAATACTAAAGGAAGCCTTTGATTTTTTTGACATGGGCTGGGAAACTGAATATGAGAAGACGTGGGCAGCCGAGAAATCCGAAAAGGAACTGCAGGCTGAATTCGACAGGCTACAGGCTTGTTCAGAGGAGTTAAAAAACAAACTTGAGGACTGGCAAGAAAAAACCGGACTCTTAAACTTTATGTAAAAAATATCATGTCGGATAAAATTTCAATTTATGGACTTAGTGGCTCTGGAAAATGCTGCTTCATCTTTGCAATGTCGGAGGCTCTCAGCCAAGGAATAGAACTCTCTAACGGAGAGCTCATGACAGTGATAACCCCTGATCCCCGCCAGATGGTGCGCCTCTATAAGGCTTACGAAAAAATGACGAATGGATTTTGGCCAGCGGGAAACACTCAATCAATGACCTACAACTTCAATGTGCGAAAAGCTCTTGAAAAACTTTTGGACATTGAAATCACAGACTATCGCGGTGGTCTGCTTGACTCAGATGATGATGACGAACAAGAAGAGCAAGCAGAGCTCTACCAGACACTGAACGAATCAAACACCTTGCTTTTCTTTTTCGGAGCCGACACAATCAAGAAAGCTATGAATGGCGATATTCACGCCAGATTTAATTTCCAATATTTCAACACCCTCTATGACAACTACCTGGGGTCGTCACCGAAAGCGAGGAAAACTCCTGTGCTGCTTGTGATCACGAAGGCCGACCTTATGACTTCGGATGAATTGAAACAAGCGAAAACATTCGTCAAGGAACAAATGATGCAGTTTTTTGGAAGGGGAACCAATCTCACAGTTGGCATAACGGCTGTATCTCTTGGGAAAAACCTAACAAACTATAAAGGTGAACTTGAAGGAGACCTTGACATCAGAGCCACCGCTGGCAACCTCAGTATCCCTGTGCTTTTCGCCCTCTACAACTTAATGGCAGAGAAAATTGAGAACACTATAGGTTGCATTGCATCCGCCCAGGACAATCTTTCCTCCGCCAATCGAGCGCTGGGAAATGAACTTACGAGAAGCGCGCTCGCGAGATTTTTTGACAATAATGAGAAAAATATACGGTCAAAAATCGCATCAAGCACCAACACGTTAGCTGCGAAAAAAGATCAGCTGATGAAACTTGAGAACTCAATGGCTGCAATCAAATCATACCTGCTTTCAGGAGCCGATATATACATAAATGGAGAATCAGTAAACGAATGAAAAAGCCTCAGATTATAATATATACACGCAATCGTGACGTGGACTATCGAATGGTCATAAGACCAGACGAAAACATATGTTCCGATGAAACACGAAAGTATTTCCGGAAACTTATCAGAGGAGCTATTGATGTCGAGACCTACGACGACCCTCTTAACACCCCAAGATGGCTCTTTGCCCGAAAAAACAACTGCATTCTATTCGGTGTGGCTGTCATGCTCGAGTCTTTCGATAATGACTGCTGTACAGACTTCACTGGAAGAAGCGTAAGAGGTTTTTTCGGCTTAGTTATGGATGCTTCTTCGGATTCAATGGCACTACCTTATAACTTAGATTTTTTCAAAGCTATCAACGATGAGTATATCGTCCCTCTCTGGGATGCACCCAAGGAGGACTTCGTTCGCAAGGGAATAGAGATAGACATCGAAGAAAATGCCAAGGAAACAATCTCTTTGGAAGAAGTAAGCGAACCCCTAAATACTAATAGTGACGTATGCCAGATCCTTGGAAAAACTGATATAAAAGATGCTCTTCAATCTGCTCTTAATCATAAAGAGGACATTTCTTTAATCTCCGGTCTTAACTCCCGCCAACATGCTATAGGCACAGGTGCTGATTATGACTTCATGAATGTTATCATCAACGATATCAGTGAGCAGGAAACCATAAACAAACGCATCATACGACAATCTGAAAAATCTGAATTACAAGAAAATCCAGAATCAGAATCACACAAAAGGCCAAAAAAAGCTCTTCGCCCGAAGATAATATTAGCTCTGTTAGTAGCCGCCGCAGTGATAGTTATAATTCTAACAAAAACCTGCACGACGACATCAACGAGCCCAAATTCTTCGACTTCGGGCGAGACGAACAGTGTGAGTCTTCCGGACACGACACTGAAGAAGAATTAAAAAATAAATACATTAAGCTCTGTGAGTTCTATGTAGATATCGTCGGTCCCAAGAAAGGGATAAAGAAGATACGTAATTTAATCAAACGCGCAATCGTAGACCTATGCTGAACGCAGATCAAATATTAAAGCAATCAGAGGAGCTCATTCTTGATTTTGAAAAGTTTATTAAAGAATCAAGACTCAATCACCAGTATGGCATCGCCATAGACAGCCTTAAAAGTGAGCTCACTTCTCCATGCGTGCTGGCAATCGCAGGAAAAGTCAAGGCAGGGAAAAGTTCTGTGCTCAATGCACTCCTTGGAGTTGACCTTGCAATGACTGGAACTACGGAAACCACAGCTACTATAAATGTCTTCAAAGCCGGAAATCCCATAGATCCAAATCGTCCCATCTTATGTCATTACATCGATGGGACTAAAGAATGGCATTCCAAATCATATCTGGACAGCCTTCAAGGCACCTCTGAGAAAGCATTGGAAGAGACTTCAAAGATAGATAAACTCGTATTTTATATTCCAGACAATTCCATTCTCAATGACATAACTATCGTAGACACTCCTGGAATCGGTGCTCAAGTGGGAGGAGACGGCGACTCCCACCAAGTGCAGACCGATGCGTATTTCAAGCTTCGCGAACGCCATAAGAATGAGACCAAATCTCTTTCTCATAGTGCAGATGCAGTTATTTATTTATTCGATACGGTTCCAACGGAACTTGACAAGGCATTTCTTGACGCTCTTCATAATGGAGGTTCTGGATTGACCGCTTTCAATGGGGTTGGAGTTCTCTCAAAGATAGACCGCGACTTATCGATGATGAATAATATACCCAAATTCAAAAATGAATTTGAACGACAACTTTTCACCATCATACCCACATCAGCAGCCATTTATAAGTATATTCCAAACTCAGAATCTGCATCATGGATTAAGGAAAAACTGCAATATGGATTCNCCTCTCCTACGGCTTTNAAGCAAGCGATTATNTCGGAANCTGCATTTCTTCATCCNAAGCTTCCTAAATGCACGCTTACTTTAGATGAAAGGAAAGAAATTCTTACTACATTCAGAAATTCAAGCCGAAAGGAAGGTGATCGGGAAGGCTATAATGAGGATTTTCAATGGAGCACCTTTCAATTTATCTCTAAAGCACTATATAATGCAGACGACGTACAATCTGAGTTGTTGAGGCTTCAAACCACATCAGGAATAGACAGTCTAAGAAATTACATCTCAAACCACTTCTTCCGCAGAGCTCGCCTACTGCGTTGCCATAAAATACTTTCAGAATTGAAGTCTATGGTGTCTTCTATCACCTATAGTAGAAGCTTTATTGAGAAGCAGGAATATGCATCTCTTAAGGACTCTTGTATTAAGTCATGTAAGACGTTGCCATCAAATATTGGCAGCATACTCCACAAATTGATTGAAGACCATATACCTTCAATAGAAGAAGCGACAAGTATAAAATACAATCTTTCGAGAATAAAGGACTCTATAGATGAATTAAAACTTCACCTTAACACTCTCAACGATTCGATTATTATTTTTCAGCGGATAAAGGCAGACAAAGACCAATTTTCAGATGATGAAATAGCAGAGCTTGAACGTCTGTTGAGTGGCCAAGAGATGGACGTTGACATCCTGAGCCGACTAAAATATTGGAGTGCTGTCTATAACAGTTCCAAACCAAATAGTCTTAGGCAGAATGCAGCAATCCAAGCAAAAAACATATATCAAAAGAAATTAATATGACAGTATCATTAAAACAAATATTCCGAAAATTCTCAGATTTAATATTTGGGTCGTCTTCTGATGAATACAAGGATTTCGAGAATCAAATTTTCGGTCAAGAAGAGGATAATGAGCCTATCGTATCCCCTAACTATACCGAGGAGATAAGAGAATCGCTCTACGTCGCACCACTACAATGTGATATTCAATATACACAGTCTGACTGTAAGCTCTCTGATTCAACCTACGACCAACAACCCGTTGAATCTGAAGAATGCCTAAATACTTCAGAAACCATTTCAAAACATCAGGATGAGAAAGATGAATCAAATGAAGATACATCGACAAATACGATTATTGAAGATTTGGCTAATCTTATCTCTGAGATGGATATCATAAAAGCGAGGTTAGACTCTTTGGAGAGCAAAGATATAATACAATTCTGTCAAGAACGAATCATCGAGTGCATAAGCAGACAGTCTTTGGAGGAAATCGGAACCGATACGGTCTTCAATAGTGAAAGACATTATCCCCAACCATTCCGTATCGTACCAAACGGTACTCTTATAAAAAAATACATTAGGCATGGGCTGAAAAAAGATGAACGCATCATACTTAAAGCCATAGTAGAAGTATAGAATTAAATAATGACCATGATTATGAAAAAGCTTATTTTACTTACCGTAATGGTATTGTCGATGGTGTTGTCTATGAAGGCTATGCTTCCAGGGCCTCCATTGCTGGTGGAGTGTCCTAAATGTGGACATGAGAAGAGATTGATGTCGCTTACATCGGGCAATACTTTCGGAGCCAGACAGTGGTCTGATTCATATAGGGAGGCTCCGATGCTCCCAAGACTCTCCGAAGTGCAGAAATGCCCTGATTGCCACGGCTATTTCCTTCTTTCACATGCTCAGCAACATTATGACAATTCGGAAGATGCACCCTTCGCTACAGACACCGGCCGCCTGACATATGAGGAAATGAAAGAGGCTCTTTGTCTGCTTGACACCGATTCCTTATCCAGTGAGGACGAGATAAATATCAGATTTGAATTCCTTCATCGATACAACGATGCTTTCAGGCAAGATTCATACGAGAGTGTTGAAGAAAACCCCACCAGAAATGAGGCAGACAAAAAACTGCATAAGGAAAATCTCAAGGCGTTTGTCAGACTATTTGATGAAAATGACAAGTACTATACACCAATATTGGCTGAACTATATAGAGAATCCGGAGACTTTGACAAATGCCTCAAACTTCTTAATAATTACAAACCAGAATCCGATTACCTTAAGAAATTTATCAACACAATGAGAAAGAAAGCCAAGAAAAAAGACGACATGGTCTTCCTTTTAGAATAAACTATGCAAGTTGGAGAAAATAAGCCGACAATATTGCGGGTTTTGCGGCAAATGTCGCAATTGATACGTTTTAGACAATAAAACGGACAGGCCTGCGTTTTTTAGGTATGTAAGTAGCTCGCAAAAATTAATGATATGATAAATACGAGATAATCTTGAGGCAGTTATCATATCAAGACCCTTGCAGTTGCTTTGTTTTAAATTTAAATTTGTCGTTTAATTTTTGTGAGCTACTTAATGCATAAGATGATTCGCAGAGGCCTCAAGGAGGCTCTTGTCGGAGCAGCCTTGCTCTCGGCTCCCTTGGCGTATGGCCAGTTGGGAGCCAATGCCTATTCGTTTCTGGAAGTATCTTCTGCCACTCATGCCTTGGCTCTCGGCGGATACGGCATAGCCGCTGTCGGAACCGACCCGATGATGGTAGACCAAAACCCTGCGCTTCTCGGTCCTGAAATCGGACGCGTAGCCGCGCTAAGCTACATGCGCTATTTTGGATCTTCTAATTTTATGGCCGCGCGTTTTGCGCATTCAGCCGGCGAACGAGGAGCCTGGGGCGTAGGAATCCGATATCTTGACTACGGAAGCATCGACGGCTATACATCTGACGGCAGCTACACTGGCACCTTCAAACCGCAGGACATTGCAGTAGAGGGAACTTACAGCCACGATTTCTCCGATCGTCTGCGTGGCGGCATCAACGCCAAACTCATCTATAGCAACTATGAAGACTACACTGCAGTGGCCCTCGCAGCCGACCTTGGCATCAATTACTACGATGAGGAAAAAGACCTGTCGCTCTCTGCAGTAATCAAGAATGCCGGCGGTCAGGTGAAACGATTCAACGAAGAATACGATCATCTCCCATTTGACATCCAACTCGGGTATATGCAGGGCCTCGGCGACGGACCCTTCTCCATCGCAATTACAGCTCATCATCTCACCCACTGGAAACTCCCCTACTACAAGCACGACACCAACGCAGGCTCAGACGGCCAGACCGTAGAAGAAGACTATAAGTTTATCCCNACATTNTTCCGTCATCTTACATTCGGNCTGCAGTACTCCCCTTCCGACCTCTTCTACATAGCACTCGGCTACAACTACAAGACCCGTGGCGACATGGGGACTTACCAGCGGAACTTCCTCAGTGGTTTCTCGCTTGGCCTCGGCCTCAACGTGAAGGACTTCGGTATAGGAGTAAGTTTCTCCCAGCCGCACAAGTCTGCCACCACCCTCGGCCTCAACCTCGCTTACTTCATGTAAGAATTTAGAATTGAGAATTAAGATAAAATTAAGGCGACCAAAAATGGCCGCCTATTTAAATCTCGTCAATTGGTCAATTTGACAAATCACTCAGATGATCATTTCCGGAAGGGAATCGAATGAACAACCCTGACCGGCACGCAGTGGCTNAGATGCCGACCCGGACGCCACGACGGCATTTCCGAGAGAAGCCTCATGGCTTCCATATTCAGTGATTTATGACATCCTCTTATTACCTTTATATGAGAGATATTGCCATCGCTGTTGACAACAAAACTGCAAGTCACTCTTCCTTCGATGCCGCGCTCATACGCATCGGCTGGATACTGACGGTTTTTGTTGATGTAATCAAGCAAAGCCTCATTGCCGCCGGGAAAAGAGGGTTTGACCTCAACATAATCGTATTCGAAAACTTCTTTATAAGTTTGCATTCCATCAGCAGAATGTCCGGAAGAGACTCTGCAAGTCTGCCCCCAGGCATCAGAGAAGCCCAGGATAAGTAGAATTATGGATGAGAGGAGAGGGATGCAGGTTGATTTCATTGTTTGATTTTTATAATATACGCAAATTTAGGTCGAATCTGCGACATATGCAAGAGCCCTAACACTATATTAAACTTATTTAACGTTATTTTATAGTTAAACTCATAACCTTTTAACCTCATAACCTCATAACCCCTTAACCTCATAACCCCATAACCCCTTAACC
>WFLX010175006.1_pt1 | contig 12944 bp, 8 predicted proteins | sample 4967041 | NCBI WGS metagenome assembly WFLX01 (sample SAMN12857096, study PRJNA449069) | gut metagenome | isolation source: stool from male and female vole | host: Microtus ochrogaster | place: USA:Florida | collected 2017
AAAGAATTTAAATCAAAACCAACTCAGCATTCGGTCAAAGAACTTCAAAGCTTTGGAATTCATCCTGACCTCATTATCGCTCGTTGCGATGAAGCGATTCCTGAATCCGTCTTGGATAAGATCTCTTTATTTTGTAACGTAGAACCTCAAAGTGTTTTTGAAAACCGTACCTTGGATTCCCTTTATGAAGTTCCTTTAATGTTAGAAGACCAAAATATTGGACCCATTATCTGCCAAAAACTCGGTTTAGAGGATCAAGAACCGGATTTACAAGATTGGAAAGAGATGGTTGAACGTATTCATAAAGCCAATCAAAAAGTAACCATTGGCTTAATTGGAAAATATGTTCAATTGCATGATGCCTATTTATCTGTCGCCGAAGCGCTTCATCACGGAGCGTTTGAAAATGGAGTGGATCTTGATATCAAATGGATTGATTCGGAAAATCTTGAAAACCTAGATGAAATTTTTGCCGATCTAGATGGTGTTATTTTACCTGGCGGATTTGGAGGAAGAGGAATTGAAGGAATGATTGAGGCGGCCAATTATGCTCGTCAACATAAAGTTCCTTATCTGGGCATTTGTTTAGGCATGCAAATTGCAGCCATTGCNTTTGCTCGTGATGCCCTTGGCTATGAAGATGCGAACTCCTTTGAATTTGATGAATCCTCACAACATACCATCATTGATTTTATGGCGAACCAATCCAAAGACATTAAAAAAGGCGGNACAATGCGTTTAGGAGGATATCCCTGTCATATTCATGATGGCACTTTGCTNCATGAACTTTANCAAGCGGATCATACNAGAGAGCGCCATCGTCATCGTTTTGAATTCAACAATTTGTATCGNCGCGAATTTGAAGAAAATGGAATGAAAATCAGTGGAACGAGTCCAGATAATTCGCTAGTGGAAGCGATTGAATACCAAGACCATCCCTTTTATGTTGGAGTACAATATCATCCTGAATTTAAATCTCGTCCCAATAAACCTCATCCTTTGTTTTCCGGACTGGTTCAAGCTAGTCTTGAACGAGCAAAAAACAAAGCTCAAAGTGAAACAGAATTTTTTGAGGTAGAAAGTTTTTAAAACGAAAAAGTCATTAAAAATGATNGTCTTNCCTGANGNTTCTTTCTTTGAGCTTTATTTAAATAGACTTTTCTTAGAGTGAGTAAGATGGATTTATAAATAATTTAGAGATGAAGTTTTATCTTATAGGAGGATAAATCATGAAATCGCATGTATTAGCCGCCTTAGCTGTAGCCAGCACGTTGCTGGTTGGTTGCTCAGGAGGATCCGACACCTCTAAAACAGATGACACAGTAAGCAATACAGCTTATGTTGAAACCGATGATGGCGAAATCAGTGCTACTGTCACTAAAAAAGATGGAAAAGTAACCGCTGTTGAAATTGATGAAACCACCTCTGATGGTGAATCCAAAAAAGACTTAGGCACAGATTATGGCTTAAAGAGTAAATCAGGTATCGGAAAAGAATGGAATGAACAAATTCAATTCTTAGAAAATTATCTTGTGGAACATGGTATTGATTCGGTAAAACTCAATTCCGATGGCTATGCTGAAGAAGAAGATGTAAAAACGGGTTGCACGATTAACTTAAAACAAATCATGGAAGCTGTAGATGCAGCAAACGCCAAGTAAAGCTTATTTTATAAACAAAAAATGGAGTTTCTCTTCGTTGAAGGGAGACTCCATTTTCATTAAATATTGCTTTTTATGGGGACCTACTTATACAGCACTTAATCCAGCATATTGCGCTTTTAACATATTTTTGGCCCACGTTTCATAAAATGTAGATAAAAAATGAATTCCATCGGGTGCGTAAATTGGCGCATTTCCATTCTCAGCTAAAGAGGAATTGTCTACATAGGTCCAGCCATTCCGTTCGCACATCTCTTTAATTTGACGATTGAAATCATCNACTTTATCCCATCGTGGAGCTTGAGCAATNGCCGCAGGAGTGGGATCAATAATGGAATTTACTACGATTTTAGAATTGGGGGATCTTTCTAATAAGGCTTTAATATTCNGTTCATATACGGNTTGGTATCCATTGTCCCCTTCCTCTCGTCCAATATCTAATCCCATATCATTAACTCCATAGGACAAATAAATGACTTTCGGTTGAGTAGCCGCAATCGNATCTAAATATTCTGGAATATTGTTAATGGTATATCCGGCTTCNNCTAAAACTTGGNTTTCTGGTAAAAAACCATAACTCTTAAAGCCATAGACCCGAGAATCNCCCATAATAACCGAATCTTTAAAGAGGGTCCAAACGGAGCCAATTNCTTCATNTACATTATTAAAACGGGTAAGCGCATCTTGACGNTTACGCTCATCTACCCGNGAATTAATTCCCGCTAAATCGTTATTTTCTTGAGTAGTTAAAAAGTCAAGTCCAGCTTTCAATGTTCCTTGTCGGACTTGATCTTTATAATACCAAAAACCACCTAAAGCCCCGACAATGAAAAGAGGAATTAACCAAAGGACAAGACGTCCTAAAGGACGTTTCGAACGCGTCTTCTTTTTTATGGTTTTCGAATTTCCTTTTTTAGAAGTGGAACTACTTCCTTGAAAAGAACTTTTCTTAATTGAGCGCTTTTGGGGTTGAGTTTTAGTTGATTGTTTTTTTTGTATAGCCATACTTGCTTCCCTTCTTTTAAAACCAAAACTCAAAAGAGTTACACTTTAATCAGTTTAAAGGTTAGAGAGCATCAATTTGAGCGCGAAGCATATTGATCGCCCAAGGTTCATAAAAATAGGAATAAAAATGAATTCCATCTCCTTCATAGATAGGAGCATTGCCATTATCACAAATGGCATCATTATTCACATATACCCACCCATTGCGAGTACACATTTCTTGTAGTTGGCGGTTGTACTCAGGAACGTTTTGCCAAACTGGATTGGCATTGGTCAGCCAAGAAGCAGTTGGAATAATGGAATTAACGACAATTTTTGAGTTTGGAGAGGCGGCTAGTAATTCTTGAATAAATTTTTCTACCATTAAGCCATAGCCATTTTCTTCTTCGCTTCCTAAACCATGCAATACATCATTAATTCCAAAAGCAATGTAAATCGTTTCTGGTAAAGTCTGAGCCACTCGATTTGTAAAATCGGGAATCGTCAAAGAGCTTGAACCAATTTGGGCCCAGACAATCGTCTCGGGTAAAAAACCAAATTCGGAAAATCCTTTTGGTCTCGAATCACCTAAAATAATTGAATTTCCAAATAAAGGCCAAATTGAGGTTTCTTGATTGATCGTATCATCCAAAGCAGCATTTAATTTAGCCCGCTTTTCTTCTTTGTCCCGTTCTTCGAGTTTCGCACTCAAGGCGGGTAGATCGGTTTGTTCTAAACTAACGAGATAGTTTGTGCCTTCCCTCAAACTCGATTGATTGGACAAAGCTGAAGTAAGTAGAATCCCACCTACAATTCCTAAAAGGCCCACACCACAAAGAATCCCCCAAGCAGCGCGCCGAGCGATCTGTTTAGGATACTCTGTTTTCAATCCCCTTTTGTGAATGCTCATTATAAACAGCGGATTGGATACCCATGACTCATGGGAGGAAAATCCGCTTCTTCCTTTCTGTTCTATCCATTAGCATATTGAATGTTAATTTCCTCCAAGAAGTACTCGCATGGATTGCTTCTCCATCTAGTATTTTAAGAAAAAAAACAGTCGATCTTCTTCGTGTTATAAAAACGGATTTTAAATCTTAAAGTTAAAAACCTTTTACTTCAAACGAAACAGGCTTTTTCGTATTTTGTAGCTTCTACGAGGATATAGAGTTTTAACTTAAAGTAAATATCATCAATAGGATCTTAGTGCGATTAAACTCCGTTTTTAATGAAAATGAAGAATTAGAGAGTAGATTCTTCCGTTCTTAAATTTCGTATCTTATATCATAACCAATTTAGAGAAGAGTGAAATCTCTGTTTGGTTTAAAATAAATATTTCGGATAGAAAATTTTAAGGAGAACAAGAAAGTAGAATTTCCATAAAGCCGAATAAAAGCATTACAAGGCGGAAAGAAAATACGGAAGTTTAACTTAAATTCAAGAAAGAATCATTTTTAAAGAAGATTTCGGTATGATGTAAGATGCATCCTACTTAATCGTGTAATAGAGATGAGTTTTATAAACATTGAGAAGATTTCGATCTTCTCGCTCTTAAATCGGATTGTGCTTTAGCACCTATGTAACAGAAAGGAATGAATTATGAAAAACTCACGAAATCCGTATATATGGGTGCAATTTCTCTTGTTAGTGGGACTAGGTATTTTTTTATTGTCCTTCATTTTAGGCGGAAAGATTTATTCATCTACTCCGTTTAGCTATGTTGAACAAAGTGTATTGAGTGTCGTAGATCAAAGCTTGTATCCCAAACAAGATAATCAAAAACTTCGGCGCTACTTAAACCTTGATCCAGCGCAAGCACTTAATATTTCATTTTTCCGACTTGATGATGCGATGTCTGCTAATGAAATTGTGCTTGTCCAATTTGATCCTACGAGTGCGGATACTTTCGAAGCAGCGATTACGACGCGTAAAAACTCGCAACAACAAATCTATGAAGGGTATGCTCCAGAACAAGCGGAATTAATGAAAAACGCTCTCATCGATATGGAAGAAAACTATGCTTTATATTATGTTGGACCCCAGACAGAACAAGTCAAAGAAGCCTTTCAACAGGCTTTGAAGGAGAGTTAAATTATGCAACTGACAGACATTGTCTTTTTGATTGGTTTTTTCCCAATCACCTATGGCTTATATCAGTTGCTATTGCGCACAAAGACAAAGACCAAAATCTTGAACCTCTTTTTATTGATTGTTTCGCTTTTCTTTTATGCCTGGGGTTCACTTCAATCATTTTGTATCTTGATATTTGTGCTGTTATGGAACTGGGTAAGTGCTCAATCCTTAGCCTATGAAGAAGAATCACCTCTAGCTCCTGAAAGCAAAAAGCGTAAACATGCTCTTTGGTTTTGCGTTGGAGTTAATTTATTTGTCCTCTTCATCTATAAATACTTTGTGTCTTGGATTGGTGGTCTATTCCATTTATTTGGAATGTCACCAGCTCTTCCCGATTTTCCTTTGCCCATTGGTTTATCGTTTTATATCTTTTCAAGCCTTTCTTACGTGTTTGATGTGTATTATTACAAAGCTGAACCCTGTTCGCTTGTGGACTTTGGTCTTTTTGCTGCCTTCTTTTCAAGAGTCGATATGGGGCCAGTTGGTCATTATGCCCAATTTAAGGAACAATTGGATGACCATCCTGTTTCCGCTAAGTTAAAACGGGAAGGAGCCGCTCTTTTTTTACAAGGCTTAATTTTCAAAGTTATGTTGGCCAATAACTTCGCTTTAGTGTTTTCTACTATGGCTTCCAATACTACGTGGTTAGGCAACTTGCTTTATGGATTTGCTTATTTTTTTGAATTGTATTTTGACTTTTGTGGCTACTCCCGCATGGCCCGAGGAATGGCTTGTTTCTTTGGCTTTCGCATTCCTCGAAACTTCAATCAGCCTTATCAAGCGACTTCGGTTCAAGACTTTTGGCGCCGATGGCACATTTCTTTAACCGATTGGTTTCGTGATTATGTTTATATTCCTCTTGGGGGAAACCGTGTGTCCCAAAACCGCTGGATTTTAAACGTCTTAACAGTTTGGCTTTTAACGGGGATTTGGCATGGATCCACTTGGCCTTTTGTGATTTGGGGTCTATACCAAGGAGGAATCATTTTACTTGAACGCTTCACTTTAAATAAAATGCTTCAAAGATTGCCCAATGTTTTCCAACATACCTATGTAGTAATCATGCAACTCATTGGATGGACCTTCTTCTCCTCTACAACCTTAGCCTTGGCGCTTTCCCGTTTAGGTCGTTATTTCTTTATCGGTGTAAGTGGAGTCTTTGACAATGCGGCTGGTTTTACTCTTTTAGGATCTTTGGGATTATTTTTGGTGGGTATTTTCCTATGCACTCCACTTCCAAATAAATTAACGCAACGCCTTTCTCCCTTTCTTGGTAATTCCAAAGGAATGGTTGGAGCTATTGGCTATGGCTTATGTTTTTTGATTTGTGTAGCAATGTTAATTTCCCAAACTTCTCAAACGTTCTTATATGCTAACTTTTAGAAAGGAGAGTGCAGCATGAGTCCAAAACCTACCCAGTCCGGCAGTCGTTACTGGAAATATTTGTCGACAATGTTGATTTATCTTCTTTCCTTCTTATTGGTGCTAAACCTTCTCATGCCCGATAGAGCTTATTCGTTTGTGGAAAACAGACCTTTAAAAAGTTTTCCTGGAGTATCGATAAATGCTTTACTCGATGGAAGTTATGGAGTAGAGGTGGAAAACTATGCCTCAGATCAATTCGTCGGTCGCAACTTTTTATTCCATGTAAATTACTTTTTTCGTAAGCTTTGTGGCCAGCGCGAAATCGACGAGGTTTTTTTAGGGCATGGCGCTTTGTTACAACAAAATTCACTCCCTGCTCCTGGCTTTTTAGAAAATCAAATCAATGTGATCAACCAATTTGCGGGGCTAACTGGTCTACCGACTACCGTCTTAGTGGCTCCCTCAGCAGCAACCATTCAAACGACTAAATTGCCAACCATGGCTCCTGTCCAAGATATTAATCCTAGTTTGGACATGTTATATAACGGACTTGGAACCTTAAAAACGGATGTGCGTAAAACCTTACAAGATCATGCGAAAGAATACATTTTTTATCGCACGGATCACCATTGGACCAGTCAAGGGGCAAGACTTGCGGCCATTGAACTCATGGGAACCTTTGGTCAAAGCATTAACTCAGAAGAATTTGATACTTATAAAGTATCCGATCACTTTGAAGGAACGCTCGCTTCTAAAACAGGATCTATTAACTTATCCGATGAAATTTATATTTGTCCTGATAAAAAACGCACCGAATATGTCGTAACTTGGGGCGACGGATCCAAATCCGCAAGCATTTATGATCGGGCTGCTCTTAATCAAAAAGATCAATATGAACTCTTTTTAGGCCCCAACCAATCCTTAGTTCATATTGAAACGCTCTCAGAATCGCAAGAAAATTTATTGATTTTTAAAGACAGCTATGCCAATAGCATGATTCAATTTTTAATTCCCTATTATCGGAATATTTATATTGTGGATCCCCGCTATTATTATGACGATTTAGCTTTCTTATTAGCGATTGGAGAAATCAGTCAATGTGCTTTTATTTTTTGTGGCAATACTTTCTTTACTGATTCCTCTTTACAAGATGTTCTCAATCCCTACATTGCTCAACTTACAGCAGCCCAAACTCCAGAAGAACAACAGGCTTAAACAATTTAAATATTATTGAAAAGGTTCCTTGTGAACCTTTTTTATTTTCTTTCCATAAGTTTAAAAGGAAGATTAAAGAATACGAAAAGTAGTTAAATCCTAAATTGGTCAGTTTTTTTATCGTAGGTATAGATTAATCGGCTCTTTCTATAGATTCCATTAATTTTACTTCTTTACCTAAAGGTTTTTTTCGATTTTTTTTAATAAAATTTCTATGCATAAGCACCTACGATAAACTTATCGTAGGTGCTACTCTTGGACAACACGTTAAAAGAACTGAGGACGACCCAAAAAGTCTATAACAGTTCTGAAGCTAGCTAGAAGAGCCATCGCTCAATGCTGATAGCCGCCGAAATTGATGTTCTCCAATTATAGAGTCGTTATTTCTATGAGGCTCTACCTCCTAATATCATGGAGAGACTGAGCGAGCAGCTCCACTTTCTTCCATTATCTTTGGATTTGAAAGAGAAGATATCATAGGCGTGGCTTAATCTCGGTCAATGTCTCTGTCATAGATGGAAAGAAGTAAAAACTCCTTAACTAAAAGATAGCTAGATCTGAACAAAAATATTCTTGAAAGTCTGAAATACCTACGATAACTTTTGACCAATTCAGGTTAAATAAAATCTTTCCTTTTGGCAAAAAATAAGATATGATACCAATCACTTAGTTTTACGCTTTTTAAAATTGTGAATTATTTAAAATATTTCACAAAAGTACTTGCCTTTCCTTTNACGGCATGGTATTCTAAGTGAGCGTTAAGGAAACAGCCGTTTCCAAAACACATTTCAGCTTTTATCTAAGTCATTTCTTACTACTTGTGATCAATTAATTTTTCTTCACAAAAGAGTTGACTTCTCGATATTCCGCTGTTATGATAACTAAGCCTTGTGAGAGAAATCACTTCTTTCACTAAGATGGCTCTTTGAAAATTCAATTACAGACAAACAATTAACAACGTCGATTCTTATTACGAATCACAAACGCTAATGCGTTTTGAGCCATTTGGAGAGTTTGATCCTGGCTCAGGATGAACGCTGGCGGCATGCCTAATACATGCAAGTCGTACGGATACTTCTAAGTATCAGTGGCGAACGGGTGAGTAACACGTGGACAACCTACCTGTGTCCGGGGGATACCCTTTGGAAACGAAGTTTAATACCCCATATGTCCTTTTAAGTCATCTTATTAGGATNAAAGAGGCTTTTGGCCTTAGACACAGATGGGTCCGCGGTGCATTAGTTTGTTGGTGAGGTAACGGCTCACCAAGACTTCGATGCATAGCCGGCCTGAGAGGGCGATCGGCCACACTGGGACTGAGACACGGCCCAGACTCCTGCGGGAGGCAGCAGTAGGGAATTTTCGTCAATGGGCGCAAGCCTGAACGAGCAATGCCGCGTGAGCGANGAAGGTCTTCGGATCGTAAAGCTCTGTTGCGAGGGAAAAANGGTCAGTTNAGGAAATGATTCTGACTTGATGGTGCCTCGCCAGAAAGTCACGGCTAACTACGTGCCAGCAGCCGCGGTAATACGTAGGTGGCAAGCGTTATCCGGAATGATTGGGCGTAAAGGGTGCGTAGGCGGTGCTTCAAGTCTGAAGTNAAAGATGCAAGCTCAACTTGCATACGCTTTGGAAACTAGAGCACTTCGAGGACAGGAGAGGGCGGTGGAACTCCATGTGTAGCGGTAAAATGCGCAGAGATATGGAAGAACACCAGTGGCGAAGGCGGCCGCCTGGCCTGTACCTGACGCTGAGGCACGAAAGCGTGGGGAGCAAATAGGATTAGATACCCTAGTAGTCCACGCCCTAAACGATGAGGAGCAGGTGTCGGGAGTCAAATCTCGGTGCCGAAGCTAACGCAATGACTCCTCCGCCTGGGGAGTATGCACGCAAGTGTGAAACTCAAAGGAATTGACGGGGGCCCGCACAAGCGGTGGAGTATGTGGTTTAATTCGAAGCAACGCGAAGAACCTTACCAGGCNTTGACATNCCNTGGCAAAGCTATAGAGATATAGTGGAGGTTATCATCCACACAGGTGGTGCATGGTTGTCGTCAGCTCGTGTCGTGAGATGTTCAGTTAAGTCTGGCAACGAGCGCAACCCTCGTGATATGTTGCTACCATTCAGTTGAGAACTCATATCAGACTGCCGGTACAAACCGGAGGAAGGTGGGGATGACGTCAAATCATCATGCCCCTTATGGCCTGGGCTACACACGTACTACAATGGTGCCTACAAACGGAAGCGAACTTGTAAAAGGAAGCAAACCTGAAAAAAGGCATCTTAGTTCGGATTGAAGTCTGCAACTCGACTTCATGAAGTTGGAATCGCTAGTAATCGCAGATCAGCATGCTGCGGTGAATACGTTCCCGGGCCTTGTACACACCGCCCGTCAAACCATGGAAGCCGGCAACGCCCGAAGCCGATGCCATAACCCGAAAGGGAGTGAGTCGTCTAAGGCGGGGCCGATGACTGGGGTTAAGTCGTAACAAGGTATCCCTACGGGAACGTGGGGATGGATCACCTCCTTTCTAAGGAGAAAGTACAAACGTCTGTAATTGAGTTTTGGAAGAGCGATCTTCCACCATGGATCTTTGAAAAACGAACGATCAGTATAAGACATAACAGTAAGGTCTGATGAATAGTTGTTTTAAATAGATAAAACCAAGTCAAACCAACAGTTAAACAGTTCTTATCAAATCTCGAAACAAGCAAATTCCAAACAAAGTTTGGAGAACCAGATTAAGCAAGGAAGGGCGTATGGAGAATGCCTTGCCACTCTTACTTGATGAAGGACGTACCAGATTGCGAAAAGCTGCGTGAAGCTGTCAAGGAAGCAATGAAGCGCAGATGTCCGAATGGGGAAACCCGGCTGGGATCATACCCAGTCATCCGTAAGGAGAAAGACCTAGCGAACTGAAACATCTAAGTAGCTAGAGGAAAAGAAAACAAAAGTGATTTCCTAAGTAGCGGCGAGCGAAAGGGAAGAAGCCCAAACCGCTTATAGCGGGGTTGTAGGATCGCAACATCGAAGGAAAAAGCCAACAAGAAGGCGATGGAAAGCGCCGACAAAGAAGGTGAAATCCCTGTATTGGTAAGCTTTGACTTCGTAGCGACATCCTGAGTACGACGGGACACGAGAAATCCTGTCGGAAGCAGGCGGGACCATCCGCCAAGGCTAAATATAGAAGAGTGAGCGATAGAGAAAAGTACCGTGAGGGAAAGGTGAAAAGAACCGCGNAAGCGGAGTGAAAGAGATCCTGAAACCATATGCCTACAAGAAGTCAGAGCCCGTCAAAGGGTGATGGCGTGCCTTTTGTAGAATGAACCGGCGAGCTGCTTTTGGATGCAAGGTTAAGCAGGAAAATGCGAAGCCGAAGCGAAAGCGAGTCTGAAAAGGGCGNGANAGTAGCCAAAAGCAGGCCCGAAACCGGGTGATCTAGCCATGGGCAGGTTGAAGCAGAGGTGAAACTCTGTGGAGGACCGAACCGACTACCGTTGAAAAGTTAGCGGATGACCTGTGGCTAGCGGAGAAATTCCAATCGAACTCGGAGATAGCTGGTTCTCCCCGAAATAGCTTTAGGGCTAGCGTTAGGATTAGAACTTTGCGGAGGTAGAGCTCTGAATGCATGATGGCCCCATCTCGGGGTACTGAATGGAATCAAACTTCGAATGCCGTAAAGGAATGCCTAGCAGTCAGAGTGTGGGTGATAAGGTCCATGCTCAAAAGGGAAACAGCCCAGACCGCCGTTTAAGGCCCCCAAATGATGACTCAGTGGAAAAGGATGTGGGGACGCACGGACAACTAGGAGGTTGGCTTAGAAGCAGCCACCCTTGAAAGAGTGCGTAACAGCTCACTAGTCGAGTGGCCCTGCGCCGAAAATGTACCGGGGCTAAGTCATCTGCCGAAAACGCGGATTCAGTAATGAATGGTAGGGGAGCGTTGCATGTTCGTTGAAGCATGACCGTGAGGGGATGTGGAGGACATGGAAGTGAGAATGCCGGTGTGAGTAGCGAGATGCAGGTGAGAATCCTGCACGCCGAAAGCCCAAGGATTCCAGGGGAAGGTTCGTCCGCCCTGGGTTAGTCGGGACCTAAGATGAAGCCGAAAGGTGTAATCGATGGAAAACAGGTGAAGATTCCTGTACCNGCTNTATTGGCGAAGGAGTGACAAAGACGGGAAGTGCGACCCTCTAAATGGATTGAGGGCNAAGCGCGGCAGTGTGGATCTAGGCAAATCCGGATCCAAAAACACAGAGCGTGAAGGGTAAGCGTAAGCGAAGCGCATGGAGCGGCTTTCAAGAAAAGCTTCTAGTGATAACNATAGAGCGGCCCGTACCAAAACCGACACAGGTGGGCGCGCAGAGAATGCGAAGGCGAGCGAGAGAACTGTTGCCAAGGAACTCGGCAAAATGGCCCCGTACGTTCGCAAGAAGGGGCGCTCGAGAGAGCCGCAGTGAAAAGGCCCAAGCGACTGTTTAACTAAAACACAGCTCTATGCAAAGCCGAAAGGCGAAGTATATGGGGTGACACCTGCCCGGTGCTGGAAGGTTAAGGGGATCTGTCAATCGTAAGAGGAAGCAGTGGTCCGAAGCCCCAGTGAACGGCGGCCGTAACTATAACGGTCCTAAGGTAGCGAAATTCCTTGTCAGGTAAGTTCTGACCCGCACGAAAGGTGAAACGATTTGGGCGCTGTCTCGGCAGCAGACTCGGTGAAATCTTAGTACCTGTGAAAATGCAGGTTACCCGCAACTAGACGGAAAGACCCCATGGAGCTTTACTGCAGCCTGGTATTGGGTTTTGGATGATGATGTACAGGATAGGCGGGAGGCGAAGAGACTTGTGCGCAAGCATAAGAGGAGCCGACGTTGGGATACCGCCCTTGATGATTTGAAACCCTAACGCAGAACGAAAGTTCGCAGACCGTGCCAGGTGGGCAGTTTGACTGGGGCGGTCGCCTCCTAAAGAGTAACGGAGGCGCCCAAAGGTGCGTTCAGTCTGGATGGAAACCAGACGAAGAGTGTAAATGCAGAAGCGCGCTTGACTGCGATTCCAACAAGAAGAGCAGGGACGAAAGTCGGGATTAGTGATCCGGCGGTACCGAATGGAAGGGCCGTCGCTCAACGGATAAAAGCTACCCTGGGGATAACAGGCTGATCCCGCCCAAGAGTTCACATCGACGGCGGGGTTTGGCACCTCGATGTCGGCTCATCGCATCCTGGAGCTGGATTCGGTTCCAAGGGTTGGGCTGTCCGCCCATTAAAGCGGTACGCGAGCTGGGTTCAGAACGTCGTGAGACAGTTCGGTCCCTATCTGTTGTGGGCGAAGGAGATCTGAGGAGAGCTGTCCTTAGTACGAGAGGACCGGGATGGACTTACCAATGGTGAATCGGTTGTCATGCCAATGGCATAGCCGGGTAGCTAAGTAAGGAAAGGATAAGCGCTGAAAGCATCTAAGTGCGAAACCTACTCCAAGATAAGATCTGCGGTAGATAAGGCCCCTTGAAGACGACAAGGAAATAGGCTGGGGATGGAAGTTTAGNGATANATGAAGTTGACCAGTACTAANCGGCCGAAAGCTTAATCT
>WFLX010096108.1_pt1 | contig 12943 bp, 13 predicted proteins | sample 4967041 | NCBI WGS metagenome assembly WFLX01 (sample SAMN12857096, study PRJNA449069) | gut metagenome | isolation source: stool from male and female vole | host: Microtus ochrogaster | place: USA:Florida | collected 2017
TAGGAGTTTACGAACCGGACTACGACAAGCAGGGACACAAAGAGATTTTAAACATAATAGCCAAGATTTATGAGAGGTTCGCAAAGTTCCCGGTNCTTAACGGAAAGTATACGATACAGTACCCNATTTTGTGGACCCTGCAGGACGAAGAATCCTACCCCTTTTATTTTGGGGGCGTAAACCTGGCTTTTGAGATTGCAGCAGTAAGAAGGGAGGATCCATATTCATGAGCGAAGCAAAGAAAACGACCGGGAAANCGAAAGCNGCNCCGGCCACGCAGGAGGCGGAAACCGTGGTTTATATTGGCCCGAACATTCCCGGAGCGAANCAGTATACCACATATAACGCCGGACTGCCGGATGCCCTTAAGGANAANATTAAGGAGCAGCCGTTTTTTAATTCCTTTGTCGTTCCGGTTGAGAAGCTGGCAAAGGCAAGCGCAGAGCTGGCGAAGGAGGGAAGCGCATTAAGCANCCTTTACCGGANAGCCAGCGGAAAATAANAAGAAAAGGAGAGATAAAAGATGGCTTACAACCATGGTGTAAGAATTTTAGAAAACCCTACAAGCCTTACAGCCCCGATCCTCGGTACGGCGGCTTTCCAGGTAGTAGTAGGCGTTTCCCCGGTCAATTTGGCAGAGGANCCCTATAAGGCTACCAACGTAGTGAAGCTCGCCTACAGTTTCGCGGAGGCAAGCGCGGCGGTAGGATATTCTAACAATTTGAAAGATTACAATTTGAACCAGAGCATCAGCGCAACATTTAAGAAGTTCGCAGTTGCGCCGATTGCGCTGATCAACGTACTGGACCCGAAGAAACATAAGACGGAGATCCCGAAAACGACCTGCCAGGTGGATGCCTTACAGGCAACCGTAGGCATTGAGGGAATACTGCTTGATACCCTTGTCGTAGAAGCCGGAGAAACGACGCTGCAGGCGGACGTGGACTATATNNCAGGCTTTGACGACGACGGCTANGCAGTTANTACCCTNCTGGAATCCGGAGCCGNGGCAGAGGCGACAACCTTAAGCGTTTCCGGGGACAAGATCGNCCCGTCCAAGNTAACAAGCAAGGATATCATAGGCGGCTACAACGTAAGCACCGGGAAGGAGAGCGGCCTGGAGCTTGTGCGCCAGGTTTACCCGCTTTTGGGGATGACGCCGGGGCTTATTACTTCGCCGGGATATTCCAGGGATCCGGCGGTCGCTTCGGTTATGGCGGCGAAGTGCCTTAANATTAACGGGCTTTTCACTTGCGAATGCATNACCGACCTGGACAGCACCAAGGACGGGGCGACGAGGTATACGGACGTAAAGACCGTTAAGGAGAAATCCGGCTTTGTAAGCGAACATATGTCGGTGGTATNGCCNNANGTAAGAATAGGCGACGAGGTTTACTATTTCAGCGCCATTTATTCAGCTTTGATCGCCTACGTCGACGCAAGCAACGACGACGTGCCGAACCTTTCAGCCAGCAATAAAGCGATCCCTATTACGGGGCTTTGTTTGGACGACGACGAGGACAGCGAGATCGTAGTAGACCAGGAGCAGGCGAACCTGGTAAACAGCTTCGGAGTTTCCACGGCGATCAATTTTAACGGCTTCCGTTCCTGGGGAAACAATAGCGCAGCTTACCCCATGACGACGGACCCGAAGGATCGCTGGTTTTGTTGCCGCCGCTTTTTCAGTTGGTGGGGAAACAGCTTTATTTTAAGCTACTTCCAGAAGGTAGACGACCCGGCGGANCCCCGGCTTATTCAGAGCATCTGCGACGCAGAGAACATCCGGGGNAATTCCTACGTCGCACAGGGCAAGTGCGCGGGCGCACGGATTACCTACAGCGAGGACGAGAACCCGATCACGGACATTTTGAACGGTAAAATCCAGTTCCACCAGTACCTGGCGCCGTACACCCCGGCGGAGGATATTCTGAACGTATTGGAGTTTGACCCGACCATGTTAGAAACGGCTTTAGGAGGTGANTAAGATTGTATAANATTCCTTCAAAAATNAANTCTTTCAANGTATACAAGGACGGCACNANGCTGGTCGGCATTTCCGACGAGGTAACGCTGCCGGACTTTGNGAGCTTAACNGAAACATTAAGCGGCCCNGGCATTTTGGGAGAGATTGACGACCCGACCGTGGGGCATTTCCAGAGCATGGAAATGGAAATCCCTTTCAGAACCATGGATAAAGATTTATTCATTCTTTCGGACGATATTTCCAGNGTTACGGTNACTTTGAGAGGATCGATCCAGTACACCGTAAACGACAGCGGGGCGACGGCTTTNAAGCCTATGCGNATCGTAGTCCGGGGNAAAAANAAGGGGCTTACAGGCGGCAAGGCGAAGCAGGGAACCGGAACCGCAAGCAGCATTAAGCTGGAGCTTCTTTATATTTTGATTGAAATTGACANCGTTACCGAGATNGANCTTGACAAGCTCAACTTTATTTANAAGGTTCACGGTAAAGATTTATTAGAGAAAGTGAGGAAGATGTGCTAATGGATAAGGANAAAAATTTAAACCAGGTAAACCAGGCAGCAGANGCAGAGGCGGCAGCAGTTGAGGCAAGGAAAAAGCAGGAGATGGAGGACAACCCTTTCCTGGTATTCTTCAAGAAGCCCTTTACCTTTGAGGGCGTAAGCTATGAAAGCGTAGATTTGAGCGGGCTGGAGTCTTTGAGCGCGGCGGACATGATCGCAGTAAATAAGACCATTGAGCGCGGCGGAACGGTCAACGTATTGCCGGAAATGTCGCTGGAGTACGCCTGCCTTATTTCCGCCAGGGCTTCCGGTAAGCCCGTGGAATTTTTTAAGGCTCTTCCGCCGAAGGAGGCGCTTAAGATCAAAAACCGGGTAACAAATTTTTTGTACGGCGAGGACTAAAGCCAACAGACGGCTCCAGCCTTCGGAAATTAACCATACACCTATCAATTATTTTGCGGACAGGCTTAGACGCATTAGAAAGCCTGTCCGTTTTTGAATTGATAGAAATAGCGAAGGAGGTGNCGGAGATTTATGGCAGCGGGCGGCGGTAAAGAAATGGAGATCGCTATAAAAATAGCGGGCAAGGTTGAAAGTTCGTTTAAAAACGCCTTAAGCCAGGCCACCAAGGGACTGGGAACCATTACGAAAACGGTCGCTTCCGCTACGGCGGCAGCAGCCGCAGCCGTAGGAGCTATGGGCGTAGCNGCCATAAATACCGGCCGGGAATTTGAAGGAGCCATGAGCCAGGTCGCCGCCACCATGCTGATCGACAAGACCACAGCGGAGGGNCAAAAGGCTTTTGAAACATTGGAGAACGCCGCCAGGGAGTGCGGGGCAAGTACAGCCTTTTCAGCGACGGAGGCGGCGGAAGCCTTGAACTATTTAGCCCTTGCAGGTTACGACGCAGACAAGGCGGCAACGGCACTGCCGACCGTCTTAAAACTTGCAGGGGCGGGAGCCATGGACCTGGCAGCCGCCAGCGNTATGGTAACNGACAGCATGAGTGCCCTGGGCATTGAAGCGACCGAAGCGAACCTTACGCAGTTTTCCGANCAGTTGGCNCAGACAGCCAGCAAGGCGAACACCAGCGTCGCCCAGTTGGGCGAGGCTATTCTGACCGTAGGAGGAACGGCAAAGGGACTCGCCGGGGGAACGACNGAGCTTAACACNGCCCTCGGAATTTTGGCAGATAACGGACTAAAAGGAGCGGAAGGAGGTACACACCTTAGAAATATTATATTAAGCCTGCAGAACCCGACGGACAAGGCGGCGGACGCATTGAAGGGGCTGGGCGTTGACGTATACGACGCCCAGGGAAATATGCGCGGCCTTAACGACGTATTTAAGGACTTGCAGGGAGCCATGGACGGAATGAGCAACGCCCAGAAAGATAACGTACTTTCTACGCTGTTCAATAAGACCGACCTTACAGCNGCAAACGCCATGCTTGCAAATTGTACGGACCGCTTCGACGAGCTNTCCGCAGCAGTTGAGAACAGCGCCGGAGCTTGCGAAAATATGTACGCTATTCAGCTTGACAACCTTAACGGAGATATTGACATTTTGAAGTCCGGTCTTTCCGATTTGGGAATCAGCATATACAAGGACCTTAACGGNCCTTTAAGGGAAATGACCCAGTTAGCCACCAGTATGGTCGGGGAGCTTTCCGAAGCGTACAAGAGCGGCGGCATGGAGGGCATGGTCGGAGCAGTAGGCGGATGCATGGCCGAAGTAGTAGACACAATAGCGGACTACGCCCCGCAGGTAGTAAGCATGGGCGTGGACCTTTTGGAGAATTTCATAAGCGGGATAACAGACAACTCCGGATCGCTGGCAACGGCGGCGGCGGACGTTATTACCGTTTTTGTCGAGGGGCTTTTTACCCTGGTTCCGCAGGTTATACTTGCCGGAATCGACATATTTACCCAGTTCGTACAGAGCATGACCGCACAGCTTCCGCAGCTTATAAGCACCGGAACGCAGTCAATAGTAAACTTCGTAAACGGCATCATACAGCGGCTGCCGGAGGTTATATCGACGGCTCTTACGTTGGTTCAGACACTTGTAAACAGCATAGGACAGAACGCCCCCATGCTTATAAGCGCAGCTATTCAGCTTATAGGAAATTTGGTTTTAGGCATAGCNTCCATGCTTCCACAGNTTCTACAGATGGGAATACAGCTTATTTTGAGTTTGGCNCAGGGAATACTTTCTAACCTGCCCCAGATNTTACAGATGGGCGTACAGATCATTATAAGCCTTGTTTCNGGCATAACCCAGATGCTGCCCATGATTATACAGGGCGGAATACAGCTTATTATTTCACTTATCCAGGGAATTATAGCGAATTTGGGGAATATTGTGCAGGCGGCGGTCCAGATTGTTATAACACTGGCGACGGGCTTGATCCAGGCAATACCGCAGCTTATAGCGGCTATACCCCAGCTTGTAGGGGCGATAATTGATACGATTTTAAGCACAAACTGGCTTGATGTTGGAATCCAGATTATAAAGGGATTGATTGACGGTATTATGAGTACCGGAAAGAGCTTGTGGAGCGCGATCAAAAGCCTATTCACGGGCGGAGAAGTTGACATCCCGGACACTTCCAGCCAGAGCGCAGCAGTTGTGGACAGCTACGCGTCCGGTATTAGCAGCAACGCCGGAACGGTAACGGCNGCAGCCAACAGCATGGCAACAAACGCTTTCAGCGGAATGGACACCAGCGGGGCGACGGCNGCCGGNACCATGGCGGGGACGGCCTTCTCTACAGGCTTAACCGACAGCATGGCAGCGGGCGGNCTTGATACAACGGCTTTCAGCGCAAACATGACAGCCATGGGAACAACCGGGGCGACAGCATTAAACACCGGACTCAGTACCGGGATAGCAGGGACCCCAGTAGACACAAGCGGCATTTTGGANGTTTCAGCTTTCAGCACGACCATGACAGCCGCAGGAACCGAAGGAGCGACGGCTCTTAGTACCGGGCTTAATACCGGGCTTACCGCTTCGGCCATTGATACCAGTGCGCTGACGGTAGATACTTCCGGGCTTACGGCGACGCTTACGACGGCAGGAACCGACGGGGCGACAGCCATCGGAACGGGAATGACCGGAAACAGCCAGGCAGTAACCCAGGCGGCAACGACCCTGGGGGACGACGTAAACACCGCTTTAGACAGTGGATGGAATAAAGCAAACACAAGCGCACAGACGGCAATGCAGCGCCTTGCAACGACCGTCACAGACGCGGCCCGCTCCGCAGCGAGCGCGGTAAAAGCAGCATTTGAAAATATGACCATAACGATCCCGAAACCAAAGATCCCCGTTATAAATGTTTCCACAAGTTCCGTGTCATACGGCGACGGCGGAAGCGTAAGCGTTCCGAACTTTTCAGTGAGCTGGAACGCCCTGGGCGGCATTTTCGACCAGCCGACCATATTTAACACGCCAGCAGGAATGCAGGGCGTAGGGGAAGCGGGACCGGAGGCAGTTCTGCCCCTTGATACGCTATGGGCGAAAATGAAGGAGATTTTAAACGAGGCAATNGCCGCAAGCGGCGGAGCTTCCCTTATTGACGCCTNTATNGAAAAGCTGAAGGGAANAGGNACCGGNGGCGGCGGCGGACAGCCGGAGCTTGCCGGAGCCGGAGGNCCTACGATACAGTACAGCCCGGTCTACAACCTTTACGGAAGNGCCGGGAAGGAAGAAATCGCAGAGGCCGACCGCATGAGCCAGGCAGAATTTAACAAGCTGATGAAACAATACGAGAAGGATCAGCAGAGGCGGAAGTTATAGGAGGTGGTAAAGTTGGCGAAAACATATACCACGATACAGGGAGAAACCTGGGACGAAATAGCCTATAAGGTTTACGGCGGCGAGGAATACGCCGCCTACCTTATGGCGAATAATTACCGCTATTTGGACATTTTAGTCTTTTCAGCCGGAACCGTCTTAAATACGCCGGGTATTCCATGGTACGAGGACAGCGACGAGCTGCCGCCGTGGAGAACCGGAGCGGAGGACGACGGGGACGAGGACGAAGATCCTTACGACGATTACAGCGACGAGGACGAAGCGGAGGACGACGAATGAACAAAGAAACACCCAGGCAGGCAAGCGTAAGCGTGACCTACCAGAAAGCCAAGAAGGCCGGCGGGACAAGTAAACGCCCCGCCGCCGTCATGGCGGAATATAACGAAGGTTTTTCTTACACAGACCCGGCATCCGGGGAAAGCGATACCGTAAGCATAACCTTAACAAATATAGACTTACGCTGGGCAAACAAGTGGATGCCAAAAAAAGGCGATAAGTTGACAGCAAAGATCATTGAAAAGAGCTGGGACAAGGCAGGGCAAAAGAAAAGTTTCTATTGCGGAAAATTCTGCCTTGACGATTTGAGCTATACCGGCCCGGAGCTTACCTGCACTATTGGCGGAGTNTCCGTCCCGGAAGGGAACGCTTTCAGAAGCACGGGCAGGAGTAAGACCTGGAAGAAAGCNACGCTTAAGGANGTNGNGNCAGAGATCGCCAAAAATTACCACCTTAAGCTGCAGTACACCGGCGGGACGATAAAGCTGGGAACCATAGAGCAGAGCAACGAGGCTGACAGCAGCTTTTTAACAAAAGTATGCCAGGACTACGGGATGGCAATTAAGATTTACAGCGGAAAGATTGTTATCTACGACAAGGGACAGTTTGAAGCCAGGAAACCAGTAGCAACCTTGAAAAAGGCAGACTTGCAGGACTGGTCATACAATACCACCCTGGTCGGAACGTACACGGGCGCCCGCATTAAGTACACTTCCGGCAAAGACGACAAGGAAATGACGTGCGTAGTCGGAAGCGGAAAAAGAATACTTAACATTAACGAGAAGGTCGAGAGCCTACAGGAAGCCCAGCTAAAAGCCTGCGCCAAGGTAAACGCCGAGAACGAAAAGGCGGTAACTATGAGCGTAACCATCATGGCGAATAACCGGATCGCCGCCGGAAGCACGGTAAATATAAAAGGGCTTTACCAACTTTCCGGGAAATACTTTGTGGACAAAGTAACGCATAACATAAGCCCGGACGGAGCCTACACCATGGCGCTGGAGCTTCACAAGTGCCAGAAGCGCATAAGCAAGGCAACCGTTATGAAGGAATACCAGGGACAGAAGAAAGCGGTCGCTTCCAAGACNGCAACCGCACAGCCCGCAGCCGGAGAAGCCCTCGCAGTAGGCGACAAGGTTATCGTAAACGGCCCGGCTTATTGGGGCGGAAACGGAGGCAAGGCGAACCAGTGCAGCAATATGACAATGTATATAACGCAGATTTTAGGAAGCGGCTATAAGTACCAGTACGGAGTGGCGAAGCGCAAGGGCGGGACGCGGTACGGCTGGTGCGGAAAAGAAAGCCTTAAGAAAGCATAGGAGGCGGAGGATGAGCGACGGAGGAAACAGGATCGGGACCGTAAGCAGCGTAGACCCGAAAACGGGAATGGTAAGCGTAATATTTAACGACNGGGACAACGAAGTCACGGAGCTNTTACCCTACGCCACCTTTAACGAAGAATACAAACTGCCGCAGNTTGGGGCAAAAGTTGTCGTTTTGCATTTGAGCAACGGCGGGGAGATGGGGATCATCTTAGGNACCTATTGGAACGAATACAACGCAGCAGGGNATCCCGGAACNTTCCACAANGACCTGGGCGGCGGAGCCTATATCAATTATAAGGACGGCGTACTGACCATAGCGGCAGAGCATACCATAATAGCGTCCTTAGACGGCGGCGAAACTTACCAGGAGGTGGAGGCGGAGAAACTTCTGCAGAAGNTNCACGACCACGAAAAGAGNATCGCAGCTTTAGAGAAGGCCGTAGGAGTAGGGAAGGGGGTAGTTGAATGGCCATAGGGCATATAGGAAAAACCGTCGTATTTGAAACCAGCGACGCGAAAATCCTTAATTTCAAAAAGATGCAGCGGACCGTAAAGGGGCGCTGGGCTTCCCATTCCAGGGTAGGCAAAAAGCCGAAAAAGCAGTTTTTAGGGCCGGATGCCGACCAGCTAACATTTACCATAACCCTCAACGCAGAACACGGCGTGAAGCCGCGGAAAACGGTAGAGAACATAGAGAAGCTGATCCGGACGGGGAAACCCCAGACCGTAGTTATTGGAAGTAAGAAGGTAGGCTCCAANAANTACGCCATAACGGAGATCAGCGAAAGCTGGGAAACAATTTTAAACCGGGGCGAGGTTGTAAAGATTACCTGCGACATTACCCTGGAGGAATACTTATAAGGGGAAGGAGGCGGGCGGATGTTTGGCACACCGGAAACAGTTTTAATCGGCTTCGACTACCTTAACGCAACGGAGCTGGAGGAAATGCAGCGGAACCTTGAAACGCTTTACAGCACCAGNGCCGGGACTTGCCCCGGTGATCGTAACTTCGGANTAGANCAGANNTTTGAGAGCTGCCCGACCAACGTGGCAAAAAATTTGTTTGCTTTAGAGGTTATAGAGAAAACGGAGGTTTACGAGGATAAGGCGGAAATATTAAACATTGAGTACACGCAGTCTGCAGACGGGAACCTGACCCCGAAGATTGTTATCGGACCGAAGGATCCGGAGGACACCGAGGACGCAGACACTGAAGAATCGGAGGAATAAAGGAGGTGGCAAGGANTGTCGGACATTCTACACACAATAGATAATTTACCGGATATTTCTTTTATAGACGGCTTGTCTTTAGAAGATATTCAGAGCCAGATGTTAAGCGACTTCGTGACGAAGTACCAGGAGATCACCGGAAAGAAAATACAGCTTTCCAAGTCGGACCCGAACCGCATTATTATGTTAGGNTGCGCCCAGCTTATATACCAGGGCTTNCAGAACATAGANAAGGGCGGAAAGATGAACTTTCTTAAGTACGCNTACGACGATTATTTAGAGAATATGGGTGCGCTTAAGAAGGTAACNAGGAACCCGGCAAAGTTCGCCCAGGTTCCGGTCAAGTTCACGCTTTCCGGGAAAAGGGAAGCGGCTACCAGCATACCGCAGGGAACCAGGGTAACTGCTGCCTACGANGTTTACTTTGNTACNATTGAGTACGCAGAAATNCCGCCGGGGGAAACGGAGATAACGGTCATGACGGAATGCACNGANGNCGGGANCATAGGAAACGACTTTGCAGCCGGAGAGCTTACGACCCTGGTAGACCCTATAGGCTTTATTTCCAAGGTTGAGAACACGNAGAAAAGCACCGGNGGGACGGANGTAGANTCAGACCAGAACATGGCAGAAAGAATTTACCTGGCCCCTTCCAGCTATTCCACAGCCGGCCCGGACGACGCTTACGAGTACTGGGTAAAGGATAGCAACCCGTTTATAGGGGATGTTAAAATAACCAGCCCTACGCCGGGCTTAGTAGATATCCGCTTTGTAATGACAGACGGAACCGTCCCGAACGATACCACCATAGCGGCAGTAACGGCGGCGGTAAACCAGAGAGGCAAGCGGCCACTTACGGACCAGGTNCAAGTGAGGCGCCCGGAAATNGANGAATACGAGATAGACGTGACCTACTACATAAACACCAGCGACAGCAACGCGGCAACGGCTATCCAGNCGCAGGCAGAAACCGCCGTAGAAGATTATAAGCTGTGGCAGGCTTCCAAGGTAGGCCGGGACATAAACCCGGATGAACTTATAGCGAGGCTGAACGACGCAGGGGCAAAGAGGGCGGAAGTCCGGGCGCCAGCGTTCCGTGTTATAGGGGAAACGGCGAAAGCCCAGTGTACAGGCGTAAATATTATATACGGAGGGCTTGAAAATGATTAGTTACTACGACGGGCAACTAACAGACATCATGCCCGGAAACATAACCAAAAAGCCGGAAGTAAAGGCGTTAAGCTACGCCTTGCAGCAAGCCTGCCGTCTTCTTTACCGATACAGCCAGAGGCTCTATATTTATTCTAATTTGGACGAGCAGCCGGAGGAAGTTATAGACCTTCTGGCTTCGGAACTTCGTACCCAGTATTACAGGAGTACGCTGGATATTGACACGAAGCGGCGGCTTGTAAAAAATACGCTTATTTGGTATATGAGCGCAGGAACGCCCCAGGCAGTAGAGGAACTCGTAAGCGTAGTATTTGGGGAGGGCGAAGTAAAAGAGTGGTACGAGTACGACGACAAGCCCTATTATTTTAAGATTGTTACCAACGCTATACTTACGCTTGAAATGAACGACTTTTTTTCAATTATGATCCGGCGGGTAAAGAATACCCGGTCACACCTTCGGGCTATTGATATACACCGGATTGTAAACCACGAGCTTTTCTCCGGGGCGGCAGTTTTCCCAAACTATAAGCCGCCTGCAGTAATTGACGGCTACGCCGTAGACCGGGAAGCAAGGCAGACCATACACGCCGGAGCATTGGCATCCCAGCAGAGCCGCCCTGCGCCGATTTGGGACGGCTTTAAGACCGAGGGCGGAGAAATTACCGCCGAACTATTTGCAGGGGCAGCAGGAGCCACCAGAACGCACCAGGCGGCTATTGTGGACGGTTTTAGCTTCGAGGGTAGGGAAGTCATAGGCCAGACGTTTATAGGGGGCGAAATGGCGGCCACAGAGAAGCAGGCAGCCATCCGGGAAGGATTGGAAGGAACCGCCGCACCAGTAGAAGGCCAGGCTTACGCCGGATCCGCTGCGAGGACAGAGGCGCACCAGAAACCGCCAGCAGTCCGGGAAGGTTTTACCGTCCANGGCGAANCNGTAACAGAGGCTATTGTAGCCGCCACGGCTTCAAATAGTAAATACAAGAATACCGTAAAAGAAGGAGGAAAAAAGAATGCCACAACCATTTAACAACGCGGTCATGACCAACGCAGGGGCGAGGCTTCTGACCAGGGCGCAGGCCGGGGAAATCAAGATAGAGTTTACCCGGATCGCAGTAGGCAACGGCAATTATACCGCAGCCGAAAAGACGCTGGATGCACTGCAGAAGCGGACAGCCCTTAAATCGCTTAAAAACAGCTATACCCTTTCGGATATTGACGTTTTCAGCGATTACAGCGTGAAGGTAACGGCGCTTATTACGAACCAGGACCCCGTAACCGGGCAGACCCTCGTAAACGCCGGGTACTACATTAACGAGATGGGCTTATTTGCCAAGGTAAAGGACGGNGCNGNCAGCACNGAAGTCCTTTACAGNATNACCACCACAGCCGGGGANAACGGCGACTTTATGCCGCCCTATAACGGATATAACCCGGCGCAGATCACGCAGGACTATTTTGCAACCGTAAACAACAGCGCAGAGGTTACAATCGTCAGCACCGGAGCCGCCCTGCTTGCAGAGGATGCGAACAAAATAAGGGACGACGCCACGCACCAGAAATATAAGCTGGGGATTGATAACGGATTGATTTATATTCAGGAGGTAGACGAGTAAATGACAGGAGAAAAGATTTATATTGCAGACAAGGAAACCTTAGACAAGGTTTATAACATTTTGGCATCCGATCCGGTATACGGCTTCATTGAGCATAACGACATCTTAAGCCCTTCCGCCCGGATTGAGTACATAGGGCTTAATAAGAATTATTCCCCGCTTGTAAGAAACAAGGAAACCGGAGGCATGGCGCTGAACAGTTGGGCGGACTTCCCGGTCATTAAAGCAAACAAGCCTTACATGGTTCGGGCAGACGGTACACCGGATTACAGGCTCAAGGAAACGGACTACACCCAGAGGGAGGACGGCGGCTCTTCCGACGTTGCAAACAGCAGCTACAACGGCGGCGCCTTTTCCTGGCTTATGAAGGTTTATAAGAACGAGGAAATGGTCGGCAACGACAGGATCGTGCGCTTTTCCCTTACCGCCCGCGACGGCTACGAGCCGGTGGGCTTCATTGACCCCAGCAACAAGGAGCTGGAGGGCGTATGGCTGCCCATGTTCTACGGTTCCATTTTGGGAGCGGACGGAGCNACCCCGAAGATGGTAAGCCTTGCAAACTTGCAGCCGACCTATAACAACACCACAGACAAGGAAAAGGCGGCTATTACCAATTTCAGCAGCCGGGCGGCGTTCCTGGGCGGGCCGATTGTAGAAACCATTACCGACCTTTTGATCATGTTTGCAAAGACCACGAACCTGCAGGAAGCCTATGGGTACGGAAATTGCAACGGCTACGATGCCAGCCAGTCCCCGACNTACGGAGTATTAAGGAANGCCGTAGTGGGCGGCGGGCAGTTCTACGGAACCGACGATCATCACAGCCTTAACAAAATTTTTCACAGCATAGTCCTGGGCAGCTACCAACAGTGGATGCGCGACCCTTACGAAGTAGTTGTAAACGGGCGCGTGAAGGTAAGNAAAAATTACNCCTACGANCCGACCGGGGCAACATATACGGNCACCGGGATCACCGTACCGGATAACAAGACCTGGGACACGAACCACAACGCCTCAGACT
>WFLX010090824.1_pt1 | contig 12942 bp, 13 predicted proteins | sample 4967041 | NCBI WGS metagenome assembly WFLX01 (sample SAMN12857096, study PRJNA449069) | gut metagenome | isolation source: stool from male and female vole | host: Microtus ochrogaster | place: USA:Florida | collected 2017
TTTGTAAGAGAGAATCCATACCTCTCTCTTTAGTCAAAATCAGTGTGCTTATAAGTGCAATCCGGGATATAGGGTATGGAATTTCAGATTGCAATTGAGGGGATTACAATTCAGGGAATTACAATTCAGGAATCAAAATGAGACCAGCTAACCAGCTGGTCTCCTGCATTATATGGCATTGCTGAATGAATGTTACTTCTCCGCCGTATCAAACAACAGCGTCACCGGTCCGTCATTGACGGAGGCCACTTTCATGTCGGCTCCGAATTCTCCATGCTCCACATGAAATCCCCGGGTCTTACATTCTTCAATAAATTTTTCATATAAAGGAACTGCTATATCCGGTTTTGCCGCACCGCTAAATCCCGGTCTCCTGCTTTTTAAATCTGCAAACAGCGTANATTGAGAGACNNCTAAGATTTCTCCTNCTGCCTTNTNCAGATTCAAATTCATTNNTCCTTCTTCGTCCGCAAAAACACGGACACCGCATACCCTGTCCGCCAGATATACAGCGTCTTCTATTGTATCCTGCGGCGCAATTCCCAAAAGGACAAGAAACCCTCGAGAAATTTTACCGATTATCTTACCGTCAATCGTTACAGAGCTNTCCAAAACTCNTGTCNCTACCGCTTTCATATGTATACCTCACCTTATTTTGNTAAATGAAAGGAAAACAAAAATATCTACGAGAAATCAAGGCACATAAGAGTATAGTCCGCATCAGTATNTACTTTATCTTCAAATTNCTGAAGTTTATCCGGATAATTTTCTTTAAGGNATCNGAGCAGATTTTTTCCTTTAAAGGTTATATCACAGTTCGCATAATAATCCAATTGAATACTCTCTGCATACGAGATCTCATTTTTTTCTGCCATATCATAGATATGCGTAACCGCATCAATCCCAACATCAATTATTGCGTTTTCAAGTCCGTCCCCTTTGATTTCAACAAATCTTGTAAAAGGTACGCCGGGCAACAAATCGGAATCATCAAAACCATAATTATTATCCATATTTTTATCATCCTTTCTGCATTTTGTTGGCTATGTCGTTTCCAGCTCATAAAGCCTGTATATTTTCCCTGCCATTCTTCCTGCAAATACTGTCTTAAAGAATATTTTGTCAAATCCTCTCAGTTCATTAATGAGGCTTGCAGGAGTCATACAGTGCTCTGATTTTACTCTTATCTTTGTTTTTGAAAGAAACTGTTCCATATCTTCCACGCCATAAAGTTTTGTAACACCGAGTCCCTTAACCGGATTCTTGTATTTGGATGCCTTGATTCCAAATTCTGTATATACATCCACCAGAATGTGGACGACAGCATATTTTTCCTGCAAATGACAAAACAAAGCCTTTAATTCCTCGTTTGACAAATACATACTAATGCCTTCCAAAATCACTATTACATCCGATGAATCCGGCAGTTCCGTAATGCCCTCCGCTTTGGAAGCATCTATGGCAAACATATCGTAACTTTCTGTTATTTCAAAATAGTGTCTGCGCAGTGAAATTATATCCGGAAAATCTCCATCCAGCCAATGTATGTACTTTTCTTTTACCCGTAAACATCTGCTGTCTAAACCACAACCTATGTGCAAAACAAGAGCGTCAGGATTTTCCTTTAGCATCCTGTCTGTCCAATCATCAAACACCCTTGCCCTCATGGACATAAAATATGCCAGCCACTTAAATTTTGCCGCTCCTTTTATAGGAAACGCTTCTTTCTCCCAGATTTCTTCCGCTTTCTTGTCCTTAAGAATCACATTTTTCCTACTTAACTGTGCCTTTCCATATAGGGGGATAAATAAGGTCTTGTTGATTTCGTTCATGGCAGTAAGCCTCCTTGATTTTGCAAAACAGAATGTTTATTCCCTTGCATATAGCATTTTTTCTGCTTTTTCACTTGGAATCACCTCCCGGAAGCTGCTTTAACCCATCTAGGCTGACCACAGCAAGTGTCTGCATCTGCTTAATCGCAAGCTCTCTGAGCAAGATCAGGCGTTCCGACATCTTCCTGCCCTGTTCAATCAGGATTGCATTATAACTTTCCATATTTGCAAGAACAAGAAGTTGATTCAGGTTTGCCTCATCACGCATATTGCCTTTCTTTGCCGGATTACTGTCCCGCCACTGCTTCGCTGTCTTCCCAAACAATGCGACATTTAATAGATCGGCTTCATTGGCATATTTATATGAAATCTGCTCCGGCGTAAGTTCTGGCAGTATCAGATTATCTTTGATTGCATCGGTATGGATACGATAGTTCAGCTTGGCTATCTCACGATTAAGATTCCAGTTGAGAGAAAGGCGGCTGTTTTCATCTTGCTTAAGCCTCTGGTAATCCTCTATGATATACAACTTAAATTCCGGAGATATCCATGATGCAAATTCAAAAGCTATATCCCGATGCGCATAAGTTGCAGCATATCGTCCTTGTTTGCTTACGATGCCGATTGCTCCTGTTAATTCAATCCAGCGTTTTGGAGTCATGACAAAACTATTATCACCCGCCTCATTTTTAATTGCCTCGAATTCGAGGCAATTAAAATTTGAATTATGCAAAACCTCCCATAGACCAATAAAGGAAATCGTACTCCTTGATCTCATCCAATTCTGAATAACATATCCGGGATATTCGCCTTCTCGTTTATGTGCAATATCAGTCAATGAAATGAATTCATTCACATAGTCTGTTGTATAAACACCAATGTCAATTCCATCAGCATGAATCGTATCTTTCTTAACTTCTTTTGCCATACCTATCCTCCCTATCATTTTCGTGACGTCACGAAAATGTTCAAGTATCTACAAACTTCTTGATTATAACCGCCTCGAATTACACACGGTTACAGTCATTTTAAACTTATCGAATTCGATAACTTTATAATTTTTATTTTCTAATCCCCTCGAATTCGAGGTGTTTACGCTTTTCCCTTTTCTTTCGCCAGCTTCTCATACTTCAGCTGATACTCTATCAACTGCGGAATATATTCCGGCGGGGTGCGCCGCCCTGCCTCCCAATCCTCNAATGTNCGGACAGGTATNCCCGTATGATGCGAAAATTCTTTNCTNTTNTCGCCCGCNTCNTCACGAAGTTCNGTTATTCTTTTTGCTATATCCATGTTGCTGTTGCTCCTTTTAAAATTTTCTTGACATTAGATAAACTTCGTGATAATTTCATTTTAAAGAGAAGCGGTTTTTACCGTACGTTCTTTGGACTAAAGCGGCGTACTCGCTTCTTTTTTTACGTCTAGGATATCATATAGATACTTTTTTCCATCCGCAGAATACCGAATCAACATAATCTTTCAGGTATTCTCGTACTTGACTCTAGTCAATAGACCGTAAGCCTTTCACTTCTTCATATTTTGCTGGCAAAAATTGTGTGTCTGAGTGGCCCTCCACGCAATGCGATATATGTATCATAGCACATTATCCGTTTCTTCGCAATGTGTTCCTTTACCTTTGCCGGGAAACGGATTATTTTTATATTAAAAAGGTGTAAAGCCTTAATAGATTTAATAGACTTTACACCTTTATGTGAGATCTATGTATAAATTATGCTACCTCTTGCTTTGTTCGTACACACTGAACATCCATTATGTCTTACTGCATCCCTAATTATACCGTTCCATTCATGCCCACACTCTGGGCAAATAAAGTCTGCATACAAATGGGAACCAGTAGTAAGCTTTGCTGGATCTAATCCATTAAGAAAGTTTTTCTCATGATTCCATTTTTTCATAACAATGTCATTTTGAATCAAATAAATTCGTTCTGATTTTCTCTTTGGCATANTTTTTTACNCTTANATTAACGATGTAAATTATCTCCCATTTCGTTATCTGCTTTNCTTTATCTATCAATACTGATAATGCACCNATAGATTCACAGGTACTTTCATATCCATTTCCAAAAAGTGTTTCTTCTTCTGGCTTATTCTCTATAATGTTTAATTGTCTATGTTTCAATTCTTTCTCAAAATTGCAATACTCGCTTTCTAAAACCAAAATATATTCTTTGATTCTNTCCTTTNCATCATTAGGANTGTAACTTAAGTCTATTTGATTTATGTCTCTAATAAATGCCTCTACAGGTACATACATTCCTTAAGGAATTACTAAGTTTNAACACTTGTCTTTTATGGCATCCGATACTCTACCTTTTGATATATCGATTTCATGCGCAAACTTATTTCTAATTTTTCAAATGTCATTCAACAATTTCATTTCACTTTCAGAAATTATTTTCAAATAGTACGCCATTGTGATTTTGAATTAAATGAAGATAAAATTGCACTAGCCCCCAAAAATAATTATTCATTTATATTTTTATCTGCATATAAGACTTTTTCAGAAGCTTTTCAAGCTACGTATCTAAAATCGAAGCACAAACAATAACAGTAGAACGATTATTTGCATCCTCACCTCGCATTTTACAATTTGTAGCCATTCTGCAAAATCCTTGCCAAAATCAATTATTTCCTTTTCCCCTTGTATGATGTGTATAAAAGCAAAAACACCATATTCCCTTTCTCTTTAATTTCGACAGACTTTCTATTTTTCCATAAACTATCTATGCTATTTTCACAAAGAAAAACGAACCTTAATCTTTTCAAATAAAACTTTTCGAGTCGATTTTTCCCTTGGCAAGCAACACAACCGTCTCCACATTCGCCGTCCACGGAAATTGATCCACAGCCACAGCCCGCTCCACCACATATCCATGATCCAGAAAAACCTCCAAATCTCTGACCAGACTTGTAGCTTTGCAGGAAATATAAACAATTCTCTCTACACCATAGTCAATAATGCGGGGCAGCGCCTTAGGATGGATGCCGTCACGGGGCGGGTCCAGAATAATCATATCGGGCTTTGCCGTAAGCTCCGCCAGCACCTTTAGCACATCTCCTGCGATAAATTCACAGTTAGAAAGCCCATTAGCTTTGGCGTTTTGGCGGGCAGCCTCCACTGCCTCCTCCACAATTTCCACACCAATGACTTGTCCTGCCACCGGCGCTGTCAATTGGGCAATGGTTCCCGTGCCACTGTATAAGTCGAATACCGTCTTATCCGTTCCTCCTAAGTCTCCCACATATTCCCTGACAGTGCGGTACAGCACTTCCGCACCATAGGAGTTAGTTTGGAAGAAAGAAAAAGTGGATATCTTGAATTTCAATCCCAGAAGCTCTTCGTAAAAGTAATCCTGCCCATAAAGAATATCTGTCCTGTCGCTCTGTACCGTGTCTGCCATGGAATCATTGGTTATATGGAGGATGCCTGCAAATCTTCCCAAAAGTCTGCCTTCTTTCTCCAAAGCAAGCAGCATATCAGAAAATCCTTGAATCAATTCTCGTTCCTGATTTCCTTCTTTCCAATCGCCATCAGAATCCCCACAACTCTCCCACGGCATCTGTGATGTAGTCACCAATGCTGCCAGAATCTCCACCGTTTTGGAAGCCTTGCGCAGCAAGAGGTGGCGCAGATACCCCTTGTGGCTTAGTCTGTGGAAAAAGCAGACTTTTTTCTCTGCAAAATATTCCCTCACTGCTTTTAATATAACCCGGTAATCTTTATCCACAATTTCACAGTCTTCCACTGTAACCACATCATAAAAACTGCCCCGCTTGTGCATACCCAAAGAAAGAGGGCCGCCTTTTTCGGCATCCCCAAAGGTAAATTCCATCTTGTTACGGTACTCATATGCCTTAGGGCTTCCTTTGATGCCCTCCCATCGCCAGCTTTCTTGCTGTCTATTCAGCACACCGTCTAAAAGGCGCTTCACCTGCGCCTCCTTGATGCATAGCTGCTCTTCATAGGGCAGGGAAAGAAAAGTGCATCCTCCGCATATGCCAAATAGGGAACACGGTCTGCCGGTTTCCTGAGGTGATTTTTCCAACACCTCCAAGAGCCGGCCTTCCGCCTTCCCTTTGCGTACTTTATTGATTCCAAATTTCACTTTCTGTCCGGGCAGGCAGTTCTTTACAACAACGGTTTCCTCCCCAACCCTTACAATGCCTTTGTTGGGAAAATCCACCCGTTCCACAAAGCCTTCAAGTACCTGTCCTTTTTTCATCTGCATACCCCGCACACTGCAAAACGCCCCAAATCCTGCGTTTCGCTTTATTTCTCGGCCTCGTCCTCGAAGATGTCCTCGTCATCCTCTATATCATCGAAGTCGTCCTCAAACTCATCCTCGAAAACATCGAGGTAATCCGGTGTGAGATAGCGGTATACGGCGTAGGCAATCGCTGCAATTGCTGCAACTGCGCCAATAATGGCCAGAACCCACAGCAAAACATTGGTCTTCTCCTTGGGCTCTTCCTTCTTGCAGACCTTGTCATTAAGCAGTCTGTTCAGCTTCGTTGCCTCAACCAAGTCTTCCAATTTTAAATTCTCAAGTTTGCTCATAACTCTACCTACCTTTCTTATTGGATATGACATATTCAAATGGATATGGTCTATCCAAGTTTTCCGTATTTATTATATTTGATAATAGAATACCACATTTTTTGGAAAAATACTATACTCTTTTCAATTTTGCAAAAGAAGCATACATATTTTTTTGACCAAATTGGTCAAATTCCACCGTGACCTTATAGTCCCGAGGCTCTTTGGTAACAGCAATCACAGTTCCTTCGCCGTATTTTATATGCTTTACCCTGTCATTCACGCCATAGTCCAATTCGTCTAATTTCAGCGGCGCCATGCCCTTCTGAATGCCCGCTAGTTGGTTCAAATTTGCAATGTTTTTTGAAATAAACGGTTTATCTGCCTTGGGAGTCCCTGTTGGACGAACAATTGCCTTACGAAGCGTCCGCTGTGCAGAGTAAGCTGCCCCTTCTCCCAGAAACAGCTCTTCTTTACTGTATTTCGGCATGGTATTGTCAAGCAGCTCCTGCGGAATCTCCCGCACAAAACGGCTCACGGCATTATACTGTGTCTCTCCCCGAATCATACGGGTTTTTGCACAGGTCATAGTCAGGCTGTCCTTTGCCCTTGTAATCCCCACATAGGCAAGTCTTCTCTCCTCTTCCATATCTNTGNGGTCATCGGACGCAACGGTCATATAGCTGGGAAACAGTCCGTCCTCCATTCCTGCCANATACNCCGAAGAAAATTCCAAGCCCTTTGCGCTGTGAAGAGTCATAAGCAGGACTCTGTTATCCTTATCTTCCACATTGTCAATCTCTGACACCAGCGCAATTTCCTCCAAAAATTCTGAAAGGCTTGGCTCATCGTGGGTTTCCTCATAACCCACAGCCTTGGTGAGCAGTTCGTCCACATTGGACATTCTGTCCTCTGCGCTCTCATCATCCTGACTCCTAAGATATTCTTCATATCCTGTCTGTTCCAAGATAACCCGAATCAGACCCGCAATGCCATAGGTGGGCAGCGAACTTCTCCACACCTGTATCAGCTTCACAAATTCCTTTACCTTAGAGGCAGCTTTTCCCAGACTCATAATCTGCTCCGCCTCACACATGGCGTCATAAAGGCTGATATCTCTCATTCTGGCATAGTCCGCTATTTTCTCCACACTAGTATTGCCAATGCTTCTTTTAGGCACATTAATGATGCGCCTCACGGCCACTTCGTCCCTGCCGTTGTCAATGGTTTTCAGATAAGCGAGAATATCCTTGATTTCCTGTCTGGCATAGAAATTAGTGCCCCCGATTACATTGTAAGGTACGCCCTCAATCACCATGCGCTCCTCTAAAAGTCTCGCCTGGGCATTGGTGCGGTAAAGCACCGCACAGCTGCCATATTCCGCTCTGCCTTTTTTGACCAGCCTTGCAATGTCTTCCGCAATGTATTCTGCTTCCTCATAAGCATTGTCAAACTGTCTGAAATGAATCCGCTCGCCTTCGCCTTTGTCCGTCCAAAGAGACTTGTCCTTGCGCCCGATATTATTTTGAATCACCGCATTGGCCGCATCCAGAATGCTCTGGGTGGAACGGTAGTTCTGCTCCAATTTGATAACGGAAGCCTCCGTATATACTTTCTCAAAATCCAGAATATTATTTATATTTGCCCCTCTGAATTTATAAATGGATTGGTCGTCATCCCCCACCACACAGAGATTGCGGTATTTATCCGCAAGCAGCCTGATCAGCTCAAACTGCGCTGTATTGGTGTCCTGATATTCATCCACCATAATATAGTGGAAACGCTCCTGATAATAGTCAAGCACCTCGGGACAGCTCTTAAACAGCTCCACTGTCAGCACAATGATATCGTCAAAATCAAGAGCATTGCTTTTTTTCAGGGAATCCTGATATTCCGCATAAACCTTTGCCACAGTTTGTTTGTTAAAATCACCCATGGCCTTCAAGGTAAATTCCTGTACTCCGATCAGCTCGTCCTTAGCGGAGGAGATGGCATTTAAAAGGGTTCTCTCCTTATAAATCTTGGTATCAAGATTCAGCCGCTTGCAGACTCCCTTTATCAAAGTTTTCTGGTCATCCGTGTCATAAATCGTGAAATTATTGCTATAACCTAATCTGTCAATATGCCTGCGCAAAATCCTCATGCATGTCGAATGGAAAGTGCTGACCCAAATCTGGTCCGCTCCAAAGCCCACCAGCTTGTCCACTCTCTCCCGCATTTCCTCTGCTGCCTAATTGGTAAAGGTAATTGCCAGAATATTCCATGGATTGACCCCCACCTCGTCAATCAAATATGCAATTCTATGGGTCAAAGCTCTTGTTTTGCCGCTTCCGGCTCCCGCAAGAACAAGCAGAGGCCCCTCCGTCTGGAGTACGGCCTCTTTTTGCTCCCTGTTTAAGGTATCATAAATACTCATTCTATTATCTGGTCTCCTTCACATCGCTGAAATTCCAAGTCTTGATGTTAAATTCAATGATGGGAGTTCCGCAATATTCACAAGTCTTGGCGCCCAGCGAAGAAAGCGGTGCCCCACAGTTGGGACAGTTTAAGCCAAGTCCTGCATCTCCAAGGTCCTCTACCTGCTCCCTGTCCTGAATATAAATCAGTTCCACATTATATTTGGACTGTTCCAGCAATTGGTTACTTCCCTTTATGACCTTTCCGTCCTTCTCCAGATAATGTTTGCATTCCACCGCAGACTGAAATACAACGCTGCATCTTCCCTTTACCTTGCGGTACTGCTGTATCTCCGTCCTATGTATCCGGATATTTTGAAAATGCTCCTTCTTCCCTTCCCGTCTCAGTGCCTCAATCCGCATCAGAAGCTTATCCTTCAGTTCATTGGTGCCTTCTGTCAAAAGAGAATTATTCTGAGCGTCCACGCTCCTCAAAAAAGAGGTCAGCACATTCTCCGCCCTGCCCTTCATTTCATCATAGTGAAATTCAGGGAAATCCTTCATAATGGACGGAAGATAAAGCCTCGTGGCGGAAGCTACTGATTTGGGGGTGGCAGACACCTCCCGCTGCCGGTTTTTAAGACCTTCGCTAACGGAAGGGCTGCCTAATATTAACTTGGAATAAGTTCTCACTCTGTCACGGATATAGACAAAAGCGCCGTAAATAATGGCTGCCAAAATAAGCAGCAGAACCAATATGACGATGATGCCAATCACAACCCACTTCATGTCTTTCGTCCCTATCCCTTTCCCTCGATTTTCTCAAAGGTAAATGGTATTCTCACACTAAACCCTGTCATTCTCATCAAAAACATCTCCGCACTCAGGGCAGAATTTAGGAGGATGTGCGGGGTCTTCCGGCTCCCATCCGCACTTGTCGCATTTATACAAGGGAGCCCCCTCCGGTTTTTTAGCGCCGCATTCCACACAGAATTTGCCCTGGTTCACCGCACCGCAGCTGCAGGTCCAGCCTGCGTCAGCGGGCTTCGGCGCTCCGCAGTTGGAACAGAACTTGCCCTTATTGTCTTCCTGTCCGCAGCTACAGGTCCAGCCCAACACAGGCGCCTGAACTGCGGGCTGTGGATTCGTCTGATTTGCCTGCTGGGCATTCATCTGACCTGCCTGCTGGGCATTCATCTGACCTGCCTGCTGGGCATTCATCTGACCATTCATAGCGCCTGCAGCGCCGAAACCATTGCCCATGCCGCCCATCATGTTCATGCCCTGACCGCCGTTCATGGCGCCGCCCATCATATTCATAGCCATAGCGCCCATTGCCATGCCCATCATATCGCCGCCGCCAACGCCGCCTTGCTGTTTGCCAAGATTGCGGAAAGCCTCTGCCTGGGCATCATTCATGTTAGCCGCAGCCATATCTGCATTCCTGAAAACTGCCTTTTTCTGCAGTTCCTTGATCATATTCTCATCTTCCTCTGAAGCCTTTACGGAATTCAGATTCAGACTGACAATCTCAATGCCTCGAAGCTCGCTCCACTTGTCGCTCAAAACCTCATTTAATGCATCCGCAAGCTCCATGCTGTGAGCCGGTACCTCGCTGTAACGCACGCCCATAGAGGAAATCTTGGCAAGAGCGGGCTGCATAGCCGTCAAAAGTTCTGACTTCATCTGCATCAGAATCTTGTCACGGGTATAATTCTCCGTCACATTACCGCACACATTCTTGTAAAATAACAGAGGATCCGTAAGCTTAAAGGAATATGAACCATTGCAGCGAAGTGCAATATCCACATCCAAACCGATATTGCGGTCCACTACCCTGAAAGGTACCGGATTCGCCGTACCGAATTTGTTATCCATAATTTCCTTTGTGTTAAAGAAATAAATCCTCTGATCCTTTGCAGTGTTGCCCCCAAAGGTAAAACGTCTGCCAATCACAGAAAAGGTATTCTTTACGCTCTCTCCCAAATCTCCATAGAAGAGGCTGGGCTCCGTGGAGCCGTCAAAGATAAACTCACCTGCATCCGCACACAGTTCCACTACACCGCCCTGATCCACGATAATCATACACTGACCTTCGTTCACTGCAATGATGGAACCGTTGGTAATGATATTATCCATTCCCTTGGTATTGCTGTTGCGCCCCTCAATCACCCTTTGCTTTCCCTTTACCACCAACACATCATCCGAAAGGGAGTCACAATAGAAATACTCTCTCCATTGGTCTGCCAGCAACGTTGAGATGGCATCTTTTGCCGCTTTAATTAATCCCATTTTTTANCCTCCAATTATCTTGATAAAAACTTACCCGCATCTCTTTTATTTTATCAAATTTTATTCATTCCCTCAACTCCTTTTGGGAAATTTGTAAAATTTCTATTTTCCTAATACTATTTTTTCAATGCTTTCTTTGCAAAATCGGTAGTTACAAGATCCTCATAAGGAACTCTCTTTTCCAATACCTTTGCTCCTTCCAGGATATTCTGCAGCAGATCAAAGGATTCCTCTTCAAAAACCAAATCTGCCTTCCAGGTATCCTGTTTATAATATCTCTCTACAATGGTAGTCAGAGTTTCCATATCCGTCTCTGCAAACTGGGGTGCAATCACCTTTGCAATCTCCTCTGGGGTGTGGCTCTGCACATAATCCATTCCCTTCTGGAGAGCATTGGTAAAGGACTGTACGGTATCCTTATGCTTGGTGAGATAACTCTTTTTTGCAGAAAAAGAGGTGTAAGGCACATAGCCGGAATCCTCTCCCAAGGAAGCCACCACATAGCCATCCCCCTTCTTTTCAAGGGAAGTCGCATGGGGTTCAAACTCTACCGTAAAATCTCCCTGTCCGCCGGAAAAAGCCGCCGCCGTAGAGCCGAAATCAATGCTCTGGTCAATGTTTAAATCTGTCTGGGCATTCATGTTATTCTTTTCCAGAATATACTCAAAGACCATTTCAGGCATACCGCCGGCTCTGCCGCCCAAAACATTCTTTCCCTTTAACATATCCCATGAAAAATTGTCTATGGGCTCTCTGGATACCAGAAAATTTCCTGCCCGCTGGGTCAGCTGTGCAAAGTTCACCACATAATCTTCCGTACCGCCCGCATAGGTGTACACAGTGCTCTCGCATCCCATAAAGCCAATATCCGCACTTCCCGTAAGAACTGCAGTCATGGTCTTGTCGGCGCCAAATCCCGTCACTAGTTCCAAATCAATGCCTTCCTCAGCAAAGTACCCCTCCTCGATTGCCACGTACATAGGCGCATAAAAAATAGAGTGGGCCACCTCGTTTAAAACCACCTTGGTTTTCCCCTCTGCGCTGTTTTTCTTTGTACTGCTGCATCCGGTCAGGGATAAAGCGATGAGAAGTACTGAAAGCGCCAGCGCTCCCATCCGCTTTGCCCCATTCTTTAAAGCTTTCTTTTTCATAAAATCCTTCCCTTTTCATCAATATTTTGATGCTTTATGTTATTCTCTGAAAAGGGATTTGTGCCTGTCCAATTTACAAATTGGCTTTGATTTTTTCAATCATTTCCTGATATTCGGCATCAGTGAGAAAGGTCTTTCCCGGATTCATCTGAAAGGTACCTCCCCATTCGTCTCCGCCTTCGTATTTCGGCACCAGATGCATATGCAGATGGCAGCCGGTATCGCCGTATGCGCCATAGTTTAACTTGTCCGGATGGAACGCTGCATGAATTGCCTTTGCAGCCTGTGCCACATCCGCCATGAAAGCATTCCTCTCCTCATCGCTGATATTCACAATCTCGCTCACATGATCCTTATAAGCCACAATACATCTGCCGGGCTTGCTCTGCTCCTTAAATAAAATCAGACTGCTGACCTTTAACTCGCAGATAAAAATTCCGAACTTATCAAGCAGCTCTCCTCTCATGCAATACCCACAGTTAGAATCCTTTTCCACAGACCCCATTTTAAATGCCTCCTTCTATTTTTCCTTTTTGTTTTATACTTTTTAATAGCATTCATCCAGCATTTTCTCAATAATCAGCTTCTTTACATACACATCNACGCTCAGTTCACAGATGAAAGCAANTNTCTTCAAAAGCTCNTCTNTGCCCTCAGGCGCANCCNAAAAAGTACTTTCCNCTCTTTCATATTTNCGTCTGATATCCGCCT
>WFLX010009636.1_pt1 | contig 12935 bp, 7 predicted proteins | sample 4967041 | NCBI WGS metagenome assembly WFLX01 (sample SAMN12857096, study PRJNA449069) | gut metagenome | isolation source: stool from male and female vole | host: Microtus ochrogaster | place: USA:Florida | collected 2017
CGAAAAGATTTCCTGCTCGGTACCCGGGTTCCAGCCCAAGAACGCCAGCATGTTCACCACCGCTTCGGGATAGTAGCCGCTCTCGCGGTAGCCCATGCTCTTCTCGCCCGTCTTGGGGTCGGTCCACTCCAACGGAAAGACGGGGAAGCCGAGGCGGTCGCCGTCGCGNTTGCTGAGCTTGCCGTTGCCGTCGGGTTTGAGCAGCAGGGGGAGATGCGCGAAACGGGGCATGGTGTCGCTCCACCCAAGATATTCGTAGAGAAGCACATGCAGAGGNGCCGAGGGGAGCCATTCCTCACCGCGTATCACATGGGTGATTTCCATGAGGTGGTCGTCGACGATATTGGCCAGNTGATAGGTGGGCAGGTCGTCGGCGCTCTTGTAGAGCACCTTGTCGTCGATGATGTCGGAATTGACGGTCACTTCGCCGCGGATCATGTCGTTCACCGCAATCATGCGNCCCGGATCCACCTTCACACGCACCACATAGGGCGTGCCCGCGTCCAAAAGCGCCTTTACCTCGGCTTCGGGCAGACTCAGCGAGTTCTTCATGCCCATGCGCGTGGAGGCGTCGTATTGCTGGGACTTGCTTTTCTCGGCTTCCAGACGCTTGCGCATCGTTTCCAGTTCCTGGGGCGTGTCGAAGGCGTAGTAGGCCTTGCCCGCGTCCAGCAACTGCTTGACGTACTGACGGTAGATGTCGCGCCGCTCGCTCTGGCGGTAGGGGCCGTGGGGGCCGCCTATGCCCACTCCCTCGTCAAAGGGGATGCCGAGCCACTGGAAGGCTTCGATGATGTATTCCTCGGCTCCGGGAACAAAGCGGTTGGAGTCGGTGTCCTCGATGCGCAGCAAAAAGTCGCCGCCGTGCTGTTTGGCGAACAGATAGTTGAACAAGGCCGTGCGCACGCCGCCTATGTGCAGGGGGCCGGTGGGGCTGGGCGCGAAGCGCACCCGCGTTTTGCGTGTGTTTTCCATGAGTCAGAACAGTTTTTGAAAACAAAATACGTCTATCCATGCGCCGCCCGCGCGGAACCAGTCTTTCTTGGTGCCGCAGGGCTCGAATCCCGCCTCGCGGAACAGGTGGAGGCTGGGGGTGTTGCCGGCGAGGATCTCGGCGTAAAGCTGATGCAAATTTAATTGGTTTTTGGCGTAGTCGAGCGCAAGGGAGAGAATTTTAGGCGAAAGTCCCTGCGCCCGCGAACGGTCGTAGAGNAGGATGCCTATCTCGGCACGGGCGCAGAAGGCGTCGTAGTTGAAGAAATCGACGATGCCCACGTCTTGGCGGGGGNCGNCGGNTNCGGAATGCCGCGAGGCGATGAGCCGCAGCTGGCCCGCGCTCAGGAAGGTTTCTTTGAGCGAGCTNTCGATATACTGTTTGAGAAAGGCGTAGGAGTAGGGGATGCGGCACTCTCCCGAAAGCAGGGCCTCGCGTCGGTTCTCGGCCTCNAACACCGCGTTGAGGTCGTCGGGCTCCAGGGCCCGCAGAAAGAAATCATCCATGATAAACCCCCTCGAAAACTTTACAGGCGGGGCCGGTGAGCGTGATGTGACGGAAACTTTTGTCGGGCAGCATGTCAAAGCACACCCGCAATCCACCCCCCCTCGTGTAGATCTGAATATCGTGACGCATGTCGCTTATCCCTTTTTCGAGCGCAAAAGCGAGCGCCGCGGCCGTGACCCCCGTGCCGCAGGCAAAGGTCTCGTCCTCCACCCCCCTCTCGTAAGTGCGCACCCGCAACGCCCCCCCCTGCATCCTCTCCACAAAATCGACGTTGATGCCGGCGGGAAATTCCGCCGAATAGCGGATACGTTTTCCCTCGTTCACCACATCCACTTCCCCACAGTTCTCCACAAAGCGGATATAGTGGGGCGAACCCGTGTCAATCAGATAGATATGACGCTCCTTATCGAACCGCCAATGTTCCACGTCCCGCATCTGCAAGGCTACGGTTTCCGCGCCGTTTTCCTCCTCCCGCACACAGGCCTCGTGCAAGCCGTCGGGCGCCTCGAAAGCGAAGTTTTCACCCCGCTCCACCAAGCCCGAAAGAAGCGCGAAAGCGCAGATGCAGCGCCCTCCGTTGCCGCACATCGAACCCGCCTTGCCGTCCGAATTATAGAATGCCATTTTGAAACGCGCCCCCGTCTGTCCCGAAGCCTCCTCCAGCATCATCAGGCCGTCGGCGCCTATGCCGAAACGCCGGTGGCAGAGCAAGGCTATCTGCTTGTCGGTGAGCGAAGAATACATCCCCTTGCGGTTGTCCAGCACCACAAAGTCGTTGCCGGCTCCCTGATATTTGAAAAAACGGATTTCGTGCATGGCGTGGGCTAATTCACGGTCTTGACCTCCGGGCCCTGCCCGCCCTGGATAGGCTGGAAAGGCTTGTCCTCGTTGGTGGGCACCAGCAGATAAATGGCGTTCTCGTTGAAGTGATACATCCACACCCCGTCCTGCCGTCTTTCGAAACGCAGGGAGTCGTCGGGCGATATACCGTAGAGAATCAAGTTGTTGCCGTCCATCTTATAGCCCTTGAAATTGACGGGGCTTTCCCAAAACTCCACATGCAGGGGGCGGTTGGTGGCCGCCGCGGGCTTGGCCTGTTCCTTTTCCTGAAAGTTGCCCTCGCCTTTCTTGGTGTCGCCCAGAATGTTCTCGTTCGACTTGTCCTTGACCCAGGCCGAACCGTCGGGGCGCGTGTAGTAGTCGTCCTCTTCCTCCGCGGTCTCGCGGGGCAGGACTTTGTCGCGGGGATTGTTCTGATAGTAGTCTTTGAGTTCGGACGAGCTTGTGGCGCGGGGCACCTCTATCTGAGGCCGTTCCCGTTCCTGCACGGTGTCGGTCGCGGAAAGGTTCCGTTTCAAGGGATTCCAGTTCCTCCAACCGTCTTCCGCCGTCATCCGGTACGAAAGCGCCAGGATGAGCAGAAACACCCCGCCCGTCACCAGCAGGGCGATGCCCCAACGGGTGCGGGCTTTGCGGGAAGCGTCGTCATGAGGATTTTTCATATTCTGCAAAAACGTTATGTATCTATACTTTGAAGTTTATTCCGCCGAGCCGTAGGTTTCCCCGCGTTCGTTGAGTTCGCGTTCGCGGCGGTCTTCCCCGCCCGCATAGGCGTCGCCCGCGCTCCCGCTGAAGCTGCCCGCGATCTCGAAAATCTTTTCGATATAGGGGTTGATGGTGACGTCGCTGCGGTTGTTGAGCCAGATGAGCGTGCGGCCGCTGCGGTAGTCGTGGGTGAAGTAGGTGCGGAAGCCTTTCCACCAGCCGTTGTGGAACACGGTCTGGTAGCCCGAGGTGTCCTGCCGCACGCGGAAGCCCATGCCGTAGGTGACGTTGTGCTTGGGCGTGAGTTCTTCGGCGGGCGTGAACATGAGTTGCAGGATGCTGTCGGCCAGGAAATGGGGGTCGTAGAGGGCCTGGTCGAAGCGGAAGATGTCTTCGGCGGTGGAGTAGAGGCCTTTGTCGCCCACCACGCCGTCCAGGTAGTCGGGATAGCGTTTGTAGAAGCCGTTGCGGCGCGAGTAGGAGTAGCCGTTCACCACGCTGTCCCGCCGTGGGTTTTCATAATCATACACAAAAGTATGCGACATACCAAGCGGCTGTGCGATATGGCGGTCGAAATAGTCGGAAAAGGACATTCCCGATATCTCCTCCACCAAGAGCGCCAGNTAGGCGTAGTTGGAATTGCAGTATTTGAAACGCGACCCGGGCGTGAANTCGAGCGTGCGCCCGTATTGCGCCAAAAGCGGGCTGATGTCGCGGTTGCCGAGCGGTTTCTTCTTGTTGGGCCAGTAGCGGTCGGCGATATAGATGTAGTTTTTGAGCCCCGAGCGGTGTTGNAGCAGGTCCTTGACCGTGATGTTGGAGAACGGAAAATCTTTGAGGTAGGTCTTGACGGGTTGATAGATGTCGAGCCGGCCGTTCTGATAGAGCTGCATCACGGCCACCGCGGTGAAGGGCTTGGAGAGGGAGGCGAGCTGGAACGCGCTGTGAGGGCAGATAGAGTCGCGGTGCGCGCGGATATCCGAGAAGCCGAAACATTCGCTGTAAATCACCTTTCCGCTTTCGGCATAGAGCACCTGTCCGCTGAAAGCCCCTTTCCGATAGGCTTCCCGCAACACCTCGTCGATCTGCGCCGCCTTGCACGAGTCGGCATAACTGCGCAACTGCACGTCCGCGCTGAAATCCTGCAATTCGTAAATCATCGGCCCCTCGCCGTAACGCACGCTCTGTGCGGTAATCCACGGCAGCGGAGTGAGCAGGCTCACGCCCACCGCCAGAAGCAGCACCACCGGAAAAAAACGTCTTTTCGCCATACGCAAAACCCTTTACTCTTAAGTCTGAAAGTTATATCTTTGCAAAGCTAATTGAAAAAACACCCGTAAAAACTGAGCATTTCATGATTTCTCAACAGCAAAGAGTTGATAATTACGCGGAGGGCCAACCCAAGGCGGAGGGCTATCCCAAACGTTACACGGTCACTTCCGCACTCCCTTACGCCAACGGCCCCGTGCACATAGGCCACTTGGCGGGCGTCTACGTGCCGGCCGACATCTACGTGCGCTATCTGCGCAGCCGTGGCCGCGACGTGCTTTTTATCGGCGGCAGCGACGAACACGGCGTGCCTATCACCATCAAGGCGCGCAAGCAGAACACCACNCCGCAGGCCATCGTCGACCACTATCACACCCTTATCCGCGATTCCTTCAAGGAATTCGGCATATCGTTCGACGTTTATTCGCGCACTTCCTCGCCCCTGCACGCCCAGACGGCCTCCGACTTCTTCAAGACCCTCTACGACAAGGGCATCTTTGAGGAAAAGACCTCCATGCAGTATTACGACGAGGAAAACAGGCAGTTTCTGGCCGACCGCTACATCACCGGCACCTGCCCCAAGTGCGGCGCGGAGGGTGCCTACGGCGACCAGTGCGAGAAATGCGGCTCCTCGCTCAGCCCCGACGAACTGCTCAACCCCAAGAGCGCCATCAGCGGCAACGCGCCCGTCAAGAAAGAGACCAAACACTGGTATCTGCCTCTCGATAAATACGAGAACTTTTTGAGGGAGTGGATTTTGCAGGGCCATAAGGACGATTGGCGCACCAATGTGTACGGACAGTGCAAGTCGTGGATAGACGGCGGCCTGCAACCCCGCGCCGTGACGCGCGACCTGGACTGGGGCGTGCCTCTTCCCCTGCCCGATACCGAGGGCAAGGTGCTCTACGTTTGGTTCGACGCGCCTATCGGCTATATCTCGGCCACGAAAGAACTGCTGGGCGAGGGTTGGGAAAAGTATTGGAAAGACAAGGATACCAAGCTGGTGCATTTTATCGGCAAGGACAATATCGTGTTCCACTGCATCATTTTTCCGTGTATGCTCCGCGCCCACGAGGGCTACATCCTGCCCGACAACGTGCCGGCCAACGAGTTCCTGAACCTCGAAGGCGACAAGATTTCCACCTCGCGCAACTGGGCGGTGTGGCTGCACGANTATCTGGCCGATTTTCCGGGCAAACAGGACGTGTTGCGCTACGTGCTCACGGCCAACGCGCCCGAATCGAAGGACAACGATTTTACATGGAAGGANTTNCAGGCGCGCAACAACAACGAACTGCTGGCCATTTACGGCAACTTCGTGAACCGCACCGTGGTGCTGACGCACAAGTATTTCGGGGGCAAGGTGCCGGCGCGGGGCGCGTTGACCGAGGCCGACAGGGCGGTGTTGGAAGAGATGCAGGCTTTCCCCGCGCGCATCGCTTCCAGCATAGAGCAATACCGTTTCCGCGAAGCCTTGAACGAGNTGATGAACCTGGCGCGTCTGGGCAACAAATACCTCACCGACAACGAGCCGTGGAAGCAGTTCAAGACCGACCCCGCCCGCGTGGAGACCGTGTTGAACATCTCCTTGCAGATTGCGGCGCACTTGGCCGTATTGGGCGAGCCTTTCCTGCCGTTCACTTCCGAGCATCTTTATAAGATTTTGAATATAACGCCCTTGAAGTGGGCCGATGCCGAACGCGACGCCTTGTTGCCAAACGGTCATCCACTCAACCCCGCCGAGCTTCTTTTCGAGAAAATCGAGGACGAGGCCGTGCAGAAACAGATTGACAAACTGCAAGCNACCAAAGACGCCAACCTGGCGGCGGCCGCGGCTTCGGCTCCGGTTCCTGTGGAACCGCAGAAATCGTCGGTTTCCTACGACGATTTCGCCAAGATGGACATCCGCGTGGCGGAGGTGCTGGAGGCCGAATTGGTGCCCAAGACCAAGAAACTCATGAAGCTGACCCTCGATACGGGTATGGATAAACGTGTGGTGGTGAGCGGAATAGCCGAAAGCTTCAAGCCCGAGGAAGTGGTGGGACGCAAGGTGTGTCTCTTGGCCAACTTGGAGCCGAAGCCGCTCAAAGGCATCGAGTCGCACGGNATGATTCTGATGAGTCAGAACCCCGACGGAAAACTGCATTTTGTGGAGCCTGCCGCCGATGCGCGTGTGGGTATGGAAATCCGATAGATCCATGAAGAAAAAGCCGACCTATTACAGAAAACGCAAAAAGAAATTCAGCAGGAAACTGAAATTCTCGCTCTACGGGATAGCCGTGGTGATTTTCGTCTTGATGTGTCTCGTGGCCTCGGTCGGTATGGGGTCTGCCGTAAAGAACCGCACCGAAGTCTTTATTCCCACGGGTTCCACGTATAGGGCCGTGCAGGACAGTCTGCGTCAAAGCGGAAATGTCAAGATGTTGAATTTCAATATTCTTTCGCGAGCCAAAAACTATCCCGAGAGGGTGTTGCCGGGGCGTTATGTGTTGCAGCGNGGCATGACCGCCCGTCAGGTGGTGGACAAGCTCCGCCGGGGGCATCAGGATCAGGTGAAGGTGACGTTCAACAAGGTGCGCACGGTGGCGCAACTCTCCGGTGTGGTTTCCAAACAGATAGAGGCCGACTCGCTTTCCCTCGCCACCCTGCTTTCCGACAGCGCTTTCCTCGCTTCCTTCCAATACCCCTTGGTCGAGAACGCCGACGCACCGGCCGACGCGCCCGCCCGTCCTTACGACATCCATACCGTTTTGGCGGTCTTTATCCCCAACACCTACTATTTCTACTGGAACACCGACGCCGAAGGTTTTTTCCGCCGCATGTACGGCGAGCAGAACCGTTTTTGGAACGATTTTCGCCGGGGACAGGCTTACGCCATGAAACTCAACCGCGTACAAGTGAGCACGTTGGCTTCGATTGTGGAGGAAGAGACCCTAAAAACGGACGAGCGTCCCGACATCGCTTCGGTCTACCTGAACCGCTTGCGCAAAAGGATGCTGTTGCAGGCCGACCCCACCGTGAAATACGCCGTGGGCGACTTTGCCCTGCGCCGTATCCTCAAAGAACACTTGCAGACCCCCTCTCCCTATAACACCTACAAAAACAAAGGCTTGCCCCCGGGTCCTATCTGCACGCCCTCCGTGTCGTCGCTCGATGCCGTGTTGCAGAACAAGCCCACGAACTATCTCTATTTCTGCGCCCGCGCCGATTTCTGCGGCTATCACAGTTTCGCCGCCGACTACACGCACCACCGCGCCAACGCCCGCGCCTATCAGAAAGCCCTCACCGAGCGAGGCATCACCAAGTGATCATTCCCGCCAGCCGGAGAGCCATTTGAGTTCGCTCCACGCCTGGACGAGTTCCTTTTCGGATTGCAGGTAGGCGTCGATGATATCGAATTGATATTGAAGTTCGTTTATATAGAACAACAGCGAGAATTCGCCGCTTTTCAAAGCCTCTTCCAAATAGGGCAGATTGTTGAGCGAGGCGATGTTCTGCCTATATTCCTGCACCACGGGATAGAGTTCGGCCACCTTGCGGTAGAGCGTTTCCAGACGGGCGCGGAGCTCGTTTCCCGCGTCCTGCTCGCGGCTCTGCGCGGCCTGCGCCTCTAATTTGGCCTGCTTGACCCGGTTCTTGTTCTCCCACAGAGGAACGTTCATGCCGATGTAGAAGCCGTGCAGCATGTCCTGCGGCGTAAACACATCTTCGGTCTTATAGCCCACCGTAAACGAGGGGAACGCCTCCGCCACATTCGCTTTGAGGTTCTGTTCGGCCGCGCTTGCGGCGCTCTTGGCCTGCAAGAGAAACGGATTGTCGGCGGTGATGCGGGCAAAGAAAACCTCAAAGTCCTCGGGCAGAAGAAATTGCGGAAAGACGTCTTGGGTCAGCGCAACTTCCATTCCGCCGGTGAGACGTTTGAGCGCGGCGGTGATTTCCCCCTGCCGCGCTTTGAGGTCGGCGAAGTTCTTCTTCATCTGCAACAGATTCATCACCGCCTTGTTACGGTCCATGATAGACACCTGNCCTTTTTCGAGNTGCACCTCGGTGGAGCGCGAGAGGTCGTAGGCCGTCCGCATACGTTCCTCGAACGAATATTTGANCAGGGAGTTGATGTAAATCATTTCCATGCAGAGATTTTCGGCTTCCAGCATCAGCAGGGCGCGGCGGTGTGCGGAACCGTACACCGCCGCGCTGTCCGCCCAGCGTGCCGTGCGCGCCTTATACAGATAGACGGAGGGAAAGTCGAAGCTCTGCGAGGCCTCGAAGTCCACACGGCGGTGCCATTCACCCTCTCCCACAAACGCATAGCCGAAAGTAAAGTCGGGGTTGGCGGGAACCAGTCCCGTATGGTTTCCTTTCAGCTCGGCCTGCATTTGCAGGCGGTCGGCTTGCAGGGTGGGGCTGTTCTGATGGATATAGTCGAGAACCTCCTTATAGTTGTCTGTCGATAAGGAAGATACAGGGTTTTCNGCAGGGGTCTGGGCCCGCAGCATACCCAGGCCTACGCAGACAGACATTACCCCCGCCACGCCCTTTTTAAGAATACCGGACCGGCCCCGTTTCCCTTTTTCCCGCCGGTGGGCGTAGGCCTCGTAGAGAATAGGTACNACATAGATATTCAATAAAGTAGAAGTGATGAGNCCCCCCAGGACCACAATCGCCATAGGGCTTTGTATTTCGTTTCCGCTCTTGTCGCCGTTGAGGATGAGCGGGATAAGTGCCAAAGCCGCCGTGAGCGCCGTCATGAGGATAGGATTGAGACGGTCCACCGAACCCGTTTTGACGGTCTGACGCAGGGTTTCGCCGCCTTCCGCCTGTCTTCGCTGATACTCGCTCACCAGCAGGATGCCGTTGCGGATAGCGATGCCGAAGAGCGTGATGAAGCCGATGACCGACGGAATGCTCACCACCTTCGACGAGAGGAAAACCGCGAAGACCCCGCCGATAAGCGCCAACGGCAGGTTCACCAAAATCAACGCACTCAGGGGGACGCTACGGAACTCGCTGTATAACAAACAGAAGATAATGAACAAAGCGACGATGAAGACCCCGGTGAGGGTGCGGGAAGCCGATTTGGCGCTCTCGAACTGCCCCCCGTAGGTGACGCGGTAGTCTTCTCCCAACACGATGTTCCGGGAGATTTTTTGACGGATTTCGTCCACCACGCTCTGCACATCGCGCCCGGCCACATTGCACGAAACCACCAACTTGCGCTGCACGTTCTCGCGGCTCACGCTGCAAGGGCCGCCCGTGGAAACGATTTCGGCCACCTCGCCCAAGGGAATCTTCGCCCCCGATGCGGTGGTAATCAAAGAATTGGAGATACCCTCCATGCTTTCCGTATAAGGCGGCTTGAGCTTCACCACCAAATCGAAACGCCGTTGTCCCTCGTAGATATCGCCCACCTTCGCGCCCGAAAAAGCCAGCGTGACGAAGCGGTTGAACTGCTCCACCGTGATGCCGTGACGCGCCAGCATGGCGCGGTTGGCGCGGATCTGCAACTGCGGCGTGAGGGTCTGCTGTTCCACGTTGAGGTCCACCACGCCCGGCACATCGGAGATTTCGGCCTGAATCTGGTTGCCCAGCGCGTACAGACGGCTCAGGTCGGGGCCGAACACCTTGATNGCCACCGCCGCCTGCGTGCCCGAAAGGATATGGTCGATACGGTGCCCCAAAGGCTGTCCCACCGACGTCACCACGCCCGGCACCTCGGCCAGTTTATGCCGCACCTCCTCCAAGAACGCATCCTTGCTGCGGTCTTTGAGCGCGAACCGCACCTCGATTTCGGCACTGTTCACGGCCTGCGAATGTTCGTCCAGTTCGCCGCGACCCGTGCGCCGCGACGTGCACAGCACCTCGTCGATGCTCAACAACTGCTCCTCCAAAGTATTGCCTATCTTGTTGTTGAGGTCGAGCGAAAGACCCGGTTTCGATACCGCCGAAATGGTGAGCGAACCCTCGTTGAAGTCGGGCAGGAAGCTGTGACCCAGCGTAAAATAGACGCCCACCGCGGCCACGAAAGCCACTACCGCGATGCCCACCGTCCATTTCTTATGGTTCAAGGCCTTGTCCAGACTTTGCGCGTAGAGGCGGTTCAAGTTCCGCGAAAACCATTTTTCCCGTTGGTTGCGCGACAGATAGNGTTCGTTNCCCAACAGGGTCTTGCANAGCAGAGGCGTGACGGTCATGGCNACGAGAAGCGACATCAGCAGAGACACGATATAGGCGATGCCGAGAGGTTTGAGCATACGCCCCTCCATGCCGCTCAGGAAAAACAAAGGNGTAAAGGCCACAATGATGATGAGGGTGGCGTTGAGNATGGNGGCGCGGATTTCGNTGGANCCNTCNTANACGGCCTGGAACACGCTNTGACGCTGTTCGGGAGGCAGGGCGTGGTTGCGGCGCAGTTTCTTGTAGACGTTCTCCACATCAATGATGGCGTCGTCCACCAGACTGCCGATAGCGATGCACATGCCGCCCAAGGTCATCGTATTGATNTTCTGCCCCGTGAGATAGAGCACGAGCACGGTGCCCANAAGGGAGAGGGGNATGGCGACCACGGAAATGAGCGTGGAACGGAAACTGCCCAGAAAGAGCAGNAGGATAAGCACCACAAAGACAGAGCCTTCCAAAAGGCTGCGCCCCACATTGCGCACCGAGGCTTCGATAAAGTCGGCCTGCCGGAACACCTCGGTGTTGAGGTGCACGTCTTCGGGAAGATTGGGTTGGAGTTGCGCCAGGGTCTGCAAAATGTCGCGCGTCACCCGCAAGGTNTTGACATTGGGCTGTTTGGACACCGAAAGCAAGACGGCGGGGTGCGCGTTGAGACTGGCGTACCCCATTTTGACCGCACTTTCAACGCGCACCTCCCCCACATCGTTCAAGGTGACGGGCACGCCCCCGTCGGAAACCTTTATCAAGCTCCGGCCCAGTTCTTCCGTCTGATGCGTGCGCGCCATGCCCNGNACCGCATATTCGTTGTCGTATTGCCGCAATACGCCGCCCGAAGAATTGAGGCTCATGGTGGCGGCGGTCTCGGCCACCTCTTCCAGCGTCACCCCGTAGGCGTTCATCAGCACNGGGTCGGCCGTCATNNNATATTGCTTGTAATCGCCGCCCATCACCGTCACTTGGCTCACGCCTCCCGTGGCCAGGATAGCGGGTTTGATGACCCAGTCGGCCAAGGTGCGCAGCTCCATCATGTCGGTGGAGTCGGCTTCGAGCGCCACGAACAGGATTTCGCCCATNACGCTGCTCTGCGGTGCCAGAACGGGCGTGATNTCTTGCGGCAGACTGCCTTCGAGCGCCACCANCTTCTCGCTCACAATCTGACGCGCCTTGTAAATATCNGTGCCCCAATCAAATTCCACCCATANAAACGAAGCGCCCGACAAAGACGACGAGCGTACCCGCCGCACATGCGTGGCCCCGTTCACGGCGGTTTCGATAGGAAAGGTAACCAAGCGTTCCACCTCCTCGGTGGCCATGTTCTCGGCATCGGTCACCACGGCCACGGTGGGGGCGGTGAGGTCGGGAAAGACGTCGATATCCAAGTGGCGGATAGCATACACGCCGCCCGCCACCAAGACCGCCACCCCGAGGAGAACGAGGAACTTGTTTCTTAAAGACCAATTTATTAATTTATTCAACATGTCGCCCCCTCCTTAATGAACATGACCAGCATGAGGATCCACCTCGGAGGCGGCCTGCGACAACAACAATATCCTCGCCCCCCGGCTCACCACCTTTTCCCCCTCGTGCAACCCTTTCAGGATTTCGGTACGGAAACCGTCCGACCCCCCCGTCACCACCTCCCGTTTCTCGTAGGTTTCGGGCTCCACCTGCACAAACACGAAATAATTTCCCATTTCCTCCACCACCGCCTCGTTGGCCACGCTCAGACGCGGATTCTCGCCCCCCGTCTTGATGTAGAGATTCACAAACGTGCCCGGCAAGGCATCTATCACATTGTCTATCTCAAAGATAACAGGAATCAAAGGATTGCTTTTCTCCACGCTCTTTCCGTAGGAAACCAGCCGTCCGTGCAGTTCTTCGAGCGAATACGTCCGCGGGGAATTCATCTGACGGAGATTCACTTCCATGATGTTTCTGAGCGAGGCGTGATATTTGGCGGGAAGATCGGCCTGCAACAGCAACTTGCGGTTGGTGCTCACGGTAAGCATCGGTTCGCCCGCCTGCACAAACTGCCCGTTCTTCACTTCTATCTGCTGGATATAGCCGTCTATGGGCGCGTTGACCATCTGGCGGCCTTCCGAGAAATTCTTGCGCAGGTGGCGGTATTTGGACAGCGCGTTCTCGTATTCGGTCTTGGCTTGCAGCAGTTCCGACTCCGACACGATCTGTTTCTCGGCCAGTTCCTTTTTGCGTTGATATTCGGCCTGCGCCTGTTCGTAGGCGTTCATCGTCTCGGTATAGTATTGATGGATATTGTTTTCCATCATACCTCCGCATTCCAGCGAAAACAGGTTCTCGTTCTTGCGCACCACCTGCCCCAGCGTAAGGTCGCGTTGGTTAAAGACCACGATGCCGGAGGCCTTGGCAATCACGTCGCGGTCGTTGCCCGGCGTGGACTGGACCTGCGCCGCCGAGACAATCA
>WFLX010066941.1_pt1 | contig 12935 bp, 7 predicted proteins | sample 4967041 | NCBI WGS metagenome assembly WFLX01 (sample SAMN12857096, study PRJNA449069) | gut metagenome | isolation source: stool from male and female vole | host: Microtus ochrogaster | place: USA:Florida | collected 2017
GGTGCCGTTCTGGCGTATGCGCACGCGCGTGGGGTTCTGCTGCAGGTAGTTGATGAGGCGGCCGAACATGGGGCTCTGGTAGTAGGCCACGTTGCTTTCATCCACAAAATAGAGATACATGCTGCCCTGCTTGAGCGCCACCTTCTCTATGCCCAGGCGGCGCGCCATGCGCCTCAGGCGGGGAATGCGCAGCAGCTCGGCAGTCTCGCGGGGTATGCGGCCGAAGCGGTCGCGCAGGCGGTCGGCAAAGGCCCGCAGGTCGGTCTCGCGGTCTATGCTGTCGAGCTCGCGATACAGGGCTATGCGCTCGCTCGCCTGGGGCACATATGTGGCCGGCAGCAGCAGCTCCAGGTCGGTCTCCACGACGCAGTCGGCCACAAATTCATCGGCATCGTCGGCCTCGGCGCCGGTCGTGGCGGTATCGGCCTTGAGCGTGTCGGCAAATTCCTCGGTGCGCAGCTCCGTGACGGCTTCCTTGAGGATTTTCTGATATGTTTCGTAGCCCAGATCGGCTATGAAACCGCTCTGCTCGGCTCCCAGCAGGTTGCCGGCGCCGCGGATGTCGAGGTCCTGCATGGCGATGTGTATGCCCGAGCCCAGGTCGGAGAAACTTTCGATGGCCTGGAGACGCCGGCGCGCCACGTCGCTCAGAGGCTTGCCCGGCGGCACGAGCAGGTAGCAGAATGCCTTGCGGGCGCTTCGACCCACGCGGCCGCGCAGCTGGTGCAGCTCGCTGAGGCCGAAGTTCTGGGCGTTGTTGACGATTATGGTGTTCACGTTGGGCATGTCTATGCCACTCTCCACGATGGTGGTGGCCAGCAGCACGTCGTAGTCGTGGGCCACGAAGTCGGCAATGGCCTTCTCGAGCTTGTCCGGCGGCATCTGGCCGTGGGCCACGATGGTGCGGGCATCGGGCACCAGGCGGCGCACCATGTTTTCCATCTCGTAGAGGCCCTCGATGCGGTTGTTGATGAAGAACACCTGGCCGCTGCGCGCCATCTCGAAGTTGATGGCCTCGGCCACTATGTCGTCGCTCAGGGCGTTTACGGAGGTGAGGATGGGATGGCGGTTCACCGGCGGGGTGGTGATGGACGAGAGGTCGCGGGCGCCCATGAGCGAGAACTGCAGCGTGCGCGGAATGGGCGTGGCGCTCATCGTGAGGGTGTCTACATTGGTTTTCAGCTGCTTTAGCTTTTCCTTCACGGCCACGCCGAATTTCTGCTCCTCGTCCACCACGAGCAGCCCCAGGTCGTGCCACTTCACGCCCTTGCCTATAAGCTTGTGGGTGCCTATTAGGATGTCGATTTTGCCGGCGGCCAGGTCGTCGAGAATGGCCTTCGTCTCCTTGGGGGTGCGGGCGCGCGACAGGTAGTCGACCCTCACCGGGAAGTCGGCCAGGCGCTTGCTGAATGTCTGGAAGTGCTGATAGGCGAGCACCGTGGTGGGCACCAGCACGGCCGTCTGCTTGCCGTCGACGGCGGCCTTGAAAGCCGCGCGCACGGCTATCTCGGTCTTTCCGAAGCCCACATCGCCGCATATGAGGCGGTCCATAGGCCGCTCGCTTTCCATATCGGCCTTAACGGCCTTGGTGGCCGTGAGCTGGTCCGGCGTATCTTCATAAATGAAGCTGGCCTCGAGCTCATGCTGGAGGTAGCTGTCCGGCGCAAAGGCATGGCCGCGCTGCTGCTTGCGCTCGGCATATAGACGGATGAGGTCGCGGGCAATGTCCTTGAGCTTGCCTTTGGTGCGCTCCTTCAGCCGGTTCCACGTGCCTGAGCCTATGCGGTTGATCTTGGGAGGCACGCCTTCCTTGCCGCGATACTTGGCCAGCTTGTGGAGCGAGTGGATGCTCACGAACACAATGTCGTTGTTGGCATACACGAGCTTGATCATCTCCTGCGTGCGTCCGCCCACATCGGTGCGCAGCAGGCCGGCGAAGCGGCCCACGCCGTGGTCGACGTGCACGATATAGTCGCCGGGCTCGATCTGTCCCAGCTCCTTTAGCGACAGGGCCATGCGGCCGCTGCGCGCACGCTCGCTCTTGAGGGTGTACTTGTGGAAGCGGTCGAAAATCTGGTGGTCGGTGAACACGCAGCAGCGGCCCGTGTGGTCCACGAAGCCCTCGTGCAGCGTGCCCTGCACCGCGGTGAACGGGATGTCGTCGCCGCGGTCGGCGAAAATCGTGCGCAGGCGTTCGTGCTGGTGCTCGTTGTCGCTGAGGATGCACAGGCGGTAGCCCTCGGCCAGCAGCTTGCCGAACGACTCCGTGATGAGGTCGAAATTCTTGTGGTAGATGCCCTGCGGCGAGCAATGGAAGTCTACGGCGGCGGGCGCGCCGGCAATCTCCGGAGCTGCCGAGAGGTGCAGCTTGCGGCGGGCGCCCACTGCGGCGGCGAAGGTCTCGGGGTCCACCACATTGCGCAATGCGTCGAGCTCGCTCTCGCCGGCAATCACGGCCGACTCGGCAGGGCTCTCGGCAGCTATGGCGCGCACGCGCTCCACCAGCAGCGACTCGTTTCGCACGGCCACGAGCGTGTCCGGCGCCATGAAATCGAGCAGCGATGTGCCGCCGGCCGAAGAACTCACATCGGAGGTCACGGCCACGCTGTCGAGCTTGCGCTCGCTCAGCTGCGTCTCCACGTCGAACTCGCGGATAGTGTCGATATCGTCGCCGAAGAAGTCGATGCGGTAGGGCAGCTCGTTGTTGAAAGGATAGATGTCGAGGATAGAACCGCGCACGGCAAACTGGCCTGGCTCGTACACATAGTCGCGCTCGGCGAAGCCGTTGTCGCGCAGCCAGCGCTCGGTCTCGGTCAGGTCGGCCGTAGAGCCGGCAGCCAGCGAGAGGGTGTGGCCGCTGATGTCGTCTTTCGAGGCCACGCGCTCGGCCAGCGCATCGGGATAGCTCACCACGAAGCGCACGTTGCCGGCAGCTATGCGCTGCAGCGCCTCCACGCGCAGAATGCGGTTGGGCTCGTCGGGCTGGCCGTACTTGATGTCGCGCTTGTAGCCCGACGGCATCATGGCCACGGCACCCTCGCCGCACAGCTTCACCAGGTCGAAATACAGGTAGCCGGCATCGTCGANCGAGTCGCCCATCACCAGCANCGGGCCNCCGGCGTGGGGCATCGTGGCCAGCAGCATGGCTGCCGACGAGCCCGCAAGGCCGTAGGCCGTGGCATCGGGATGCTTCAGCGCGGCACGCACCGCCTTGGTGCGCGCCGGCGTCATGAATGAGGCTTTCAGCTCGTCGAGTGTCATTTTTTCTCAGGAGCGGCCAGCAGGCGGCGGTATTCGGCAGGGTCGTGGAGCAGACGGCGTGCACGCATCAGGGTGCTGTCGCCGGGCAGCGTGCGGCGCACCACGTCGGCATCGCTGAAATAGCGGCTCGAGAGCTCATCGTCCAGAATGTCGCGGATGTCGGCCGAGTGGTGGTCGAGGTCGTGGTTCAGGTCGTGGCGCAGCAGGCGCTCCAGCACGGCNAACTGCTCGGTCACAGAGTCGGTCATGTAGCCCTCGCNCTCGGCAGCCTCGCGCAGATATTTCAGCCCTGTCTCGCACACCTTGTCGTAGCTGAANCGGGCCGGGTCGATGAACGCCNTGAAGTCGTTGAAGNTGCTGTCGGTTACCTCGAAATCGTCGGCCGAGCCTATTCCTTCCGGATGCTCCGAGGCGTAGCGGGTGGCGTAGTCAAATGCCCAGTTGTCGGCGATGATGTTGTATATCAGGCGGTTCATGGGCTTGTTTTCGACCTTTATATCGGGCGTAATGCCGCCGCCGTCGCGCACCTCGCGGNCTGCGCGGGTGTGGTACACGTTGGTGAGGCTGTCCGGGATGCGCGCCACGGTGCCGTCGGGGTTGCGGNGGCTGTAGTCANTGGCCTGCACCAGGCGCNCGCTGGGGATGTAGTAGCGGCCGGNGGTGATTTTCACATAGCCGCCGTAGGGCATGGGGCGNGNGGTCTGCACCAGGCNCTTGCCGTAGCTGCGCTCGCCCACGATCACGGCCCTGTCGAGGTCCTGCATGGNGCCGGCCACGNTTTCCGAGGCCGAGGCCGTGCCGCCGTCGGTGAGCACCACCAGGGGCAGGTTACGGGCCTGGGGCGACTGGGTGGTCTTGAATGTCTTGCGGGCGTTTTCATCTCGGCCGCGGGTGTTCACTATCTCGGTGCCTTTGTCCACAAAGTTGCCTGCCACCTGCACGGCGCTTTCCAGCAAGCCTCCGCCGTTGCCGCGCAGGTCGAGCACCAGGCCGCGCAGGCCGGGAGCCCGCAGTATTTCGGCCAGGCCGTCGCGCACCTGCCCGGCGGTCTTTTCATTGAAGGTGGTGACGCGGATGTAGCCCACGCTGTCGGGAAGCACGCCGTAGTAGGGCACGGGGTTCACCTTGATCACGCCGCGAGTGATATCGAACGTCAGCAGCGAGTCCTGGGCATAGGGACGGCGCACGTCCACGCGCACATGCGTGCCAGCCTGGCCGCGCAGCCGCTTGCTCACCTCGCTGATGTCCATATCCGGCCCCACGGTGTCGCCGTCGATGCGCAGGATGCGGTCGCCGTGGCGAATGCCGGCCTCGCGGGCCGGCGAGCCCCACTGCGGCTCGGTGAAGAGCACCTCGCGGCCGCGGCGCTGGATGGTGCTTCCCACGCCGCTGAACTGGCCCGAGGAGATGGACAGCAGCTGGTCCTGCTCGTCGGCGGGATAGTATTCCGTGTAGGGGTCGATACTGCCCAGCATGGCGTCGATGGCCGTGCGCNNCGACTCCNTGGNGTNNATGGTGTCGACGTACTGCGTCTGCAGCTCCTTNAANANGGCGTNNAATNTGTGCATATTGCGCGCCACCTCAGATTTATTGCTGCGGGTGGGCGANGCGGCTNTGGCCGAGATGATGAGCAGGGCCACGGCTGCCAGCGATAACAGAATTTTCTTCATTTCGTTACGGCGCTAAGATTGGAGAGATGTGGTGTGTGCTTCGATGTCGCGGCCCAGGAACACGCTTGCGCGCGACGCAAAGGCGGCGGCATCGTCGGTGGTGTAGTAGAGCGTGCGGCCGCCGCGGCTGATAGCCGCCTCGATGTCGCGGTGGCGCTCAAGATAGTCGAGCAGGCTTGAGGCCACGATATGGCCCTGGCACACGAGCTTGATGCCGGCGGGCACGGCCGCCCTTATCTTGTCGTAGAGCAGCGGATAGTGGGTGCAGCCCAGGATGATGGTGTCGATGGCGGCATCGCGCGCCAGCAGGCGCCCGACGGCCTCGGCCACGAACCAGTCGGCCCCGTCGCTCGCGGCGAAGCCCTGCTCCACGATGGGCACCCACATAGGGGCCGCTTCGGCCACCACGCGGAAACCCGGGTGGAGCTTGGCCACCTCGATGTCGTAGCTGCCGGAGGCTACCGTGCCGGGAGTGCCCAGCAGGCCCACCACGCCGGTGGCCGACAACTGCCCCACGGCCTCAGCCGTGGGGCGTATCACGCCCAGCACGCGCCGCTCGGGCGCCATGTGGGGCAGGTCGCGCTGCTGGATGCTGCGCAGGGCTTTGGCCGAAGCGGTGTTGCAGGCGATGATCACCAGCGGGCAATCGTGCTCGAAAAGCCAGCGCACAGCCTGCAGCGTATAGGCATAGACGGTGTCGAATGAGCGGGTGCCGTAGGGAGCCCGGGCGTTGTCGCCCAGATACAGGAAGTCGGCGGCCGGGAGCGCGCGTTGCAGCTCCCTGAGCACGCTCAGACCTCCGAAACCGGAGTCGAAGACGCCTATAGCANACCAACCNNGGCAGCATCAGCCTATGCGCTCGCGGATGGCTTTTGTCTCCTCCTCGTAGCCGGGCTTGGCCAGGAGGGCAAACATGTTGCGCTTGTAGGCCTCAACGCCGGGCTGGTTGAAGGGGTTCACGCCCAGCATGTAGCCGCTGATGCCGCAGGCTGCCTCGAAGAAGTAGATGAGGCTGCCCAGGGTGCGCTCCGTAAGGGCGCCGATGGAGATGAGGATATTGGGCACGCCTCCGTCGATGTGGGCCAGGCGTGTGCCCAGCTCGGCCATCTTGTTCACTTCGTCCACGCGCTTGCCGGCCAGGAAGTTGAGGCCGTCGAGGTTGGCGTCGTCGTGGGGGATGCGCACTTCATGGTCGACATTGGCCACGGATATAACGGTCTCGAAGATGCTGCGCTCGCCGTCCTGAATCCACTGACCCATGGAGTGCAGGTCGGTGCTGAAGTCGACGGCTGCGGGGAAGATGCCCTTGTGGTCCTTGCCCTCGCTCTCGCCGTAGAGCTGCTTCCACCACTCGGCGAAGTAGTGGAGGCGGGGGTTGTAGTTGACGAGTATCTCGATTTTCTTGCCGGCGCGATACAGTGCGTTGCGCGTGGTGGCATAGACCTCGGCGCTCTTGTCGGCACCGCTCAGGATGGCCTTCTGGCGCTCGCGGGCGCCATCGAGCAGGGCCTTGATGTCGTGGCCGGCCACGGCGATGGGCAGCAGGCCCACGGGGCTCAGCACGGAGAAACGGCCGCCCACGTTGTCGTCGATCACGTAGGTGGTGTAGCCCTCCTCGGTGGCCAGCGTGCGCAGGGCGCCGCGCTTGGCATCGGTGATGGCCACGATGCGGCGGGCTGCGGTCTCGCGGCCCACGGCGGCCTCAAGCTGGGCCTTGAGCAGGCGGAAGGCGATGGCGGGCTCGGTGGTGGTGCCGCTCTTGCTTATCACCACGATACCGAACTGCTTGCCGGCGAGATACTCCTGCAGGTCGTGCAGATAGTCTTCGCCGATGTTGTGGCCCGCGAATACGATCTGGGGGCGGGCCTCCTTGTTGTACACATCGAAGGGGTTGCCCAGGGCTTCAAGCACGGCCTTGGCACCGAGATAGCTGCCGCCGATGCCTACGACTACCACCACCTCGCACTCGCCGCGCAGGCGTGCGGCGGTGGCGTTGATGTCGTCCACCAGGCTGTCCGGGGTGTTTTCGGGCAGGCGCACCCAGCCCAGGAAATCGTTGCCGGCGCCGGTGCCTTCTACGAGAGTGGCAACGCTTTCGCGCACTTCCGAGGCCATGGCCTCTATTGCTTTCTGACTCACGGCGCCCAGGGCGTCGGTGATGTTCACGTGTATGTTGTTCATGACTTTGTGATTGTTGTTTTTCTTCTGCAAAGGTAGTAAAAAATGCCGAGAGTGCAAAAAGATAAACAGCCCCGCCTGCCGCAACTGGCAGGCGGGGCCGCAAAGGTTGCTATCTGGGGCCGGGGCCGCCGGGCCTGCCGGGACCGCCCGGGCCACCAGGAGGCGGACCCATGGGACCGCGCCAGCGGTCGGCGTTGCGGTCGCGCGGCTGGTCGCCGCCCTTGAAGGTGGTGAACTTGTAGGTGAAGCTCAGCATGAAGTAGCGCGTCAGCGAGTTGTAGCGCGTGTCGTCGATGTAGTTGGCCGTCACGTTGCGGCTGATGTTGCTGCGCTGCTGCAGCAGGTCGTAGGCCCGCAGCGACACCGTGGCGTTGCGTCCCTTCAGGAACTGATAGCTCAGCGATGCGTTCCACATCCATTCGTTGGTGTCGAAGCCGGCGGCGTAGCCCGAGGTGGAGGTGCAGCTCAGGTCGGTGTTCACCACCAGCCCGAAGGGGGCATACCACGTGGCGTTGAACGTGCCGCCGTAATTGTGCACCGTGCGGCCGGGCTGCGACGGCAGGCTGTTCACCACGTGCTGCAGCGAGTAGTTGGGCCGAAGCTCGAGCTCGAGCGACGTGGGGCGCCAGGCGAAGCTGAACGACTCGTTGAGGTTGAGCTGGCCGGACACGTTGCGGTCGCCGTTGTTGAAGCCCACGCCTCGGCCGTAGTAGGCCATCAGGTGGTTGTTGAATGTGAAGGTGCGGTTGCGCAGCGGCTGCGAGTACATGGCCATGGCGCGCACGCTCCACACGCCGTTCACGTTGGCATAGGTGGTGGTGCGACCGCCTGTGGTGCTGTCGAAGGTAGTGCGGCTCACGATGTTGTTCTGCGTCATGTTGGCCATCACCATGGCCATGATGCTGCGCTGTGCCTCGGCGTTGAAGTCCTGGAAGCGCAGGTTCAGGTTGTGGGTGAAGGTGGGCTTCAGGTCGGGGTTGCCTATCACGATGTTCAGGGGGTCGGTCTTGTCGGCCACGGGCTGAAGCTGGCTCATAGAGGGCTGCGACGAGCGCCCGTTGTAGAACATGTTGAGGCNGCGCTGCTTGTTGANCTTGACGCGGAAACGCAGGAAGGGAGCGAAGTTCAGCNCGTTGCGCTNCGGGATGGNCCGCGCGTCGTTTATCAGNTCGATGCTGCGGCTGCTCTGGGGCACCAGCGACAGGCCGGCCTCGAGATTGGTGACCTTCGACACGTGCTTGTAGCCCAGGCGGATGTCCTGGTTGAAATAGGTGTTGCGGAAGCGGTTGCTCAGCTCGTCGTTGAATATGAGCTCCTCGCCCACGAGCGGCTGGCCGTCCCAGCCGTCGGGCCACTCCACGGGGTGGTCGTAGGTGAGGCGGTCGGCGTTGTTCCAGCGGTAGTTGATGGNGTAGGACAGCGTCNGGAAGTTGCCCTTCTNCACATCGCCCANCGGCTCGGTCCAGCTCACGCNGGCACGCATCGAGTTGCNCCACGTGTGGTTGTCGGNCCACTGGTCGTAGAGGTCGGTGGAGTCGGCCANCTNGAAGAAGCGGTTCCACGAATAACTGTCGGAGCGCTCGCGCACGTTGCTGAAGCTATAGTTGGCAAATACCGAGAACGAACGCCCGCGGTGGCGCCGGAAACTGTGGTTGTAGATGAACGTGCCGCCGAATTCCACCGACGTGCCTCGCGAATCGTCGGTGTTGAAGCTGCGGGTCACGGGGCTGCGCAGCGCGTCGCCGGCCGATGTGAGCGACGAGTCGTTGCTGTGCGAGTCGTTGCGGTTCCAGGAGAAGCGCGGACGGAAATCCACGGTGTTGAACGAGTCGGGCTTCCACTGCACGCGCAGGTCCACACGCACGTTGTGGCCCTTGTCGCGGGCGTTGCGGCCGCTGTTGTAGTACGATGTCGAGTCGGCGAAAAGATACTGGCGGTCGGTGAGCTGGCGGGTGTCGCGGTCGGAGTAGCTGTACATCACGTCGCCGCCCACGCGGATGATTTCCTCCTTACCCACATTGAAGTTCAGGCCCAGGGCGCGCGACGTGGTCACGCCGCGGCTGCCGCCGAAGCGGCGGAAACGTCCCGAGGCACCGTCGCCGAATCCCATCTCGTTCACGTTGTTGGTGCCACCGAGTAGCGTCAGCTGGTTGCCGTTCCAGAAGCGGTTCACGTTGAACGACCCCTTGTAGCGGTCGTCCGTGCCGTAGCCGCCCTCGACGGTGCCGAACCAGCCGTTGTTCATGCCCTTCTTCACCGTGAGGTTTATCACCGTCTCCTCCTCGCCGTCGTCAACGCCGGTGATTCTGGCCAGGTCGCTCTTGCGGTCCACCACCTGCAGCTTGTCCACCATGTTCACGGGCAGGTTGCGCGACGCCACGGTGGGGTCGTCGGCGAAAAACTCCTTGCCGTCGATGAGTATCTTGCTCACGCTCTTGCCGTTGGCCGTGATTTTGCCCTCGTTGTCCACCTGCACGCCGGGCAGGCGCTTGAGCAGGTCTTCGACCACGGCATTGGGCTGCGTNTTGTAGCTGTCGGCGTNGAACNCCACGGTGNCTTCCATCACCTTGATGNGGGTGCGGATGCCCANCACCGTGGCCTCCTTCAGCATGATGGAGCCCGGCGAGAGCAGCAGCGTGTCGAGCCGCATGTTTTTCTGAAGGTTGACATTGCGCGTCTGTGGGGTGTAGCCCACATAGGAAGCCTCCACTATGTAGCGGCCGGCCTTCACGCCCTCGAGCTTGAAATTGCCGTCGATGTCGCTCACGGCAGTCTTCACGATAGCGCTGTCGCGCTGGGCCAGCAGGCGCACCGACGCCTGTATCAGCGGCTCCAGTGTGCCGCTTTCGGCCACTGTGCCCCGGATATTGAATGCGAGAGCCGCCGCAGTGGCCGAAAGAGCCATGGCGGCCGCACATATCCGCAGGAATGAATGTTGCATTGTGTTTCTTGAGATTTGACAATCTTTAAGACTATTTTTAACAAAAAGGTTTAATTCACGGCCGTGTTTTTTAAATTTTATTTACAATTTCAACCGTATTTCAAAATAAATCGTTACTTTTACGCGTTGTTTCAAAAGCCAACACATTTATACAATTATGAAAAAACTTATTTTATCTATCGCTGTCGTTTTCGCTCTGGGAGCTGCGGCAGTATCGTGCAGCAAAGCTGCCGGCGACTCCGCTGCCGACATGAAGTCGAAAATCGAAAACTGCACCAACCCCGACAGCATGCAGGCCTACGTGGAGCAGGCTAAAGCCTATGCCGAAAAACTCGTAGCCGAAGGCAAAGTCGAGGAAGCCAAGAAGTACCTCGAGCAGATTGAACCCGTGGTAAAGGACAAGGCTCCCGCCCTCACCGGCGTGCTCGCCACCGTGCAGACCGCCCTCGACAAGGTGAACGACACCGTGGGCCAGGTTGAAGACGCCAAGGATCAGGCCGCCGAAGCCGCCGACAGCCTCAAGGCTTCCGCCGAAGCCGCCAAGGAGCAGGCCGCCGAAGCCGTTCAGGACGCCAAAGACCAGATCAACGACGCCAAAGACGCAGCCACCGAAGCTGCTGCCCAGGGCAAAGAAGCCGTCAAGCAGGGCGCCGAAGCCGTCAAAGGCCTTCTGAAATAACCCCTACCCCCCATCCCATCCCGGCCGCCGGCTCCCCCGGCGGCCGTTTTTTCGGATGAGTGAATCACAGAGCCCCTCAAGGCTTTCTCTTTCAACATACCAAGAAGGAATGTTTGAGGTCACAGATTGTGACCTCAAACGATATTCCGCCCCTCAGTTAATGACTTCCATCGCATTAATAAAACTATATGCAATATCAATTATTATGNCTAATTTTGTGTATGGAAATGACGAATAGTAAAAATCACCTCAATTTGCAGTCGGATACAGTANACGCCCGGGCATTGATTCCTGTACGTATAGAATCGCTCATACATATANTTNGCAACCAGCAGGTCATGCTTGATTCTGACTTGGCAAGACTGTACGGGGTGGAAACTAAAGCTTTGAACCAGGCAGTTAAACGAAATATTCAGCGTTTTCCCGAAGATTTCATGTTTCAGCTGACTAAGGAGGAATGTTTGAGGTCAAAAATTGTGACCTCAAACGTAGGCCGCGGCGGTTCCAGATACATGCCGCGCGTCTTTACGGAAAATGGTGTGGCGATGCTAAGCAGCGTACTGCGGTCCGATAAGGCCATTGAGGTCAACATCAATATTATGAGGGCATTTTCAGCCATGCGTAATTTCCTGATGAATAATGCGGCAATCTTTCAACGCATGGACCAGCTGGAAATGAAACAATTAAAGACCGACGAGAAAGTCGACGCCATCCTGGATANACTCGGAGACAATNACAGNCNGANGNAGGGCNTCTTTTTCGACGGCCAGNTATTTNATGCATACATTCTGGTGTCCGATCTTATCCGCAGAGCCCGCAACAGGATAGTCTTAATCGACAACTATATTGNCGACTCAGTGCTGGTACAACTTTCAAAACGCCTTCCAGGCGTCGATGTGGATATATATTGCTCCCATGTTTCCAGNCAGNTAAGCCAGGNTATCGCAGCCCACAACGCTCAATATCCGTCGGCCTCACTCCATAAGTACACTAAGGCCCACGACCGCTTCCTCATTATCGACGAAGACGTCTATCATATCGGCGCATCACTCAAAGACCTGGGAAAGAAATTGTTTGCATTTTCTAAAATGGAGGCTATTACCGGCTCTGAGCTCATTGCCAAACTATAGAAGCACCGGCGTTAGCTTTATACATGGTAGTTCAGGTATATATCCAGCCATCCAGGCACCCATAGAACCATTTGCGCGATTGAGATGTTATGTTAATAAAAACATGACTATGACAAGAAAAGAACTCATCGACATTATTGCTGCAAAAGTTGCAGAAGTCGTCAGCAACCCCCGCCCGTGGGGCGAAGACCCTCAGATAAGCATCATTCCCACGACACTTATGGTGGGCGTCCAGCGACATAAGGACGCCGAGCGCTCGATTGCATTCAGCGACTACGCCATCGAAGCCGATGCCGCCCAGGACGGCGACTATTCGGAAGATGCCGCCGATTTTCAGTCGGCTTCCGACCCCGACCTCTACCCCGTGGGCCTCTTGATCGACTACGCCGACAGAAAACCCGACATTGACAAAATCCGCAAACTCGTGGACAAATACATCCCAGAGGAGGCCGAAAACCTCTACGCCGAGTAATCCCCCGGACTCCGTTGGTCTGCTAAAGGAGTCCATTCTCGTTCTACTCCACTCGAAGTTTCTCTAAGGAATCACATATCTCATGACCATTTTCACACGCACACGCGATTCTAAACTATGCCTTCCGAAGAACATCTTCAATCTCGTGCCTGGTCTTTCCAATTTCGCAAGGGGCCTTTTCCTTGCTGAATAATTCAATTTGCTTATCGCCTATTCGGCTTAAAGCAGCCAATTAAGTAAGCGCTTAGTAACAATCGCATCCTTTAGGATTCGATTGTTACTTTACCATGATTTTGCCAGTCAACTGCTACTATCTTGTTGAACAGTACAAATAAATCCTTTTCCCTCATATCACTCTTTGTTAATTTTCCAATGGCCGCCTTTCTTTGGCCCAATACGCTTTATTAGATGTGACATTTTAACAATCTCACGATCTATTGTAGGAGCACTCACCCCTATTGCTTTCGCGATTGAATCAAGACTAATTGTAGGATCCTCCTGTATTAATTTGAGAATATTACGCTGACGCTGAGAGATTTTTTTAGCATCATTTTTAGCATCATTTTTAGCATCATTTTTAGCATCATTCCCGCTTATAGGA
>WFLX010314599.1_pt1 | contig 12914 bp, 10 predicted proteins | sample 4967041 | NCBI WGS metagenome assembly WFLX01 (sample SAMN12857096, study PRJNA449069) | gut metagenome | isolation source: stool from male and female vole | host: Microtus ochrogaster | place: USA:Florida | collected 2017
GGAGCGCTTCTCCTATCGAAACCACTAATAAAACATATTACTTTTTCAAATGTTCTGCTGCAAAATAACAAAAAATATTAAAAAAATCAAAGAAAACCTATTAAAAAACTATGTTTTATAACATAAAAATAGTTTTTCTATTTTTTGTGTTTATTTAACGACCAGTATCCTATTCTCCAATCATAGACCGGGAACCGGAAGCGCAATATGGCTTGATTGATTTTAAATTACCTCAAAAAAGGAGATTCATAAAACACATTAGATGGAAAGGAGAGGAGGAAGGAATTATTTTTTTAGTTCCCAAAAGGCTATAGCAGCTGCAGCACCGACATTAAGGCTATCAATATTACGAAACATCGGAATTTTAACACAAAAATCGGCTGTCTCTATTATTTCCGAACTCAATCCGTCACCTTCCGTACCTAATATTATTGCCAAGCGAGCCTCCCTTTTTAAACTTTCATCACAAAGACTTATATTATTTTTTCGTAAAGCCAAGGCGACAGTTTTAAACCCGAAAGATTTAACCATTTCAATATTTTCTATTCTGGTCCAGGGAATCAAAAATACTGTCCCCATAGAGACTCGAATAGAGCGACGGTTGAAAGGGTCGCAGGATGAGGGAGTCAACAATATGGCATCTATCCCCAAAGCTGCTGCACTTCTAAAAATGGCACCAATATTTGTTGTGTCGCAAACTCCATCCAAAATGCAGATTCTCGAAGCGGAGTTGAGTATCTCTTCAGTTGATTTATTTTGAGGTCGATGCATTGCACAGAGCACTCCACGCGTAAGTGTATAACCTGTTAGTTTTGCTAATAAAGAGCGTTCAGAGGTAAAGACAGGGGTGTCTTCGGGAAGACACTTTATAATCTCTTTGGCATCCCCATCTATATGTTTACGTTCACATAGCAGGCTAAAGGGATGGTAACCGCAATCCAATGCTATTTTTATCACTTTAGGGCTTTCCGCTATAAACATTGACTCTTCGGGATGCAATCTGTTATATAATTGTGCTTCCGTCAGCCGGGAGTAAGGAATAAGCCGAGAATCATTCCAATTTGTAATTTCTTCAACATTCATAAATACAAAAGTAATTAAAAAAGCAGCAAATCGTAAATCTAAATCGCTTAAATGATTGTTTCAATTATATTGATAGAAAAATAAAAATATTTAATTATGAAAAAGAACATTATTTTAACAGCAGCTGTTGCTGTGTTGGCTATTGTAGGATTATCTGCATGTGGCGGAAATAAGAAATGTGGCGGAAATGCATGTGAAAATTCAAAATTGAACGAAGAGCAAATGTTTTCAGGTGTTTTACCGGCTGCAGATGGTCCCGGTATCCGGTATTTGTTGAAATTAGACTATGACGATGACAAAAATTTCACAGAAGGTGATTATGATTTAGTTGAAACCTATCTTGCCGCGGATTCTACGAGTGTTGGTGGAGTCAGAGATGGAGAAATGTTTAAGTCAGAAGGTGATTTTACAGTAATGAATCAAAATGGTAAGAAATATCTTAAATTGGTTAAAGATATTAAGGATTCTAATGCAAAGGCATCTGATAACCTGTATTTCGAGGTTGTGAATGACTCTACATTGACACTCGTAAACTCTAATCTCGAACCGGCTGTAAATGATTCTCTGAATTACACCCTCCGACTTGTTAAATAAGAACTTAAAAAGAGATTAATATAAATCCTCAATATGGTGAGAATGACCGCCATATTGAGGATATTTTTTTAAGAAATTATCAAAAGAGCCAAATTTTTGGCTAATGAAAGAATTATTATTAATTTTGCAAAAATAAGGAGAGGTTTTCGGGATAAAATTCTAAAATAATACGGATGTTTAATTGTCTGATTCAAAATATTACAGATAAAGAGAATGAGTAGTTTCCAATAGGGAGATTCTCATTCTTTTCTTTTATAATAAGGTGAATTAAGACAATGTAATCGAAAGGAGGTCTATGGTTACATTAATTAAAGGTGGAGAAGTCTTCACATCAGCAGGACTTGAGAAAAAGGATTTGTTGCTTAAATCAGGAAAAGTCGAAAAGATATCATCTCATATTCATGAGGAAGAGGGGTGGAATATTATAGATGCCGAGGGATTGACAATTCTTCCGGGACTGACGGATTTACACGTCCATTTTCGCGAACCGGGTTTTGAATATAAAGAGACCATTGCAGGGGGAGCAGAATGTGCAAAAGCCGGAGGCTTTACAACTGTATGCACTATGCCCAACCTGAATCCTGCTCCCGATACGTTGGAAAATCTGCAACCTCAGCTTTCGGCAATATCCGAACAAAAACTTGTAGAGATTATTCCATTCGCCACGATTACGCGTAATCGTAAAGGGGAAGAGACCTTGATAGATTACGGAGAGCTGGCGGGAGTTGTGGCAGGCTTCTCAGATGACGGTTCGGGGGTGCAATCAGAAGATCTCATGCGGTCTGCCATGAAGAGAGTCGCAGAAACCGGAAAGATACTGGCAGCCCATTGTGAAGTAGATTCTCTTTTGAGGGGTGGTTACATTCATGACGGCGATTACGCACATTTTAATAATCATCCGGGCATTAGTTCGGAGAGCGAATGGAGAGAGATAGAGCGTGATATAAATTTGGCTAAAGAGACAGGTGTCCGACTTCACATTTGTCATGTTTCCACTGCAGAAGGGGTTGAGTTGGTGAGACGTGCAAAACGTGAAGGAGTAAAGGTTACCTGCGAGACAGCTCCGCATTATCTTTGGTTTACTGATGAAGACCTTTCCAATGACGGTAAATGGAAGATGAATCCTCCGTTGAGAAGTGAGCATGACCGCCGCACACTACGCCATGGATTGATGGATGGCACAATCGATGCGATAGCCACTGACCATGCACCTCACACAGAAGAAGAAAAAAATAAGGGTCTGAAAGAAAGTAATATGGGTGTTGTCGGTTTGGAAACTGCCTTCCCGGCTTCATACACCATGATGGTATTGACTGATAAAATTAAATTCCGTCAATTGGTAGAAGCCATGTCTCTGAATCCAAGAAAAATTTTAGGTCTTAAAGGATTTGAGAGTGGAGGAATAGCCGAAGGTGACCCTGCAATGTTGACAGCTGTGGACTTAAACGAAAAAAGAGTTGTTGATTCCTCTAAATTCCATGGTAAAGGGAAGTCAACTCCGTTTGATGGGATGGAACTGCAGGGTTGGCCCAAATTCACAATAGTGGAATGGGAGATTTGAAAATAGAAACCGATTATGCAGATAGAACATATTTATCAAATAAAAGAAAACAAGCCCTTAAACCATAAGACATATAAGATGTGCCTTGAGGGGGATGGGAGCCTCATCACTAATCCCGGACAGTTTATAAATATAAAAATTGAAGGGAAGTATCTCAGAAGACCTATTTCCGTGTGTGATTATAACGACAGGGAGATAATAATACTATATGATGTTGTAGGGGAAGGCACGTCGGAAATGGCACGATGGAAAGTGGGTAGAGAGGTCAACATACTCGCACCGTTGGGTAATGGATTTGATATTGATGTTAATGCTGAAAACCCGCTACTATTAGGTGGTGGAATAGGAATAGCACCATTATATAAATTGGCAAAAGAGTTAAAAGAGAGAGAGAAGAATCCATGTGTGATACTCGGTTTTAATTCTGCCAAAGATGCAATATGGGTTGATAAATTTATATCTCTTGGTGTAGAAACCCTTGTTGCGACGGTCAGCGGGGATATGGGGGTTAAAGGATTTGTAACAGATGTTCCTGAGTGCCGGGATAAGAAAAGAGATTATTTTTATGCTTGCGGGCCCTTGCCGATGCTGAGAGCTTTATGCAATACATTAAAGATTCCGGGAGAATTAAGTTTGGAAGCGAGAATGGCTTGCGGATTCGGAGTGTGCATGTGCTGTTCGCTTGCGACAAAAGACAGCGCAAAGAGAATTTGTAAAGATGGTCCCGTTTTCAAGAAAGATGAATTGATATGGAAATGATGCCGAAAAAAGATTTGAGTGTAACGCTCGGGAAATTAGTGTTGAAAAATCCCGTGATTCCGGCATCCGGATGTTTCGGATACGGTTATGGAATGTCGGAATATTATGACATTAATTGTTTGGGATCATTTAGTTTTAAGGGTACTACACGCGAACCGCGTTTCGGAAATCCCTTGCCTCGGGTTGCGGAATGTGAGGCGGGTTTGATTAATAGTGTAGGACTTCAAAATCCCGGTATCGAAAAGGTTATTTCCGAAGAAATGCCGAAATTACGCGATTGTTACTCCGGACCGGTAATTGCTAATATTTCCGGATTTTCAATCGATGAATATGTGGAATGTTGCGCTAAGATAGATAAAGAATCTCAAGTTGAGATTATCGAGTTGAATGTTAGTTGTCCGAATGTGCATGGAGGTGGGATGAGTTTCGGCACTCAATGCGAGAGTGTGGCAGAGGTAACGAAAGAAGTGAAAAAAGTTATAAAGAAACCTCTATACGTCAAACTTTCCCCAAATGTAACAGATATAGCCTCAATCGCTGAGGCGGCAATCAATGCCGGTGCAGATGGAATAACGCTCATAAATACCATGCTCGGGATGCGAATAGATGTTAAAACACGGAAACCGGTAATTGCCAATGTAATGGGAGGTTTTTCAGGAGATGCTATCTTCCCGATAGCGGTCAGAATGGTTTATCAGGTCGCAAAGCGTTGTCCCGGCATACCGATTATGGGATGTGGAGGAGTTTCATCCTCATCAGGAGTAATCGAGATGATGATGGCAGGAGCAACAGGAGTTCAAATAGGAGCAGCCAATTTGATAGACCCATATATATGCAAAAAAATAATCGAAAATCTTCCTGCTGAAATGGAGAAGTTAGGCATATCCAAATTGTGTGATATAATCGGAATCGTAAAGTAGGAAAATTGTAGCAATAACTAAAATAATCAATACAGGTATTAAAATGGAAAGAGATGTGATCATTGCGTGCGACTTTGGCTCGGCAGAGGATGCATATAAATTTCTTGACAAATTTAAGGATGAGGAACGTAAGCCATTTCTTAAAATAGGTATGGAATTATATTATGCCGCAGGAAACGAGATTGTAAAAGAGCTGAAAAGAAGAGGTCATAAAATATTCCTGGATTTGAAATTGCATGATATTCCCAATACGGTTAAAAAGGCAATGAAGGTATTATCTTCATTAGATGTTGATATGGTGAATGTTCATGCTTCAGGCACAAAAGAGATGATGTCTGCAGCCTTGGAAGGACTGACGCGTGAGGATGGCACCCGTCCGCTTTTGATTGCCGTGACCCAACTGACTTCTACATCTCAGCAAGCCATGAATGAGCAACTGGATATAAAGGGAGATATAAATGAAGTTATAACTCATTATGCGTGCAATGCCAATGCGGCAGGACTTGATGGAGTTGTTTGTTCGCCCCTTGAAGCCGGAATCGTAAAGAATGCTTGCGGGAAGGATTTTATTGCAGTTACGCCGGGCATCAGGTTTGCTGACTCAGCGGCAGATGATCAGGTAAGAATCACAACACCGGCTAAAGCGCGTGAGATAGGGAGTGATTTTATTGTAGTGGGACGCCCGATCACAGCTGCAGTTGATCCCGTTGCATCCTGGAAGAGATGTGTTGACGAATTTTGCAATTGATAAAATAAAAAGAGAAATATAATATGGAGACCACAGCAAAAAAAATTGCAGGTGAACTTTTGGGCATAAAAGCCGTTTTTTTGAGTCCTGAAAAGCCTTTTACATGGGCGAGCGGAATTAAAAGCCCGATATATTGCGACAACAGACTAATTTTGACCTCTCCCAAAGCCAGAAATGTTGTTGAAGGATCAATAGCTGAGAGTGTAAAAAAATATTATCCGGAAGCAGAAGTTTTGATGGGCACATCCACTGCAGGAATTGCACATGCAGCAATTGCGGCACATCTTTTGGATATGCCGATGGGTTATGTCAGAGGAAGTGCGAAAGATCACGGGCNTGGCAATCAGATAGAGGGTAANTTGGANAAGGGANAGAAAGTTGTNGTAATTGNGGNTTTGANTTCCACCGCCGGCAGTTGTATAGAGGTTGTGGAAGCGTTGCGTCAACATGGAGCTGAAGTGCTGGGTATAATAAGCATCTTCACATACGGTATGAAAAAGAGTTTAGAGCGACTCAAAGAGGCTAACGTTGAAAATCATTCCCTGTCGAATTTTGAGACTTTAGTTGAAGTGGCTGTGGAGGAAGGATATATCAAGCCCGCTGATGAAAAGAAATTAAAGAAATTCATGTCGAATCCCTCGGATGAATCATGGATGGACGCGTAAATATATAAATAATACACATTAAAATGAAACATCTTATTGATCCCACTGATTTGACAAAGGATGAGATGGAGGAAATTGTTGATTTGGGTCTTGACATTATAGCCAACAGAGGAAAGTATGCTGAAGCATGTAAAGGTAAAANATTGGNAACTCTTTTTTATGNACCNTCTNCCCGCACGNGATTAAGTTTCACTTCCGCCATGATGGAATTAGGGGGAAATGTCTTAGGCTTTTCCGATGCTCAGAATTCTTCTGTCAGCAAAGGTGAAACATGTGCTGATACAACTAAAGTTATAAATTGCTTCGCCGACATTATAGCAATGCGTCATTTTGAAGAGGGGGCTGCATTGGTGTCGGCATTAAATTCTAAAATCCCCGTAATTAATGCAGGCGACGGTTCACATGCACATCCGACTCAAACATTGACAGATCTTTTGACTATCAAAAGAGAGATAGGTAGATTTGATAATCTTACAATCGGTTTTTGTGGAGACCTGAAATTCGGCAGGACAGTGCATTCTTTAATTAAAGCCTTGTCAAGATATAAAGGTGTGAAGGTGGTGTTGATTGCTCCGGAGCAATTACGTCTTCCTGGCTATATGAAAAAAGAGGTGTGCGATTTGAATGGTCTTGAGTACAAGGAGGTATCCACCCTTGAAGAGGTAATGCCCGAATTGGATGTTTTATATATGACACGCGTCCAAAAGGAAAGATTCTTTGATGAAGATGAATTTGACAGAGTTAAGGATTGCTTTATTTTGGACACTGAAAAATTAAAGCCAGCCAAGCCGGAGATGAGAATACTTCATCCTCTTCCCAGAGTCAATGAAATCACGGTAGATGTTGATGCCGATCCGAGAGCTGCCTACTTCCGCCAGGTAGAGAATGGTAAATTCGTCAGAATGGCGCTTATACTTAAACTCCTTGAATGGGCTCAAGATAAATCTAAAAATACTGAATTAATTCCGAAGGATGTGGTCAAAAATAAGTATCGTTGCAGGAATCCCCGTTGCATCTCGAATATGGAGGTGAATGTCGAATCATTATTCCGTCCGGCTGCTGATCATCCTGAAGAGTTAAGATGCTTATATTGCGAATCCAAACCCGAAAAGTAAAGGATTTAATTTCTGAATCAAAAGAGAGTCTATGAAGATTTTTTTAACCGGAGCCACAGGTGTGATGGGAAGTTGCGGACTAAATGAATTGTTGAAAGAACGCAACAATGATGGCACGGATATTACTGTTCTTGCACGTCCGAGTAAGGTAAACCGCAAAAAACTTGCTCCCTATATTGATAATGGTGTAACCGTAATTTGGGGAGACTTGCTCAATTATGATGATGTAGCAAAAGGTGTTAATTCCTCTGACATAGTACTCCACGTTGGAGGTATGGTAAGTCCCGCTGCAGATTGGTTTCCGGAGAAGACCTATCGGGTTAATACCGGGGCAATGGATAATATCATAAGAGCCGCAAAAAAAAGTGAAGAAGCTGGGAAGGATGTAAAGATAGTGTATATCGGAAGTGTATCGCAATATGGCAACCGCGCTTATCCTCATCAATGGGGGCGAACCGGTGACCCTATCAATACTGCGACTTTTGATAAATATGCATTATCAAAATGTGTGGCTGAGCGGATGTTGGCGGAATCAGGACTTAAATATTGGGTTTCGCTTAGACAGACCGGCATCATGTATCCCGGAATTCTTATGAAAGCTTCAGACCCCATCACTTTCCACGTCCCGATGGCTACAGGATTGGAATGGGCAACTGATGAAGCATCCGGTAGATTACTTGCTGCTCTTTGTCGGGAAGATATTCCTGAAGGATTTTGGAATAATTTTTATAATATTGGTGGAGGAGAGAAATACAGGTATAATAATTATGATTTCGTGTCTTTGACTTTAGGNACTTTGGGTTGTCCGANACCGGAAAAAGTTTTTGAANTGAANTGGTTTGCCACTCAGAATTTTCACGGAATGTATTATACTGATTCGGATGTGTTGGAAGNTATGTTTCATTTCAGNGGACCNCTTTCNTTTGAGGAATATTTANATAAATTAAAGAGGAGGTTGCCTTTCTACTTCANNCTTGCACCCTNAGCTCCCGGATTTTTGATGAAAATTGTCATGAAGAAAGTGGCGGAAAAGAAAGATTTGGGTCCCTTATATTGGATACAGAATCGGATAATGCCCCGGATTGATGCTGCCTTCGGAAGTATGGAGGAATATGAAGAAATACCGGATTGGAAAGGTATGAAACTCCCTGATTTGAAAGTAATAGGTGAGTCTCTCTATCATGGATATGATNNGAAANAAGATTTNAATTTATTGACATACGNTGAATNGAAGAAGGNAGCCGCTTTCAGGNGTGGCAAATGTTTGGGANATATGGNCGATTCTGACATAATATCTNCGGATGTACATTTGGAATGGGAATGTCATGAAGGACATAAGTTCAGATTGACTCCACGAANTGTATTAAAGGGTGGACACTGGTGTCCGGAATGTTTGAAAGAGATTAATGAAAATCCTCATGCACTTAAGCACCAAGCTGAACACAATAGTTTCCTTCGACAAATCTTATGAAATATTTTTCACTTTTTAATCTTACCATACCGGATATATCAAAATAAATTATTAACTTTGCAACGGATATTTGATAACCGAAGCTTTGAAAATGATGCAGTCGAAACACATATCCTTTCCCTATATAGGAAATTTCCATTCCCGATGTGAAAAACATCGGAAGTCTCAGCGAGTGAATGGCGATTTTGCGAAGGAGTGTGGACTGAAATCAAGAATCATATAAGATAATTGTGGCCGGCGGCTTTGAGCCCGTGGGCCACAAAATTTTTTATTAAGTATCTTGAAGGTCGAACTATAAGGTAAAAAAGATAAAGATGAAAATAGGTATTGTAATGGGGTCGGCAAGCGATAAGCCGGTGATGGAGAGCGCTTCCAGAACACTTGAGGAATTCGGTGTGGAATATGAGTTAAAAATATTGTCTGCTCATCGCACGCCGGCAGCTTTGGAAGAATGGGTTAGCCATTTGAGAGAACGCGGATTTGCTGCAGTGATCGCCGCAGCCGGAGGTGCTGCACACCTTGCAGGAGTAGTAGCTGCTTTCACCACTCTTCCGGTAATAGGAGTTCCTGTTAAAGGCAAATCGCTTGAGGGGCTGGATTCTCTTCTATCAATGGTGCAGATGCCGAGCGGTATCCCCGTTGCAACAGTGGGAATAGACGGAGCTAAAAATGCTGCCTTACTCGCATTGGCAATAATGGGTGTAACAGATAAGGCGATTGAATTAAAATTGTCAGATTTCCGCAGGGAGCAAGCTGAAAATGTTTTAAAAAATAACGATTGAAAAGAAATCTCAAACTCAAAATGAATACTTCAAAAAATCGTATATTTGTTGAAAAGAGAGAGCCATATCGTATTGAGGCTGAAAGTCTCCGCAAAGAATTAAACAGCAATTTAGGGTTAAATATAAAATCCTTGCGACTCATTTGCGTTTATGATCTGTTTGGATTTTCTGAGGAATTGCTTGAAAAAAGTGCATATCGTGTTTTCGGTGAGCCGGCTACGGATGTCGTAAATAATTATCCGGATTTTGAGAAAGAATATGTAAATCATCCATATTTAGCTATGGAATTTTTGCCCGGACAATTTGATCAGAGGGCTGCATCTGCAGAGGAATGTGTTAAACTCCTGGAGCCGGATGCCGATGTTGAGATTAGATCGGCAAAACTTATGATTTTTGACGATGATGTGGATGAAAAAGAGCTCGACAAAATTGCCAAATATTGCATAAATGCCGTTGAATCCCGTAAAAAAGATCTTACCAAACTGCAGCCGGCTGAGAAAGCTGAAGCAACGCCGGTGGCGACTTTGACAGGATTTAGGGATATCGCAAACGAAAACACAGCGGAATATTGCAAAGCAAAAGGATTGGCAATGAATTCCGATGATTTGACGGAAGTCGTGAGATATTTCAATCAGGAGGGTAGAGATCCTAATGAAACCGAATTAAGAATCCTTGATACATATTGGAGCGATCATTGCCGTCATACAACATTTACAACTAATTTGACAGAGATAGAAGTTGAAGATTCAATAATATCTGAAGATATTAAGGATGCCATAGAAGAGTGGAAAAGAATTCGTAAGGATTTAGGGAGAGAAAACAAAAGTCTTTGTCTGATGGATTTGGCTACGATTGGAGCGCGCTATCTTAAAAAACAAGGACTGCTTGAGGATTTGGAACAAAGTGAAGAAAACAATGCCTGTTCAATATTTGTTGATGTCGATGTTGACGGCACACCTGAAAAATGGTTGCTTCAATTCAAGAATGAAACCCATAATCACCCTACGGAGATAGAACCCTTTGGCGGGGCATCCACATGTCTTGGAGGAGCCATTCGCGACCCGTTGAGCGGAAGAAGTTATGTTTATCAAGCCATGCGCGTAACGGGAGCAGGGGATATTTGGCAGAAGATTGAGGATACCATCCCCGGGAAGTTACCTCAAAGAGTTATTTCATTGAGAGCGGCAGCGGGTTATAGTTCATACGGCAATCAAATAGGACTTGCCACTACACATGTAAGAGAAATATATCATCCGGGTTATCTTGCAAAGCGTTTGGAAGTAGGGGCAGTGGTAGGAGCCGTAAAAGCTGAAGATGTAAGACGGGAACGTCCGAAAGCAGGCGATATTATCCTGATGTTTGGAGGTCGCACAGGGCGTGACGGAATCGGAGGCGCAACCGGTTCAAGTAAAGAACACACTGAGGCATCGCTCGAAGAATGTGGATCTGAAGTGCAGAAAGGTAATGCTCCGGAGGAAAGGAAAATAGAGAGATTATTCCGTCGGCCGGAAGTGACGCGATTAATTAAGAAATCTAATGACTTTGGTGCCGGTGGAGTCAGCGTGGCAATTGGGGAATTGACTGATGGTCTGGATATTTATTTAGACAGAGTCCCCACCAAGTATTCCGGCTTGAATCCTACTGAACTTGCTATTTCAGAATCTCAAGAGAGGATGAGCGTCGTGATAGATCCCAAAGATCGTGATGAATTTGAAAAATATTGTGCTGAAGAGAATCTGGAAGTAACACATGTGGCAGATGTTACTGATTCTGCACGTATGCGAATGTTCTACAAAGGAGAATTGGCGGCAGATTTGAGTAGAGAATTTATCGATTCAGCCGGGGCTCCACATTTTGCTTCAGTAATGGTTGGAAAGGTTGAAGATGTCAATCCGTTTATTCGTAAGCCTGCGGGTGGAACATTAAAAGAAAAAGTAGAGAATACTTTGGAATTACCCAACGTGACATCTCAAAAAGGGTTGATAGAGATGTTCGACTCCACTATAGGACGTTCCACTGTTTTAATGCCATTTGGAGGAAAACGACAGGCAACGGAAAGTCAAGTTTCAGTGCAGACACTCCCGGTAGGGAATCATAAGACTTCAACTGCATCCATGATGTCATTCGGATTTAATCCGGAAATATCTTCATGGAGTCCGTATCACGGAGCAGCTTACGCTGTGGTGGAGGCGGTGGCAAAAGCTGTCGCAGCCGGAATGAATTTTGAAAAGATGAGATTTTCTTATCAGGAATATTTCGAAAAGATGACGAGCGAGAAAGCATGGGGCAAGCCGCTCGCCGCTCTTCTCGGAGCCTTGCGTATGCAATTGGAATTAGGGTTGCCGTCAATAGGAGGAAAAGACTCTATGAGTGGAACCTTCGGAAATATCAACGTTCCCCCCACACTAATTGCTTTTGGCATAGGCACAGTTTCTTCAGAGAATGTAATATCTCCTGAATTTAAAGAAGGAAAAAATTATATATACTTGGTGAAGCATAAACCAAGAAAAAATCATTTCCCCGATACAGAGAATTTGAAAGAGAATTTCAAACTCATAGAAAAAGGAATTAATTCCGGCAACATTATTTCAGGCTACGCGATTGGAGCCGGNGGAGTTGNAGANGCATTGTCAAAAATGAGCTTCGGTAATGCNATAGGTGCTAAAGTTGACGTAGATGAGAATGAACTCTTCAATCNGTCATATGGTAGTATAATNGTTGAATCCAATAAGAAAATAGAAGATAATCACTTTATTTTACTTGGCGAAACAATAGATACGCCTGAATTGATAATCAATGGAGATAAAATGAATCTTTTTGAATTGGAGAAAATTAATTCAGGTAAATTTGCGGAGGTTTATCCCGATAAATCCGGCATTGAAGGTAACGTTCCTAACGCAAAAGGTGAGAAGTATACAGGACGTTACTCCGGAGAAGCAATAGAGAATCCAATGGTTTATCTCCCGGTATTTCCCGGCACAAATTGCGATTATGATATGATAAAGGCTTTCCAAAAAGAGGGAGCTAATACTTCATCTACAGTTTTTCGCAATTTGAGTTCGAAGGATATTGAAGAATCGGTTGAGGAGATGGTCAAAGGGATTGACAATTGTCAGATACTGGCACTTAGCGGAGGGTTTTCTGAAGGAGATGAGCCGGACGGAAGCGGAAAATTCATTGCATCTGTTCTGATGAATGAAAAAATTAAAAGTGCAA
>WFLX010037273.1_pt1 | contig 12912 bp, 14 predicted proteins | sample 4967041 | NCBI WGS metagenome assembly WFLX01 (sample SAMN12857096, study PRJNA449069) | gut metagenome | isolation source: stool from male and female vole | host: Microtus ochrogaster | place: USA:Florida | collected 2017
GCAGTTTTAGCATTTTTTTTAGTGGTTGCAAGCAGCCAAATTTTTCCACTATTGCGTGTCCTTTCGGATTGCGGATGCAAAGGTAATAAAATTAATTTTGAATTTAGAATTTAGAATTTAGAATTTAGAATTTTTAACAGTTTTAGAGGAAATGGAAGACGTGGACTTGGAATTGGGGGACCGAGTAGAGTACGATTACCATCAGGACGAGAGTCACTGTGATGTACTGATACAATGTAACGCTGCGGATCAAACGCGACACTTTGGATGGCTCCCTGTGCATCATCGTGAATACCCAAATAGATGAGAGAAGCAGACAGATGCCAATGATGATGCCTACCCAAGGAGATACATAGTCGACAGCTGTAGGGCGGATGATCAATATGGCCGAAACAATGACATCATTGGCAAAATAGACGAAGCGTGTGAACTTTCCTCCTTTGGCTGTCACTAATGTCTCTTTGTTATTCATCCGGTCTTCATCATAGCGCATGAATTGGATGGCAATATGCGCATTGACTGCGAGCAGCCCAATGATGACCGAATAGACTATCACAGGCAGCCAAAAATTACTCTCCACATTCTGTATGACAGCAGTGCCGCTGACTGCAACTGGCCCGAAGAGAAGGAATGTGAATAAAACCGACCATTTAGTGCGGACTATGGGTCGGGGACCCATAAAATAGAAATAGAGCAAAACTGCTATAACAGCAATATATACCATGCCAATCCAGCCGACAAATGCAAAGAGCGTCATTCCGGCTGTAAGGGCAAGGATTCCAATGCCATTTGCCACTATCCGGAGCAAAGTGACTCGAGAAGAATTAGAGGCGCGTGAATCGCGGTCGCGCATGCCCGAAATATTCTCGCCTGCTCCGAAACATAGGTCGAAATATCCATGATAGAGATTGGCTGAGAGTTGGAGCAACATTGCAAAAAGAAGGGTCATTATAGCAGGGAAAAGAGAAATTCCTCCACGGATGACAGACGCAGTGAGCCCCCCCATCACTGCTCCGGCACTGATGATGAGCGACTGGGGGTGCATGTTGTAGACTATGGTGCGGGTGATGGGGTTCATTTATTAAGAGTCAAGGGTCAAGGGTCAAGGGTTAAGGGTTAAGGGTCAGATGCCGAGGTAGAGGATGGCTAAGAGAGAGCCTACTCNAATTATGATCCAAAGTGCTACTGCCTGCACGAGTGGCTTCACTCCCACCTGCTTTATCACTTTAAGGCTCAGACCTGCACCTATGGCAAAGAGGACTGCGATCAAGCATTGCTTGGCAATGTCGACAAGCACATTATATAGGGGACGGAGCGAGTCGGTGCCTACATAGGTATTGAATATCATAGCAAGCACGAAGAGGAAAATAAACCAGGGGATGGAAACTTTAGAATTTCCCGGCTCTCCATCTTCGCTGCTGCCTTTGCGGAAAAACCACATTGTGAAGAAAGCGAGAGGTATGATCCAAAGCGCACGTGTACACTTGATAAGNGTAGCAAGATCGCAGGCTTCGGTGCTTCCGGGATAGTACATCTGGTCGAAGGCTGCGCCAGCTCCCACTACGCTGCTGGTGTCGTGGATGGCAATGGCTGCCCATGTGCCAAACTGATGCTGAGTGAGACCGATATAATGCCCNAGTGGAGGNAATATGAAGAGAGCGATGGCGTTGAGGATAAAGATAACGCCGAGGGATACGGCCATCTCATTTTGGTCGGCTTTCAATACCGGACCCACTGCCGCTATAGCGCTGCCGCCACATATGGCAGTGCCGGAAGATATAAGATATGAAGTCTTTTCATTGATACGCATCAAGCGGCCAAGAAGCACACCGGCNACCATAACGAGAATTACGGATGCAATAGTGAAGATCATGCCTTCAGCTCCACTCTGGAGCGACTTCTCAAGATTCATGCCAAATCCGAGGCCTACTACGGATGCCTGAAGCAGATATTTGGATAGTTTTTTATTGAATTTGGGGTATGGGATGCCGAAGATGAGAGCGAAAATAAGTCCGATGAAGAGGGCTATAGGGGCAGAGATGACAGTCACTCCGAAGATTAGCTTGAAGGGAATGAACATAAGGACCAGAAGGATCCAGTATAGGTATTTCGACATGGCGGTTATCAGGTTTCAGGCTTCAGGTGTCAGGGCTGAGGCCCAATGTTAATATTTTTGTGCAAATTTAACATTTTCGGAGCAATCAGCAAAATTTTTAGAGAATATTTGTTATTAAAGTATGGACGTACGAATTGAAGAGGGATGGAAAAGAGAGTTGAGGGCTGAGTTTGAGAAGCCGTATTTCTGGAATCTGACTAATGCCGTAAGGATGGAATATGCCGATCCTCGCGTGAGGGTGTATCCTCCGGCAAGCAAGATTTTTGCTGCTTTTGATAATTCACCGTTTAAGGACACAAAAGTGGTAATAATCGGCCAGGACCCATATCATGGTCCCGGGCAGGCTAATGGTCTGTCATTTTCTGTCAATCCGGGGATTCAGATTCCGCCATCNCTNCGCAATATNTTTAAGGAGATAAATTCTGACACAGGNGCNCCNATTCCTGCCGACGGNGANCTNACNCGNTGGGCACNNCANGGNGTGCTNCTNCTNAATGCCACCCTNACNGTAAGAGAACACCAGCCAAGATCGCATGCGAATCTCGGCTGGAGTGAATTTACAGATGCGGCGGTGCGCGCCATTAATGAACATGGTGAGAATGTGGTGTTTATGCTGTGGGGGTCGGATGCAATCCGCAAAGGCGCTATGATCGACAGAGGGAAACATCTTGTGCTGACAGCTCCTCATCCTTCGCCGCTATCAGCCTCAAGAGGATTTTTTGGATGCCGGCATTTTTCTCAGGCTAATGAGTATCTATTAGCGCATGGGAAAGAGCCAATAGTCTGGTGAACCCCTACGTTTCGGACTTACGTCCTCAACACAGTGTTCAGGATGCTTAGAGACAGTTTTGAAGATGCTTAGAGGAGGTGGATGCCGGCTGCGGCGCAGTCGCGGACTTGGGATTCAGGCCAGATGGAAGCCTGCACTTCACCAATGTGGGCTTTCTGCAGGAGATACATGCAGAGACGGCTCTGCCCTATTCCGCCACCTATCGAATATGGCAACTCTTCGGCAAGAAGAGCCTTATGGAAGTCATACTTCTCACGCTCCTCGCATCCGCGCTCTTTCAATTGCTCACGTAAAGACTCAGGGCTGACACGAATACCCATCGACGAAAGCTCAAAACCACTCTGCAGGACGGGATTCCAAAGAATAAGGTCGCCATTCAAGCCTTTATAGCCATCTTCATTGGGCGAAATCCAATCGTCGTAGTCCGGAGCACGCCCATCATGCGGCTCGCCATTGGAAAGCGGTGCCCCAATTCCAATGATGAATACCGCACCATATTCCTTCGCAGCTTTGTTTTCCCTTTCCTTAGGAGTTAGATCAGGATATTTGTCAAGCAGTTCCTGAGAGTGTATGAAAGTGACTTCCTCGGGGAGCCAGGGGGTGATGTGAGGGAATCGCTCGTAGATCTCAGCTTCAACTTTCTTCACAGCAGAATAGATTTTTCTCACTGTATCCTTAAGATAATCGAGATTGCGGTCTTCTTTGCGAATTGATTTTTCCCAGTCCCACTGGTCGACGTAGAGAGAATGCAGATTGTCGAGGTCTTCAAATGTGCGTATGGCATTCATGTCGGTGTAAAGGCCATAGCCGGGTGCGATGTCGTAGGCGCCCAGTTTCATGCGCTTCCACTTCGCGAGGGAGTGCACCACCTCAGCCTTTTTCCCATCCATTGCATCAATTGTGAAACTCACCGGGTGTTCCACACCGTTTAGGTCGTCGTTGATGCCAGTGCCGGAAAGCACAAACAGTGGTGCTGTCACACGTCGGAGGTTTAGATCTTTGGCAAGATGCTTCTGGAAAGAATCTTTGATATGCTGGATTGCAACTTCTGTAGTCTCTGGAAGAAGTTTAAGCGTGTATTTTTTAGGGAGTGTAAGCATTAATAATTTAGAATTNAGAATTTAGAATTTAAAATTTTAAATTTAGGATTAGTCTTCGAGGTAGTAGACGATTGTGGTGACTACGCGCACCTTCTTGAGATAAGGAGTCGAGGAGTCGGAATCGTCGATAGAGAATTGTCCTTGGTGGGCATTTTTGATTTTTCCAACACGGCTATCGCTGTCAGCGGCAAATTGGGCCGCCGCGTCACGGGCAGCTTTGGTAGCCTCGCCTATCATTTCAGGCTTAATAGCGTTCAAGCCGGTAAACTGATAGTTGATATATGAATTGGAGAACGCTATTCCCTCTTTAAGCAGTTCTGACTGACGATTAAGAAGCTCACGCACCTTGTCTACTTTCTTTGTAGTGACAGTCACAGTGCTTGAGATCGAATAATTGTAATTGAAAGTATTCGACCTATATTGATTTGACTCAGCATTGTAGGTATCTGGAGGATTGATAGATATTTCATCGCGGCTGATGCCATTGGAGGTCAAAAACTTGATTATGGTCTCATTGCTTTGGCTCACCTGATTATAGAGCGAAGCGAGATCGTTGCCAGCTACCGAGTAAGAGATGGGCCAAGTGACGAGGTCGGCAGGGACCTCGCGCTCAGCGAGACCCTTGACTGTGACCTCACGATCGCGGAAGGCGAAATTGTCGATGCCGGCTTTCAAGGCGAAGCCTAAAATCACGATGGATGCCGCTATTATTAGGGCTGGGATAAATGGCTTGTTCATAATTGAGAATTAAGAATTATTCTGAGAACTCTGAGTGCTCTGAGAACTCTGAGGACTTTGAATTATGCATTATGAATTATGAATTGAGGGAGAGGCGGAGGCGTTTGCAGACTCTTTCGTGGCGTGCTACCATATAAATCAGCAAGGCATTCATCACAGTCACCTCGAAAGCAAAGTAGATCCAAGGCATCTGAAGCACAAGAATTGAGATGAACAGAGCCCAGCTGCGCACATTGAAACTTAGGATATTAGTATATTTCATCAACGGACGGCTCAATTCCCGGAAGCGCTCAGCAAACTCCTTTGGAATGTGGGAATGATATTTCACATTGAGAGCACGGCGAAGTTTCTGCATCTGCGGAGTGCAACGCTCTTGGGTGCGAGTGTAGTTGGCATATACACCCATGACGAGCTTGCTGAAGAATTCCTTGCGCCAAGACATCGAGTGATATTTCTTCCATAGCACTTGAGCATCCTCAAGTTCGGAGCCTGCCCTCCCCTTAAGGAAGAAGAGATGAAACTGACGGTAGCTATCAGCCATGGCAGCTTGCTGGGCATGGCATATGCCGGCAAGCACAGCTAAAACCCATATCATCCACTTATGCGCCATAAAGAAATCAGAAGTGTAGTTTTCACGCAGACAGATGGCGATATATATAGCCACAAACCAAAGGTCGGAGCTGACACCATCAAGAATGCGTCCGAGACGGGAATACTGCTTGGTCATTCGAGCAAGCTGTCCATCGGCACTGTCGTAGGAATTTGCCCAAATCAGAAGGAACATACCCAGAAGGTTGATCCAGAAATTATTATAATAAAATGCTATGCCTGCGCCAATGCCAATGAAGATAGAGGCTATTGTGATGGCATTGGGGTGCACACCCAGTTTCCTCGCAATCACCGCCCAAGTGAATCCAATAGGGCGATAGAAAATGAGGTCAAACCATTCTTCGGTGTCACTGCTTTTGAGGCTACCGCGATATTCTTCTTTGAGTTTTTGAAATTTTGATTTTTGCATGAGATTGATAATCTATTTTATGGAGCGGAGGGCGTAGGTTTTAGCGCGAAGGAATTTGCCGAGTTCTTCAGGAGAAGAATTGTGGGCTGCAATGTCTTCTACGCTTATCGGGTCGCCGATAGATATATGTATTTCCTTTCCCCTCTTGCGGAACACTTCAGCCGGAAGCCTGAGCGACCTTGCAGGCCAGCAGGCGTGGCCCAGGAAATTAAACCACCAGCTGTTACTTCCATGGAAAAAGATTGGAATCACGGGCACTTTTGCCCTCCCAATAATCTGCAGAACAGATTTCTGCCACGGACGGTCTTCAAGATGACCATGGATATCGACCTTGCTCATAGCGCCCGCAGGGAAGAAGCCGAGAGGTTTGCCTTCACTTAATTGGCGGAGAGCCTCACGTATGCCATTGACCGACACCTGACGCTTGGCAGGATCTTTGCTGCTCCATGCATCAACTGCAATAAAATTCGGACGCATAGCCGAAATCTTATTCAGTATCATATTCACCATCACCTTGAAGTCGGGGAAACGTTGGGTGACAAGATAGATGAGGGTGATGCCATCGAGAGCGCCGAAGGGATGGTTGGATACGGTGATAAACTTGCCATCTGGCATATTGTCGAGCACCTCCATACCGTCGACCCTGAGTTTTAGCTTGAAATCCTGCTCCACCATCCGCTTCACGAAATCCGGACCGGGAGTGTCGCACCAACGCCCATGGACAGCGTTGACTTCATCTACTTGAAGCCAATGCAGCAGCCAGNCGACTAATTTCTTATGTCCTTTCAGCTTGGGCACCATGGCGGCAATGTCGTCATAGTTCAAGACATCGGGATGGACANCATATTTCTCACGCATTTCTGCGTAGTATTGTTTTTTTTCTTCTTCAGTCATTTTTTGAGTGTTGAATTTTGAGTGTTGAATTTTGAATTCCATTCGGAGAGATGTAGGAGGCGTAGCGAGTGAGCCAGCGCCTGAATGAGGGAATGCGCATAAAGACGCACTCGAATAGGGCGACGGCTATGAAGGAGCAAAGTATGCCTCCACAGACATCAAGTATATAGTGGTGAGATGTATAGACAGCTGTAAACCATATGCCGAATGTCACTACTCCCAAGATGCATTTCCAAGTGCGGCTGCTTTTGATGATGAAAGAATATATAAAAGCCACAAAAGTATATGCAGAGTGCAAGGAGGGCATCGCTGCAAACACATTGGAATTGCGGGCGTAGAGACCATGAAATACTGTCAAGCCTGTCATCTCATCGAATCGTCCAAGGCCAGCAACATCGCCAGGAGTGCCGGGCACTGCCTCAAATCCATGAAGAGCGACATACCATGGGGGAGCTGCCGGATGAATATAATAGCCTGCAAAGCCAATAAGATTGACGAGAAGGAACACAAGTGCAAATCTAAGATAGGAAAAGCCACGCCCTGAAAAATAAACCCAAAGGCCATAGAAAATCGGCAGTGGGACCCAACAAAGATAGAAAAGCCCTGCAAGAAAATCCATGATGGGATGATGATGGATGGCGAAGAATTCATTGGGGGTGAGAATCCTGCCACCGGAAGACAAACCGAAAAGGGATTTTTCCGTCTCGTAGAGCCCACGGACATCGACAGGATTGACTTCATAGTTGGGGAGAAGATTCATCCAATCGTAGCTTATTCCAAAAAGAGCGAACGGGATCAGCGCCACTACAAGCCTGCGAGTGGAAGGAGCCGCGAAGAAAAGTGAGGCTATCAAGAGGGCNAANAAANTGTGCTCNGGANGGAATCNGNNGAAGAGAGCNGNCACCCCCAGCCACACAGCGAGAGCCGCTAAGCAGACGATTGCCTCGCGCAGCTGAGGCAATCCCTGAAGAAAGCCCGTCTTAGGATTTATCTTACCGTCACTGCTCATATCTACTCAGACAAGATGCTTTCTCATATGGTTAATTCTGGCAATAGCAGTCAGATTGGTAAAGACAGCCATCACGCCCATAGCAATTGCCACTATCCAAAGGGGATCAAAAGAAGAGACTCCAGCCTGCCCGCATATTCCGGATGCCAGGAGAGAGAGAGCTGTCACCACCACCCTTTCAGGACGCTGCATAAAGCCAATCTTGCACACTACTCCGAGCCCTTCGCCACGGGCGCGGGTATAGCTGACAAGCAGCGACCCCATCAAGGCGAGGAATGTCAGGAGCGCAGCCACGTCCCAACCTCGGGTGAGGAGCAAATAAGCCACCGCCCCTACAGTCACAAACTCACAATAGCGGTCGAGCACTGAATCAAAAAAAGCCCCGAATGTAGATGCCATTCCTCCAAGGCGAGCAGCCTGACCATCGAGCATATCAAAAAGAGAAAAACCGATGATGAGCGCGCCGCCCCATGTGAGGGCACTCCAATGAAGACTCTCTCCTTGCGAAGAGTAGGCACCCCACCCTATCGCCAAGGCGGCCGCCACATTGCCTAAGAAACCTATAAATGTGATGATATTTGGTGTAAATCCTATACGAATCAGAAAGCGCACAAAAGGATTTATCACGACATAGATACCCTGCTGAAGGGAGTCGCGGGCGGATTTAGCTTTTGTCTTTATCGAATTCATATTTTTTTAATATTTCGGGCTTACTCCCTCAACATAGTGTTGAGGTGGATGAGCTATTGAAGTTTTAATCTTGATGGCGGATGTGGAGAGCGTTGAGAAGGGAGGTCATGAAGCGGACGGCGTAGGGGTCGAACTTAGANGGACGATATACGAAGTTGCGCTGCAGGATGAAATTCCAAAACCATGAGACAAGGAGCGACATCACAAGACGCGCAGTGGAGTAATAGCCTGCTGCCTTGAATCCCATCTCCTCAAGAATATTCCATTTCTTGAGAAGGACGTAAAGCACCTCTGTGCCGCCGGAGTTGAGAATGAGATTGCCTATCCATACTAATGCGTATTTCACCACCACCGCTTTCCACGGACAATTCTCGGCACGGAACGTAAACTTATAGCATATGATGCAGTTGACGATACCTCCTGCCACAACACCAATACCCGTAGCCAGCCAGGAAAGATGCTGATTGAAGATCCAATAAAACATCACGAAGCCGACAATGAAATCGACCCATCCGGAAGCCTGGCTTGAGACGGCAGAACGCAAGAATGTAGGCACAAGCGATTTGCTCTTAAGAAGCGTATTTCCAATATGCTTCAAGTTGTTGTCGGCCGGCTCGGCAGCTGTGGTGAGATTGTTTTGTTCAGTGTCCATGGTGTTGGATTGTGTTGGAATATGCTTGGGTTATATATAAAATCAATATTNTTCAAANCAATAGCATGATGGCCCATACGAGNCAAGCAGCATAGNTTGCCGCCAAAATATCATCTGCCATCATACCCCATCCCCCGGGGAATGCCTCCATCTTCCTGATGCCAAGAGGCTTGAAGATGTCGAATATTCGGAAAAGAGCCAAGGAGACAAGAATCAGCCACCAAGGAGCCACTGCCGGACCCCCACATAGCGGAAGGAGGGAGATGAGCTGACCTACAGTCTCATCAACGCATGCAGCCACAGGATCTTTTCCCCAATATTTCTCTGACACACTGCTTGCCCAGGTGCCCGCAATAGTGAAGAAGACGATAGCAGCGATAGTGGCTATGCAAGCCGGCATCCCTGGGCACCATATATACAATGGAAGCCAGAGTATGATGCCCACAATGGCGCCCCATGTGCCGGGAGCCACAGGAAGAAAGCCTGCCCCAAACGAAGTGGCTATCATCTTTGGGAAGAGAGGAAACTTCTCATCCGTGATTGGTACTGGTCTTCTTGATTTCATGATTCATTGTCGTTTAGAAGCATTCGTGGCTTTACGGGCACGAGCCAAGACAGCCTTGGCAATAGCCCGGGAAGCCTCCTTCCTTATAGGCGCGAAACTGGGCCAGTCGTCAAAGCTGACGAGATGGCACTCTCCTGCCTTGTCAAACACTATGTCGCAACCAAAGATATCCACATTCAGCACTTCAGCCGCCTTCATGCATATATCCTTCACCTTCTCCTTCATAGCCTCCGGGAAAGCACCCTCCCCCTCACTTCTATATGGGATGAAAGCGTGGAACCAACCTGAAGAAGCCACCCCATAGCAGCGTATTTTCTCGCCATCCACATCACGGCTCACCACGGCCTTCGGGATATGACGGAAAAAGAACTCATGGAGCAGCTCCTGAGCCTCCTCAGCATGCCGGCATCTGGCTATGTCTTCAAGATGATGCACCGGTGCATTCCCTTTCTTCACCCAGCAAGGTCCAAAGCCAGCCTTTACGAGCTGCTTTCGAACATCTACATCCGTATCGACCACGAAAAACTCTGGAATTGGCACTCCCCCTTGAGCCAGCAGACGCATCATAATCATTCGGATACAGTTTTCTATGCCATATCCTGAATTGACCACCAACCTGCCATTATCCTCCAGATGCTGAATTTTTTCTACAGCATTATCGCCGCGACACATGGCAAGAATCACATCTTCATCGATGGATGCTTCGCAGAATTCTTCTTCAGAATACACATTCACCTGGCATCCTCTCCTGCGCAACTCAGCCACGACCGCATGAAGGATAGCCGCATCGTTTGCGATGTGGTTGGGAGAGAAAATCCCTGCTCTCAGGATTGCGGCTACGCTGATTTCTGACATGTTGGGTTGTTACGTTGTTGGGTTGTTGGGTTGTTGGGTGGGTTGGANGGTTGAGGAAGGGTTACTGTGGTGATTCTTCGGAAGCGGGTTTTTGACGTTTTTCCTGCTTGACGCGAGGCATCGGGTTGGCAGTTGCCTCAAGATGCATGGCGCGATTGCGGGTNAGGTCGATGCCNTGGTAGATAGCTTGGCGCATCGAAGTTGGGTCAGCCTCGTTGCGTCCGGCAATATTATATCCAGTGCCATGGTCAGGACTCGTGCGCACATATTTGAGGCCGGCCGTATAGTTGACGCCATATTCACGCGCNAAAGCCTTGAAGGGAGCGAGTCCCTGATCGTGGTACATAGCAACTATTCCATCATACTTTGCATAGTCGCCAGTGCCGAAAAATCCATCGGCAGCAAACGGGCCAAACGCAAGAATCCCATCAGCGACACACTCGGCAATAGCAGGCTCGATCTCGCGGATTTCCTCTGCCCCAAGCAAGCCATTGTCGCCATTATGGGGATTGAGCGAAAGCACGGCAATGCGGGGCTTATCCATACGGAAATCCTGACGCAGAGCAGAGTCCATATTGATGATGGTATTTTTCACAGATTCCTTTGTGATTGCATCCGGGACGTCGCGCAGAGCCTTATGAGTAGTGACAAGAGCCACGCGGATCTCATCGTCGAACAATATCATTGTTGCCTTGCCAGTGTCGTCGGCGAGTCGCTGTGCAAGAAACTCAGTATGTCCGGGGAATGGGAATCTTTCGCTATACACTGTCTTTTTATTGATCGGAGCTGTGACGATAAAATCAATATCGCCATCCTCCAGAGCTATGCAAGCAGCCTCAAGGGCAGCCACAGCAGCCTCGCCCGCCTCCTTCGACGGGTGGCCCGGAGTGAGTTCAAGTCCGCGCGGGCAGACATCGACCACATTGATCTTTCCAACCTGAGCATCTGCTGCACTCCTCACCGGAGTGAAGCGGAAAGACTCTGAGCCCACCTCCTTGCGCACTTGGTTGAGAATTTCAGCACTTCCAAAAATGACAGGAGTGAAGAGATCGGTGACCTCCTCCTCGTCGAGCGCCTTTATGATGACTTCATAGCCAATGCCATTGAAATCTCCGTGGGTAATCCCCACGCGTATAGGGTTATGCATGTATTCTGGTTGTTGGGTTGTTAAGTTGTTGAGTTGTCAAGAGGAGAATTAACCTCCAAAGTTACAAAATATTTCTTAAATAGCCAAAATTATTTTTTTGCAGCAAGCATTCCGCAAGCGGCGTCAATATCCTCGCCTCTTGAAGCCCTGATGGTCGCAGTCACTCCATTGTCGTTGAGAATCTTCCGGAACATCTGCATGCGGTCGTCAGAAGCAGGATAAAGATCCACCCNAGGTNNCTTATGGANTNTGATCAGANTNANACGGCANTNGAGGTCNCCGATGAGCTTAATGANCATANTTGCATGCGCCACATCGTCGTTGACGCCTCTCCACATGATATATTCGAGCGAAAGGCGGCGCTGCCCCGAAAAGTCGTAGGCCTTCAGCATCTTCATGACCGACTGGATAGGGAAAGCCTTCTGCGCAGGCATCATCGACTCGCGTTGAAGCACATCGGCAGTGTGCACGCTGATAGCCACATGCACATTGGTCTTCTCAAGCAGATCTTTGAGCTGAGGAAGTTTGCCGACAGTGGAGACAGTGATTCTCTTCGGGCTCCACGCCATACCCCAAGGAGCAGTAAGGATTTCAATTGCCTTGAGCACTTCAGGGAAATTNTCGAGCNGNTCGCCCATCCCCNTGAAGACGATATTGGTGAGTTCACCCTGCTCGCTNCNGCCAGTCTTATTCTGGCGTATGGGCATTGAGAGAANCTGATTCATGATCTGGGCTGCTGTAAGATTACTCTTGAATCCAAGCTTACCGGTGGCGCAGAAATAGCAATTCATCTTGCAGCCACACTGTGAGCTGACACAAAGAGTGGCGCGCTCCTTATCGGGAATCATCACCGACTCCACGCGATTGCCATTCCCGACATCGAAAAGATACTTCACAGTGCCATCTTGCGACTTAGAAGCCTTTACAGGTTTGCTGCGGCCTATCTCATAGTTATCGGCAAGCCATGCCTGATTTTTCTTTGATATATTTGCCATTTGATCGAAAGATACCACGCGCTTGGCATAGAGCCAGTCGGCGAGTTGCTTGGCTACGAAGCGTGGCATGCCGCCTTGCTTCGCTACTCCTTCGAGCTCCTGGAGAGTCATTCCTATTAGGGAGGGTTTCATATATAATTTTAAAATTTTGAATTTTGATTTTTTTTGATGGCGGTTGGGAAACCGCCTCCCCATACAAAAGATGGTCATCGCCCGGACGGGGATGACCCTCGATATTCGGGACGGGGCGGTCAGGAAACCGCCTCTCCATAATTATTCGCCGCCTTCAAACTTATAGCTCTTATTCTGGAGCTTGTCTGAGCCGCGGAGCATCTGATCGAGG
>WFLX010191947.1_pt1 | contig 12905 bp, 6 predicted proteins | sample 4967041 | NCBI WGS metagenome assembly WFLX01 (sample SAMN12857096, study PRJNA449069) | gut metagenome | isolation source: stool from male and female vole | host: Microtus ochrogaster | place: USA:Florida | collected 2017
TCTGATTTAAAATGCTTTGATCTATCTTTACGTTATTATAAAATGAGCTGTTTAAAATTGCAATATTTTCTGTCAAAATCCTTCAAGCGATTAATTTTATGTGTTTCAACATTTTGGCGGCACATTTTTGTGTATTTTAACTAAATCACATTGTGCTGTTAAAATATAGCATAGCCGCCGCTTATCGTTATAAAGTCAAAAAGAAGCGGGAATCTATGAACATTTACACAATGCACAAACCACCGTTTACGGGAAAATAAAATTCCGCAAATGCTTTATACAAGCTGTTTGCGGAAGATCGGATTGGTGGAGCATAGGGGATTCGAACCCATTTTTTGGCTTTCCGCCAAGTTCCGTAACTTTTGAAAAGCCCTGTAAATCGCGGTTTGCGGGCAAATAACTTTCAAAAAAAGAAGGTTTTTTAAAATTGTTTTGAGTCTATAATGGACAAATAATGGACAAGCGGGTCCGGCACATTTCTGAAATTTGAAGGTGTATAAAGTGCTGCAATCCCCCTTTTATTTATATTCCCGTTTGAATTTGTAACAAAAATATGCTATAAGCATATCGTAAAAGCCATCGTTTCATCAATCGTCTCCTTAATGTCCTGAAAATGGTACATTATTTTATGTTATAATGGGGAAAGAAAGCAAGGAATGTATTTTTCGGGAGGGATCGTCATGGAGAAGATGTATTTTGTTACGATTACGGGGATCAGCCATTATTACGGAAAAAAGCCGTTCAGGATCGGGGGCGTGTTCAAGCTTATCAAGGAGCCCGATAACGAGTATGACCCGGAAGCGATTTCCGCGTTTCTTCCGTTTATCGAAAAAATCGGTTATGTCGCGAACAGCACGAACACGGTTTATGACGGAACGATCAGCGCGGGACGGCTTTACGATAAGATCGAGGACTACGCGTACGGGAAAGTCATGTTTGTGACGCATTCTTCCGTGATCGCTCTTGTGCTCGACAAGGCGGACGTCGAGGACGAGGACGAAGACGAAGAAGATGATGAGAAAAACGCGGTTTCCGTTTCGACAAAGGAAGAAAAGGCGGAAAAGTCTTCACCGAAATCGAAAAAGGCAAAGCAGCCGATCGGATTTAAAGCGGAATAAGAAGCAGTCTACGGCAAAGCGTTCCGATGCTACCGCTGTATTTTCGACAATAGTGTTGTTGATCCCATTCACCTTGACCTTTATTTCTGCGAATTTTTAAAGGTTGGTCTTGATTTTTTTCTCAAAATCGTGTACAATTAAAATGGATTATTGTGGCGAAACGCGCTTTCAGACAGAAATCAGGATAATGAAAGGATCATTATATGGAAAGAAAATACACCGTCCTGATCGTTGACAATTCGGAAAAAAATATCGAGATGTTGTCGGAAACGCTCGGCGGCAGTTATGAGCTGATAACGGCGGTCAGCGGCACAGACGCGCTGGAGATCATGCGCGGCGAGCATTGTCCCGACGTCGTGCTGCTTGATATGCTTATGCCAAAGCCCGACGGCTGTGATATTCTGCGGGTCATGAGCGAGGACGAGGCGCTGCGGCTGATCCCTGTCGTTGCTGTCGCTGACGGCGGCGATCCCGAAGCCCGCGAACGCGCTTTTGAGCTTGGCGCGGTGGATTTTCTGTCCCGCGGCGAGGATACGGACTTTATTCAATATCGTGTAAGAAGCGTTCTTCGGCTTTGCGAAATGAATAAAATGCGCCGTGAAAAAGAGCGGCTGCGCGCCGAGGAGAGCAGCAGAAGGCTCCGCGAAAATCAGACGTTTCTCCAGACCGTGATCAACAACGCGCCCGGCGGCATCTCGCTTTCGGAGCGCGACGGCGACGGGAGGNTNCGCANGNTATTCGTAAGCCGCGGGCTTGCCGATATGCTTGGGTTCNCAAGCGTCGANGATTGCCTTGCNANGNTCTCCGACNGCCCCTTCTTCGGAGTTTCGGAAGAAGACACGTCGGTTCTCCGCGGACTTATCGCCGAGATCCCCGNAACGGGCGGAGGCTTTCAATACGCGTTCAGGTGCAGTCCCCGCGAAAACCTCGACCTTTGGCTTGCCATGCGCTGCCAGCTTATGTACGGCGACGACGGCAGGCTGAAGCTCTACGCATTCATTACGAACGTCACCAAGGAGAAGCGTTATGAAGACGAGCTTCGCTCTGTCGCCTATTTCGATCCGCTGACGGGCTTGTACAACCGTCATGCGTTCATCAAAAACGCCCGCCGCGTGATCGACGAAAGCCCGTGGACGCAGTTTTCGCTTATGCAGCTGAACCTCGGTTCGTTCAAGGTCGTAAACGATCTGCTTGGGCGCGACGTCGGCGACAAGGTGCTTGCGATCATCGCAGACGCCGTGCGCGGACTGTTCGCGAACAAGGGCGTTTACGCGCGGTTTTTCGCGGACAATTTCGTTGTGCTGACTCCGTATAACGAGCGCGGAGTTCACCCGCGGACGATGCTTGAAACGGTTCAGAAGGCCGTCGCGCAAAGTGGGCTTCTGTCCCACGAGATACAGTATTATATCGGAGTTTACATCGTCGAAGACCGCTCCATGTCTATCGGAGATATGACGGACCGCGCTTCGATCGCCTGCCGCTCAATCAACGGCAGCTATCAAGAGCATATCGCGTTTTACAACGAGAAAATGCGCCTCGCTCTGCTTGAGGAACAGGCGGTGTGCGACGACAGCCGCCGCGCCCTTCACGACGGGGAATTCTGCGTGTACTANCAGCCGGTTTACGGNATAAAGGCGAANAAGTTCGTGAGCGCCGAGGCGCTGGTTCGCTGGAAGCACCCCACAAAGGGTATGATCAATCCCGGCAAGTTCATACCGGTATTTGAGAAAAACGGCTTTATCGCGGAGCTTGACCTGTACGTTCTGGAGCAGGTCTGCCTATATATGAAGCGCCGCCGCGACAGCGGTCTGCCGCAGTTCCCGATCTCGGTGAACATNTCGCGTATGAGNCTTTACNATCCNNNGCTTTACGATACGATAAGCGAGCTNACANACCGCTATGAGATCGACCCGAAATTCTTCCGAATAGAGATCACGGAAAGCGCNTACAACGACAATCCCGCTCAGCTTCTCGAAACCGTCGGCAAGCTCCGCGGAAAGTGCTATCCGGTTCTTATGGACGATTTCGGAAGCGGCTATTCGTCGCTGAACACTCTGAAGGATATCCCGATCGACATCCTCAAGCTGGATATGAAATTTATGCAGGGTTTTGAGAAAAACGGAAAGGTCGGCACCATCGTGACGTCCGTTGCCCGTATGTCCAAGTGGCTGAATATCCCGCTGCTTGCCGAGGGCGTTGAAACGAAGGCACAGTTCGACTTTTTGTCCAGCATCGGCTGTGCGTATATACAGGGCTTCTATTTCTCGCGTCCCGTTCCCGAAGAGGAGCTTACGCGGCTTATCGCGCTTGAGGGAGTAAGCGGAGGCGCGGATATCGAGACCTACGCGCTGGGCGACGACGTAAACGAGCTTCTCGGAAGCANCGCGCTTGTNTCGAAGCTGATAAGCGGNGCNTTCGGCGGGTTCGGTATCTATGAGCTGCACGACAACAAGCTCGAGGCTCTGCGCGTGAACAACGGCTATATGAAAATTATGGGCTATACGCCGGAGGATTTCAACGAGGAAAACATAAACGTCTGGGATAAAATGGAGCCGGAGGACGCCGAGCGTTCGCGCAGCGCGTGTCTTGAAGCGCTGCGGACGGACGAGGCTGTCCACGCGGTGGTTCGCCGANATGACAAANACGGCAGTCTGAGGTATCTGGACGGCGTTCACAGAAGGCTTGGCGGAACNTATGAAAATCCGATCCTCTGTATCGCGTTCAACGACGTCACGAATCAGCGCGAAAACGAGCGGAGGCTTCAGCTTGCCTACGACGAGATCGAGGAGATCATCAACGCCACGGATTCCGTCATCGCCGACAGGGATCTTGAAAACGGCACTGTTTTCAGCGTCGGCGACCTTTCGGATTACAATGTCGATATGAAGAGCATCGCCGATCCGAAAAAAGGCTATGAAAATTACAACGTTACCGTTCACCCCGACGACCGCAAGGCGGCGAGAGAGTTCAGCGGCATACGCAAGGCGGGAAAATTTTCCAAGGAGCTGCGTATTTTCAACTTTAAGGATAACCGTTATTATTGGTGGAGATTTACCACCGTCCACTCGGTGAACGACGCGGGCGAGATCACCCGAACGCTGAGCGTCGCAAGCAATATCGACACGGAAAAGCGCGCGCGGCTGGAGCTTGAACAGGAGCGCGGTCACGTCGACGAGGTCATGAACAAGCTCGGCGCGGGAATTCTCACCGTTGAGATATACGGCGAGCGCAAGGCGCATATCATTTTCAGCAACGACAGCTTCTGGAGGATCATCGGCGTTGAGAAAACCGACGACCTTTCCTTCTTCGACAGAATCTATTCCGGCGTTGACAAGGAAGGGCTTCGGAAAATAGAGGAAACCGTAAAAATCGGAGAAAAATCGAACATCTTCTATCGGGTAACGCGGCAGAACGGCGAAAACGCCATTCTCGATCTGTCGGTGGGTCTTACGAGCGTCGATGAAAGCCGCCGCGTCTATATGGTGATCGTATCCGACGTTACCGCGCAGTATACCGACCGTCTGAAATTCGAGGCGATCGTCCGCAACTTCCACGACGGGCTTGCGCTCATTCAGACAAGCGAAAAGGGCGTTGAGATCACCTACGCGAACGAGAAATTCTATAATGTGCTGGACGTTGCGCCCGACAACACCGAGCGGGTGGGCAAGATTATCAAGGAGGTTATGGAATCCGGCGCACAGACGGAGGACGTGTGCATCATGCGCGGCAGTGCGATCCATACCGTGCGCCTTCACGTGGACGAGATCGACAATCCGGGCGTGGGCGTTACAAGCTGTATCGTCGCGGCAAGCGATGTCACGCTTGCCCGCGCGGAGTCGAAAAACCGTATCGCCGAGCGCACCGCGAACGCGGACGCGGGGCTTTACGACCAGGTGGAAGAGATCAATTACGCTTCCCGCACCTCAAGGCTTACATATTTTCGCCGCGACCCCGACCGCGCCGCCGCCGCGAAGCCCGCTTCGATCGACGACGTAATAAACGGCTGGGGCAGAAAATACGTCGCGGAGAAGGATTTTGACGCGTTTGCGGACTTTATAAACGCCCCCGCCGACAATCCCGACTTTACGGATTCGTACTGCGTTGTTGACGTTCTGGACGTGGAAGGAGACGGGGAGTATCACAGCCTCGGAATGGTTCTGGTGCGTCTGACCGGCGACGTATGTATGCTGTTTATTCGCGACAGAGCGCGCGTGGACGATTCCGTGACCCTCAATCAGGTGGCGGAGACCTACCGCCTTTACGGTCTGGTCGCGGAGCTTACGCACACCACGGTAATCGAGATCGATCACATTGAGAAAAAAACCGCCTGCTCGCCGTCGATCAGCGAATACTATACCGGCGACCTCACCTACGGCGACGTTTCAAACGATGCGACCTCCAAGCAGGGGCCTATCGTCCATCCCGACGATCTGGAAAGATACGCGCAATTTATGGGCGACATCTACCACTCGGATCAGCCGCTGTCGGTGACTGTCCGTATGAAAATGGCGGACGGCTCGTTCAAGTGGAACAAGCTTACCATATCCGTTTCAAGAAGCAAGGACGGCAGAGTGCTGACCTCCTTAAGCACGATCAATCTCGTTCACGACGAGGTGATCGCGCAGGAGAAGGCGCGGCGGGCCGACGAGCTTCTTCGCCGCACGGTNTCGCATATCCCNATGGGNGTTTCCGTTTACAAGNNNGAAAANNNNGAGCTTGTGACGCTGTATAAAAGTGATTTTATGGATACGCTCTTCGGCGGCGAGAACGAGGCTTTGGAAAGCTATAACGCGGCGGTCCTCAGATTCCTTACGGAGAACACCTTCGGCGAAGGAAGCACGGAGGGCAGCAAGGTAACGCGGCTTCAACGCGCGAACGGCGAGGAAATGTGGGTAAACACGCATTATCGCGTCATAAACGACGGCGGCTCGATCACGGCCTATGTTGCGGTCTCCGACGTGACGGAACAGATAGAAAGCCGCCGCCGCGANGAGGCTCGTGAGGANACNTACCGNATGGTACTNAACGACACGGGTACGATGGTGTTCGATTACAATCCCGCTGCGGACAGGTTCAAGTTCCTGATCCACTCGGGCGACAGCGAGCTTCAGACGGTGGAAAAGATCACCGATCATATCCAGATGTTTGCGATGGTTCCGCCCGAGGATCGCGAGGTATTTCTCGGAACGCTTCTGAAGCTCGCGAAAACCGCGGGCGAGGAGAAAGTTGTCNTTCACGTTGCNNTCGGCGGATATCCGCGGCGTTATAAGGTATTNTACAAAAGCATTCNGGACGAAAGCGGNAANATTTANAAGGTAGTCGGAATGGCGCAGGACGTGGAGGACGAGGAAACGCGCCTTGAAAGCGTTCAGGCAAAAGCGATGTACGACACGCTTTGCGTGGATATCTTCAACAAGCAGACCACCGAGGCGCAGATCCGCGCCGAGCTTGAACGCAGCACGGGCGGCGTTCTGATGATGGTTGACGTGGACGATTTCAAGAGCATAAACGACACGCTCGGGCATATGTTCGGCGACGAGTTCCTGAAAAAATTCGCGTCGACCGTGAAGTCGGAGTTCCGCGAGTCGGATATTGTCGGGCGTTACGGCGGCGACGAATTCTTCGTGTTTATGCCTCACGCGACAGCCGCGCTCGCCGAGAAAAAGGCGAATCGACTGCTGGAAAGGATCTTCCGGATCGAGGTTCCGCTGAAGGACGGCGTCAAGAGCAGTATCGGCATAGCGTCCGTTTCTCCCGCGAACCGCGAATATAAGCGCCTGCTCAAGCAGGCGGACAGTGCGCTGTATCAGGCGAAAAACCTCGGCAAAAACTGCGTCGTGGTATTNGACGGCGCGACGATGAGCGAGGAATCCTACCGCACGACCGAGGCGGCGGATCACGGCAGAAAAAAGGTCGCGCAAAGCTCCAACCCGGACACNGCGGCGTCGATNATNATGCGCNTATTCAGCGCGCTTTACTCCAGCGCCGACGTTTCGGANGGCATCAACAGTATNCTNGCGTTTATCGGCAAGACNTTTGACGTAAGCCGCGCGTANATCTTCGAGGACACCGACGACGGGCTTTATTGCTGCAACACGTTCGAGTGGTGCGGCGAGGGCGTTTCGTCGGAGAAGGAGTCGCTTTCGCGCGTTTCTTACGAGGAGGATCTCGGCGGAAATTATCTTGATAACATGGACGACGACGGGATATTCTATTGTCACGATATCAACGAGCTTAGCGACGTTCAGCGCGATATTCTGGCGCNGCAGGGGATAAANTCCGTNTTGCAGTGCGCNATTTACGACAACGGCAAATACAAGGGCTTCGTGGGCTTTGACGAGTGCCGCAGCAACCGNTTCTGGACGCAGGATCAGATNGATTCNCTNGTGCTTATTTCCAAGGTGCTGTCGATNTTCCTTGTGATGTACCGCACGCGNACGGACGCGGAAAACAACGCGCTCAGCCTGAGATCTGTTCTCGACAATCTTCCGCAGATGCTTTTCATCGCGGACGGAGAAACGCTTGAGATCCTGTACTGCAACAGGNNCGCAGAGNAATACTTCGGCAATACCGGGCTTGGGCCGCACTGCTTTGAGCAGATCTGCGGCGGAGATCCCGACGAGCGCTGCCCCGTAAAGCAGCTCCGCAAAACCGGCAGCTTCGAGATCTTCAGCCCGANNCTGAACAAAACGATAACCNGTCANGCGACCGAGGTNAANTGGAAGGGCAAAAAAGCNTTCCTTGTAAATTGNTNCGGTTGAGATTGTTCATAATTCAATAAGGAATNANGANCTGTCTGAAAANCAGCAAGTAGTGAAGTACTTCTTTGAAAACATCAGGGGTACGCCGCATTGCATAACGGCGTACCCCCTACTATTATTTTTTTGATAAGTCCGTATTTCTTACGGCNTCCCTGACCTTCAGGACAAACGTGGGAGATACCGAAAGCTCGTCTATTCCCATACGCAGGAAGGTTTCGGTCAGCGTGGTATCCGCCGCAAGCTCTCCGCATATTCCGATCCACGCGCCGTGCTTGTGCGCGTTTTCCGCGCTCATTCTGATCAGCGTCAGAATTGCTTCATGGTGCGTGTCCACAAACTGCTCGATGTCGGAATTTTGTCTGTCGCAGGCAAGTGTGTACTGCGTGAGGTCGTTTGTGCCCACGCTGAAAAAGTCCACCATTTGAGCGAGCTTGTCGCTGATGATCGCCGCCGCGGGAGTCTCTATCATAATGCCAAGCTCAACGCTTTCGGAGTATTCTGCGGACTGCGCTTTCAGCTCTGCTTTGACCTCGCCGCATATTTCAAGAATTTTTTCAAGCTCGGAAACGCCGGTTATCATCGGGAACATGATTCCCAGATTTCCATAGACCGAAGCTCTGTAAAGCGCCCTTAACTGGGTCTTGAACACCTCGGGACGGGTCAGGCATATCCTGATTGCNCGGTATCCCAGCGCGGGATTTTCCTCTTTTTTNAGGTTGAAATAATCCACCTGCTTATCCGCGCCGATGTCAAGAGTGCGGATAATGACCTTTTTGCCCGCCATGCTTTCCAGCACCTTTTTGTACGCCGTAAACTGCTGTTCCTCGGTGGGGTAGTCGGAGCTTTCAAGATACAGGAATTCGCTGCGGAAAAGTCCGATACCGCCCGCGTCGTTCAGCAGNACTGCCCCGATATTGTCAACNCTGCCGATATTGGCGTAAATGTTGATCNTCCTGCCGTCAATTGTGACGTTCTCCTTGCCCTTCAGCTCNTGTAAAAGGNGTTTTTTCTCCTCGTCCTCGGACTGCTTTTTCATCAGTCTTTCGCGGGTCNCGACGTCGGGACTTACGAAAATTTCTCCCGTAAAGCCGTCAACGATCGCTTCGTCACCGTCCTTGATGTTTTGCAGNAATTCGTCCCCCGCGCCGATAATTGCGGGAATATTCATNTTTCNCGCCAGNATGGCGGTGTNGGAATTNGACGAACCGTGNGNCGTCANNAACGCCAGAACCTTGTCCTTGTCAAGAGCGACNGTCTCGCTTGGNGCNAGGTCGNAAGCGCAGATGATGACCTTTTCGTCCGAAGAATCGCCCTTTAAGATTTCACCCGTCAGGTTGCCGATGATCCTGTTTGAAATATCCCGAACGTCCGCCGCGCGGGCTTTCATATAGGCGTCGTCCATATTGGAAAACATCTCCGCAAAATTGTCCGCGGTAACCGCGACCGCGTACTCCGCGTTGACATTCTGGGTCTCGATGATATTGTTGACAGAGTCGTTGTAATCCTCATCGTCCAGCATCATCTGATGTATTTCAAAAATAGCGGCGTTGGCTTCGCCGACCTCTTTTAATGCCTTCTGATAGATCTCGCCGAGCTGTTCTACGGAAGCGGCTTTCGCCTCCTCAAAGCGGTTTTTTTCACTTTCGGTATCTTCAACGCGAACGCGCCGGACCTCCGCGTCCTGTTTTTTGAAAACGGAAATTTTTCCGATCGCGATCGCTCCGTAAACGCCTTTTCCTGTGTATTTATCCATACTGCACACCTCCGTTTATAGGTAAGGCGGAGTAAATCTCCGCCTCAGCTTGTCGGAAAACCTCCCTTCGGTCGGCTTTTCGACAAGCTGTCGCCGATTTTTGGCTTTGCCAAAAATCAAAAATCGGTAAATTCCTTCGGAATTTCCTCGATTTTAAGGCTATGATCCGAATTTGAGGGGAAAACCTGATGTTTTCCCCTCAAACTCCCCTTTCTTCCGAAAAGACAAGCCGCAGACTTTTTCGACAGGCTGCTCTGCCTTACAGATGTTCCGATTTCAGCGTTTACTCGCCGAAGCCGCTTTCAAACATTGCCGCGATCTCGTCCAGTACAGCCTGCTCGTCCGCGCCGTTGCATACGATCTCAACCTCGTTGCCGCACTTTATGCAGGCCGACATGATCTGCATGGGAGCTTTCGCCTTGACCGTCTTGCCGTTTGCGTTGAGCGTTACCTCACAGTCGGGGTGCGCCTTAACCGCCTTTGCAAGCTCTCCCGCGGGACGCATGTGCATACCCTGTTCGTTTACGACCTTTACTGTTTTTGATACCATAATTATGCCTCCTTAATAAAATTGTATTTTAAAGTTTTTAAATACCCTAAGTTTATGCGTCGGTTCTTTTCTTTTTCAGAAGCGCAAGCATAAGCATACCGACGACAGAGCCCGCCGCGAGGGAAACCAGATACATTGCCCAGTTGCCGACGACCGCAAATACGAAGATACCGCCGTGAGGAGCCATCAGCGTGCAGCCGAACGCCATGGAAAGTCCGCCCGAAACAGCCGCGCCGATCAGGCACGAGGGGATCACNCTTAACGGNTCGGAAGCCGCGTAGGGGATCGCGCCCTCGGTNATGAAGCTGAGACCCATGATGTAGTTTACTACGCCGTTCTTGCGTTCCTCCTCTGTCCACCTGTTCTTGAAGAATGTGGTGGANAGCGCAATTGCAATGGGAGGAACCATGCCGCCGATCATAACGGCCGCCATGATATCGTAGCTTCCCGAAGCGATCGCCGCTACGCCNAANACATACGCCGCCTTGTTGAACGGCCCGCCCATGTCAATGGACATCATTCCGCCGAGGATACAGCCGAGAACGATCTTACTGCTGTTGCCCATGCTGTCCAAGAAGTTTGAAAGACCCGTGTTGATCATGCCCATAAGAGGATTTACCGCACACATGATAATTGCGATAACGCCCAGACCCGCAAGCGGATAGATCAGTACGGGCTTGATCCCGTTCAGCGCGTTCGGCATATTGTCGCAGAGCCTTTCAATGCCCAGCATGAGGAATCCGCCCGCGAAGCCCGCAAGCAGCGCGCCTAAAAACCCCGAAGGAACGTCGCCCGCAACGTTTACAAAGGTCGAGCCTGTTGTGGCGAGATAGCCGCCGACAAGTCCCACCAAAAAACCGGGACGGTCTGCAATGCTCTTACCGATATAACCCGCAAGGACAGGCACCATAAAGTTGAACGCAAAGCCGCCTATTGTCTTGAAGAACGCCGCCGCTGCTGTGTGCGTACCGAAATTTCCGTCCTGAGGCGCACCCGCGATACTGTCGATCAGGAACGCCAGCGCAATGAAGATGCCGCCCGCTACCGTGAACGGCAGCATATTGGAAACGCCGTTCATAAGGTGCTTATAGAGCTTTCTCCCGAAGCTTTCGCCCTCGTCGGAGGATTTTTCGGCCTTTGCGCCCGTGTGGTGATAAACGGGAGCGTCCCCCGCTTCCACACGGTTTATGAGCTCCTCGGGAATTTTTATCCCGTCCGAGACCTTTGTGATGATCACCTTTTTGCCGTCGAAACGAGCCATTTCAACGTTTTTGTCGGCGGCAACGATAATTCCGTCGCACGCCTCAATCTCCGCTTTGGTAAGTATATTTTTCGCGCCGCCCGAACCGTTTGTTTCGACCTTAATGGAAATNCCGAGCTTTTTNCCCGCCTTCTCAAGAGCCTCCGCAGCCATGTAGGTGTGGGCGATCCCGGTGGGACAGGCTGTTACCGCAAGNACCNTNATTTTCCCNTCNTCTCCGCCCGCCGCCTTTTCCTGCGGCTCGTCGGGATATTTTTCCNTTTCCATATCGTCGATAATTTTCAGGAAATCGTCCTTATCCTTTGCGGAAAGAAGTCTTGCCCGNAAATCCTCGTCCATTAAAACCGTCATAAGCCGCGCNAGTACGTCAAGNTGAACNTCGCTTCCGCCCTCGGGAGCGGCGATCATAAACAGGATATTTGACGGCTCATCGTCCAGCGCCTCGTAATCAACGCCATCCGGAACGGTAATTGCCGCAAGCGAGGGAGCCTTTACGCCCTTATTTTTTGCGTGAGGTATGGCAATTCCCTCACCCACCGCCGTTGAGCCATGCTCCTCGCGGGCGATGATCCCGTTTTTGTACTCCTCTTTGTCGGAGATGTTTCCGCCCTTTACCTGCAAGTCCACAAGCAGATCAATCGCCTCGGATTTGCTTTTCGGAGCAGCGTTCAGCATGATACTTTCCTTTTTCAGTAAATCAACGATACGCATACAAATACCTCCTGTCGGATTTTGTTTAAATTAAAGCTGTTTCAGAAGCTCATCTATGAAAGCCTTTTCGGCGAGACCGTCCGAAAACGCCGTTGCGCCTCCCGCCGCCGTGCCAAGCTTTAAGGCGTACTCATAATCGCCCCGCTCCGAGCCTGCAATAAATCCCGCGACCATGGAATCCCCCGCGCCCACGGAATTTTTCACTGTACCCCTGCATACGCCGCAGATGTGCGTTTTCCCGTTCTCGTCAAGAAGCAGCGCGCCGTCTCCTGCCATGGAGACCAGCACGTTCCGCGCGCCCCTATCCTTCAGCTTTTGCGCGTATTCCGCGATTTCCCCGTTTGTTTTCAGCGTTACACCGAACATCTCGCCAAGCTCGTGATTGTTGGGTTTGATCAGGAACGGCTTGTATTTCAGCACATTCATGAGCAGGTCTTTGGTCGCGTCCACAACGGCTTTGATGTTTTTATTTTGCAGGCGTTCCAGAATTTTCTCGTAAATATCCGCGGGAATGCTGTCGGGAATACTTCCCGCAAGTACGATCGTATCGCCGTCGGAAAGGCCGTCCAGCTTTTCAAAAAGCGCGCCGAGCGCCTTTTCGTCAATTTTCGGCCCCTGACCGTTCAGCTCCGTTTCGCATTCCGATTTTATCTTTACGTTTATCCGCGAAAAGCCGCTTTCCAAGTGAACAAAATCGGTTTCAACGCCCTTTTCGGCAACGCCCCTTTCGATCGCGTCCCCCGTAAAACCC
>WFLX010052339.1_pt1 | contig 12901 bp, 7 predicted proteins | sample 4967041 | NCBI WGS metagenome assembly WFLX01 (sample SAMN12857096, study PRJNA449069) | gut metagenome | isolation source: stool from male and female vole | host: Microtus ochrogaster | place: USA:Florida | collected 2017
AGAAGCTGGGCGTTATCGGGTATCTGAAAAATTGCGATTATTGAACCTAACAATAGTATGAGAATCTCCTCAAACAAACGTCACATCAACATCGGCGCCATGGCAATCTTCCTTGTCATGGCGCTGTCGTGGCTTCCAGGCTACGCCGCAGGCGACAGCGACAACGTGCCTGCTGTCGACTCCGTGGGGCGCCTGATGCCGCGACAAGACATCACCGTATCGCTCATCACATGCTATCCCGGCCCGGAAATCTACGAGCTCTATGGCCACACGGCCTTGCGTGTGCATGGCGAGGGGATCGACTCCGTATGGAATTTCGGGGTCTTCGATTTCCGCCAGCCCAACTTCGTATATCGCTTCGTGAAGGGGGAGACCGACTATATGGTGGCCGGCTACCCTTTCGAATGGTTTCTTCCCGAATATGAGGAGAGGGGCTCGAAGGTGGTGGAGCAGGTGCTCAATCTCACGCCCAACGAGGCCAACGCCATTCACAAGGCCTTGCAGACGAATGCTTTGCCCGAGAATCGCGTGTATCGCTACAATTACATCCGCGACAACTGCGCCACACGTCCCCGCGACATAATAGAGCAGGCCACGGGTGGCCCCGCCATCTATCCCGACACGCTTCTCTACCGCAGTTTCCGCGATGAGANGCGNGTATACGACCGCAACTACACATGGTATCAGCTCGGCATCGACCTCGCCCTCGGCATGGAGATCGACAAGCCGCTTACTGTGCGCGAGCAGGCATTCGTGCCCATGGAATTGATGCGTATGGTAGGGGAGGGCACTTTCCCCGACGGACGCCATATGGTGCGCCAGACTCATGTGCTCAATTACGGCAAGCCCGACGCCACGCTNCCCCCGACGCCCTGGTGGGCCAAGCCGATCGTGTATCTCACCATTATCTGCATCGCCGTAATCATAATGTGTCTCAACAACATCGTCAATGTGCGCATCACCCGCTGGGTCTACTCCCTGTGGTTTTTCGTGATGGGTCTGTTGGGATGTGTGATGACGTTCCTTGTGTTTATCTCTACCCATGCGGCCACTTCGCCCAATATCCTGCTGATATGGTTCAACCCTCTGCAGCTCATAATGGCGGTGTGCGTATGGCGGCGCAAGATGAATGGCCCCGCGCTCTGGATGGCGTGGTATAACATCGTGGCGTGTGCCTTCTTCGTGGTGGGATGGGCTTTCCAGCCTNAGAGCACNCACAGGGCAGTGTGTCCGGTGATCGTCACTACGCTCGTGCTTGCCGCCACTTATGCAATAATCGCAGGCAGAAAAAGTTATAATAATAAATGAATCGACTAATAACATCGGTGATATGTGGCCTGGTGGGCATCAACACGATGCTCGCCATAGATCCCGCGCGCCCCAAGCTCGTGGTAGGGATTGTAGTAGACCAACTTCGCACCGATTATATCGAATATCTTCAGAATCTCTTTGGCGAGAAGGGTTTCCGCAAGCTGATGAAAGACGGGGCGTTTCTGCGCAACGTCGATTTCAAGGTGAGCGGNCTCGACAAGGCGAGCGGCACNGCGATGGTGTACACCGGGGCTTATCCGCGCCAGACGGGCGTGGCCTCGGCCATGGTGTATGATCCGGAGACNAAGCAGATGGTGCCTGCCTTGAACGACCCCCAGACGCTCGGCAATTTCACCACCGAGACCTACTCGCCGGCAGGGCTGCGCCTCTCTACGATAAGCGACGAAATCTCTATCGACGGAGTGGGCGTGGCAGCCGTATATTCGATAGCCCCGGATCCNCAGCAGGCGATCATCATGGCCGGCCACGCCGGCAACTCCGCTTTCTGGATCAACGACAACACCGGCAAATGGGCCACGACGACCTATTACCGCGACGCACCGAAGACCCTCACCCAGCGCAACTACGACTTCTCGATAGCCTCGCGCATCGACACNATGCAATGGCGCCCCGCGCTNCCCTTGGCGCGCTATCCGGGGCTGCCGGCGCAGAAGAGGATGTATGATTTCAAGCATACCTTCTCTATGGCCGACCGCGATGTGTATCGCCAGTATGCCGGGTCGCCACTGGTGAATACGGAGATCACCGATGTGGCGATCTCCTATCTGAAAGATCTGCGCGTGGGCTCGCGCGGCGATGCCATCGACATGCTCAACATAGGCTACACGGCCGCTCCTTACAAATCTGTGAAGGATGGCGACTTCCGCCTGGAGCTTGAAGACAGCTACATACGCCTCGACGGCCAGNTGGCCCGNCTCTTCGACGCCATCGACAAATACGTCGGGCTNGACAATACCTTCGTGTATCTCACCTCCACCGGCTATTACGACGATGCCGTGGTGGACGATCCGAAATACCGTATACCGACAGGAGAATTCTCCGTAAAGAGAGCCCTGTCGCTTCTGAATTCATACCTTTCGGCCAAATATGGCAANGGCAGCTACGTAGACACCTACAGCAAGGGNCACGTCTACCTCGACCGCAAGCAGATAGAGGAGCATCAGCTCCGCTTNGAAGATGTGGCCCAGGCGGCNCGCGATTTCCTTGTGATGATGAGCGGCGTGAGCGACGCCTACACCATGGGCGACATCATGAGCTCGCAGCTCCCCGGCATGGAGGCCCTCAGATTGGGCACCGACCCGAAGACCGGGGGCGACGTAGTGTTGGAGTTCAACTCAGGCTGGAGGGTAAAAGATGATACCCGCTTCCCCAACGATGTGCAGGTGGTGCGCTCTTCGATGGTGCTCTCGCCGGCCTTCTTCATGGGGCCGCAGATTGTGCCACAGGTAATCTCGACGCCTGTCGACGCTACGGCCATCGCGCCAACAGTGACACAGGCCCTTCGCATACGCGCTCCCAACGGGGCCGTGTCGAAGCCTCTCCCTCTCGAGAAATAACGGAAGCCTCCCGGCTTGGGAGCTTCTATCACAACACAATCATCTACAAAAAGAAAAATTCAGTGATCCATGGGATTTAGCAACATACTTAAGAAAATTTTCGGCGACCAGAGCGAACGCGCAGTTCGCCCCCTCTGGCAGCGCCTCAACAACGAGATCAACCCCATCAGCGAGGAGATCAAGAGCCTCAGCCATGATGAGCTCCGCGGACGCATCGACACAATCCGCGACGGACTCCGCTCAGAAGCGCAGGAATACAAAGACCAGATGGCCGAGATCCGCCAGGAGATCGAGACCCTCGACTATGACAAGCGCGAGCCTTACTGGCGCAAGATCGACGATCTGCGCGAGGATATGTTCAAGATGTATGCCCGCAAGCTCGACGAGGCCCTCCCCGAGGTGTTTGCCGTAGTGAAAGAGACGGCTCGCCGTTTCGCCGANAACGAGACCATCGAGGTGACGGCTACCGACGCCGACCGCGCTCTGGCCGTAGCCGGCAAAGACTTCGTGACCATCGACGGCGACAAGGCTATCTACAAGAACAGCTGGGTGGCCGGCGGCAACCTNATGACGTGGGATATGGTGCACTACGATGTGCAGCTNATCGGCGGCATGGTGCTTCACGGCATCATGAACGGCGACAAAGCCTCTAACAACATCGCCGAGATGGCCACCGGTGAGGGTAAGACCCTCGTGGCCACGCTCCCCGTATTCCTCAACGCCCTCACGGGCGAGGGTGTGCACGTAGTGACCGTCAACGACTACCTCGCCAAGCGCGACTCCGAATGGATGGGTCCGCTCTATCAGTTCCACGGCCTCACCGTAAACTGTATCGACAAGACAGAGCCCAACAGCGAGGAGCGTCGCCAGGCTTATCGCAGCGATATCACTTTCGGCACCAACAACGAGTTCGGTTTCGACTATCTGCGCGACAATATGGCCACACAGACATCCGACCTCGTGCAGCGCGACGAGCACTACTACGCTATCGTCGATGAGGTAGACTCCGTGCTTATCGACGATGCCCGTACGCCGCTCATCATCTCCGGCCCCGTGCCGAAGGGCGACGACCAGATGTTCAACGAATTCAAGCCCAACGTNGAGAAGGTGGTGATGGCACAGCGCAAGCTCGTGCAGCAGCTCCTGCTCGACGCCAAGGCCAAGATCTCGGCAGCCCAGAGCGGCGACCCCGAGAAGATAGCCAAATTCGACACCAACCGCGAGGAGGGGAAGAAGCCCCTCACGGCCGATCAGCTCATGGAAGATGGCGGCCTCGCACTCTTCCGCGCCTACAAGGGCCTGCCGAAGCATAATCCCCTTATCCGCTATCTCAGCGAGGAGGGTATCAAGCAGCTCCTTCTCAAGGTGGAGGCCAAATATATGGCCGACAACAACCGCGAGATGCCCAAGGCTGTGGAGCCCCTCTTCTTCGTGATCGACGAGAAGAACCACAGCATCGAGCTCACCGACAAGGGTATCGAGGTGCTCACCGGCACGACGCAAGACCCCGACTTCTTCATCCTGCCCGACATCGCCGCGCAGCTTTCGGCCGTGGAGAATGAGGAGGGCACGAAAGAGGAGCACCAGCAGCGCAAGGATGAGCTCCTTCAGAACTACTCTATCAAGGCNGAGCGCGTGCACACCGTAAATCAGCTTCTCAAGGCCTACACGCTCTTCGAGAAGGATGTGGAATACGTGCTCGACGACAACAAGATCAAGATCGTAGATGAGCAGACGGGCCGTATCATGGAGGGCCGACGCTACAGCGACGGCCTTCACCAGGCCATCGAGGCCAAGGAGGGCGTGAAGGTNGAGGCTGCCACNCAGACCTACGCCACCATCACGCTCCAGAACTACTTCCGTATGTATCGCAAGCTCGCCGGCATGACCGGTACGGCCATGACCGAGGCGGGTGAGTTCTACGATATCTATAAACTTGAGGTGACGGAGATCCCGACCAACCGTCCTGTGCTCCGCAACGACCAGAACGACCGCGTCTACCGCACCAAGAAGGAGAAATACAACGCCGTGATCCAGGAGGTGGAGGATATGGTGAAGGTAGGTCGCCCCGTGCTCGTGGGCACCACTTCCGTGGAGATTTCCGAGCTTCTCTCGAAGATGCTCCAGCTCCGCAAGATTCCACACCAGGTGCTCAACGCCAAGCTCCACCAGAAGGAGGCNGANATCGTGGCCCAGGCCGGNAAGGCAGGCACAGTGACCATCGCCACCAACATGGCCGGTCGTGGTACCGACATCAAGCTNCCGAAAGAGGTGAAAGAGGCAGGCGGTNTGGCNATCATCGGCACNGAGCGTCATGAGAGCCGCCGCGTCGACCGTCAGCTTCGTGGTCGTGCCGGCCGTCAGGGCGACCCAGGGTCATCCGTATTCTTCGTATCGTTTGAGGATACCGTGATGCGCCTCTTCGCCAACGAGCGTATCGTGAAGACCCTCGACAAGCTCGGTTTCCAGGAGGGCGACATGATCGAGAGCAAGATGGTGACGAAGTCGATCGAGAANGCGCAGAAGCGCGTAGAGGAGAACAACTTCGGTATCCGTAAGCGCCTCGTGGAATACGACGACGTCATGAACGCCCAGCGTAAGGGCGTATACGGTCGCCGCCAGAACGCCCTGAAGGGTGAGCGCATCGGCACCGACATCGCCAACATGATCTTCGAGACCGCCCAGGAGCTCGCTTGCCGTCGCTACGAGGGTGGCTACAAGGAGTTTGACGAGGAGGTGCGCAAGGCTTTCGCCGTAGAGCTTCCCTTCACCGAGGAGGAATACGCCAAGCTCGATCCCAACGAGATGACCGATCGCNTGGCCGAGACAGCCATGCAGACCTACAACCGCAACAAGCAGAAGATGGCCGAGGGCGCGATGCCTTACATCAAGGAGTTTGTAGAGGAGCGCGGCGCAACCGGCTTGGTAGGTGTGCCTGTCACGGATGGTCGCCGCATGTACAACATCCGCTGCGACATCAAGGAGGCTTACGACAACGGTTGCAAGGCCCTGACGAAGGCGTGGGAGAAGACAGTGCTTCTCTCCAGCATCGACAAGGCTTGGCAGGAGCAGCTCCGCGAGATGGACGAGTTGCGCAAGTCGGTTCAGAACGCCAGCTACGAGCAGAAAGATCCGCTCGTGATCTATAAGCTTGAGGCTTATGAACTCTGGAAGAAGATGCTCTGGGAGATGAACTCGAAGGCTGTGGCCACGCTTATGAGAGGTAAGCTCGCCGTGCCCGACTACAATGAGGCCAAGGCTTTGGAGGCCGCTCAGCGCGAGGCTCAGGAGAACCAGCGCAAGATGCGCGAGCAGCAGGAGATTCGCCGTGAGTATACCACCTCCACGACCTCTTATCCGAATCCCTATGCCAACTACAGCACGACCCGCGACAGCTACCCTGGGGAGACGGCACAGCGTCAGGCAGCACAGAATGTGAATCGCCAGCCGGCTCCGAAGCAGCCCATGAAGGCGGCTCCGAAAGTAGGGCGCAATGATCCTTGTCCTTGCGGCAGCGGCAAGAAGTATAAGAATTGCCATGGCCGCGACAATGCGTAAATTTTGACAACATCGCTATAGAGAAAGCACCCGGGAAATGGCTTCCCGGGTGCTTTTTTTGCGTGTGAGAAAACTAAAATGGCTGTTTTGGTGTTGGAATGATAAACCTCTAACAAAACAAAGCTATGAAAACACAAGTTAAAACCCTCGCAATGGAGACCCCTGGTCTGCTCTCTACGAAAGCCACATATTGGCTTGCCGGAGCGATGACCATCGCATGCTCGCTGCTCTTGCTCTCTCTTTGATCACCTCTTTGCTTCGGCATGATCTTTGCTTCTGTAGGCTCCGCTACATGCCAAAGGCATGTCCCTACATTGACAATTTAATTCCATTAAGATGACTAAACTTCTGACAGCTTTCCTACTCGCTCTGCCACTCTTCGCTTCGGCCCAGGAGAGCGGCGTTTATCTGCGCGATTCGCTTCCACAGGCGTGGCAGATGACCCCCGAGACTAAACAGATCTCGCCCACCGATGATAATTGGTGGCACACTTTCCGTGACCCTATGCTCGACCGTCTTATCTCGAAGGCGGTAAATAACAATTTCAACGTGGCCATGGCCGTGAAGCGTATCGACATGGCCAAGAAGAGCATCTATCAGGCCTATGCGGGTTATTATCCTACAATCAATCTGAATGCGGGGTGGGGAAAGTCGAAAGATAGCGGTCGGGTAGATCGTCCTTACGGCTCCACGATCCCGTCGTCGTCGTTTTCTCTCGGGGCCGACATGAGCTGGGAGATCGACGTGTTCGGTCGCGTCAATGCCAATGCCAAGGTGAAGAAAGCGGCCTACAATGCTTCGCGCGTTGACTACGACGCCGTGATGGTGAGTCTCTGCGCGAAGGTGGCCACGGCCTATATGCAGCTCCGTGTGGCCCAGAAGCAGCTTACCGTAAACCAGGCGCACATCGCATCGCAGCAGAAGGTGGTGAATATCACGCAGGCCCGTTTCGAGGCTGAATTGGCCGACATGCTCGACGTGACACAGGCCAAGACCGTGCTCTATAACACGCAATCGACCCTCCCTGGCATACAATCGAAAATCCGCACTCTCATCAATACGATCTGCATCCTCGTGGGTGAATACCCCGGTGAGTTGGCTCAGGATCTGGCCGATCAGAGCACGCTTCCGGGCTATCAGATGTGTATCGATACAGGTGTACCGTCAGATCTTCTGCGTCGCCGTCCCGATATCATGGAGGCCGAGTTGGAAGTGGCCGAATACGCGGCCCAGGCCGGCGTGGCGCGTAAGGATTTCCTCCCCACGCTCAGTCTTACNGGCACAATCGGCACNCAGGCACACTCGGCCGGCGATCTCTTCGGCAAGAATTCCTTCACATGGAGCGTGGCTCCGCANCTGAGCTGGACTCTCTTCGACGGCATGGCCCGCGATTACCGTGCGGCCGAGGCTCGCATTCAGGTGGAGGCTGCCATCGACAATTACAATCTCACGGTGATGAACGCCGTGGAGGAGGTAGACAACGCCCTGCACAATTACGATGCCACACTCCAGAGTATCGAGCTTCAGGAGAAGGTGGTNGANCAGAGTGAGAAATCGCTTCGCCTCGCTATCAATCTCTACAAGACGGGTCTTACGGCCTTCTCGAATGTGGTCGACGGCCAGATGAGCTGGCTCAACTCGCAGAATCAGCTCGTTGAGCTCGAGGGCGAGGCCCTCACGGGGCTTATCTCAATCTATCAGGCTCTCGGCGGCGGCTGGGAGAGTCAGAAATTCAGAATCGAAAATCATTAAACATATACCAATGAAAACATATATCCTTCCACTATTGGCAGTTATCACACTTTTCAGCTCATGCCATCATCGCGAAAAGACTGTAGAAGACACCGAGCCGCGCGCTATTGAAGTGGCCGAGGTGACTACAGATTCCGTAATCCTACATAAGAGTTATCCAGGTTATCTCTCTTCGGGCTCCACGGCCAATGTGGTGTCGCTCGTAGAGGGGCGCATCATCTATAAAGAATATGCCGGCGGTTCGATCGTGGAGAAGGGGCAGATACTCTTCAAGGTAGACCCTTCGCTCTATGAGGATGCCGTGCAGCAGGCCGAGGCTTCGCTCGCTTCGGCGATAAGCCAGAGCGAATATGCCAAGAGCCGTTGCGAGGCTGTGAAGAAGGCTTTCGAGGCAGAGGCAGTGTCGAAGATGGAGGTGCTTTCGGCCGAGAGCAACCTGCGTCAGGCNGAGGCCAACGTGAAAGATTGCCGCGCCGCCCTGCATACGGCCCAGACGCAGTTGGGCTATTGCACCATCAAGGCCCCGATGGCCGGCATTATCGACGACTCCAACTATGGTGTAGGCGATTACATCAGCGGGTCGAAGGCTTCGCCGTTGCTTCTCTCTACTATCTACGACAATACGAAGCTTACGGCAGAGTTTGAGATCGAGGATGCGCAGTATGAGAAGATGGTAGGGCGCACGATGGGTGTCAACGATCCCATCTATCGCGAGATTCCGTTGCAATTCCGTGTAGATCTGCTGCATAAGTATACCGCGAGCCTTACTTACGAGGCNCCGGCCGTCAACCGCTCNACGGGTACGATCAAGCTGAAGGGTTCGGTTATAAATCAAGATTTTGAGCTAAAGGATGGCATGTATGTCACGATAGATCTTCCTTACGGGGCTGATCCGCATGCCATGCTGATACGCGACGCTTCGATAGGGAGCGACCAGCTCGGCAAATATGTATATGTAGTCAACGATTCGAACAAGGTGGTGTATACGCCGATCAAGGTGGGTGAGACGTTCCAGGATTCGCTCCGTGTGGTAGAGAGCGGCCTTCGCCCCGGCGACCGCTATGTGACTAAGGCGCTGCTTTCAGTGCGCAATGGAGAGACCGTGAAGCCTGTGCTCACGAAGTGATTTCGTAACCCTAAAACCGAAGCCGATGTTTTCAAAGTTTTTTATCGACCGCCCAATATTCGCCACTGTCATAGCCATCCTGATGGTGTTTGCCGGTGTGATGTGCTTGGAGACGCTCCCCATAGCACAGTATCCCGATATTACGCCACCCACAGTGATGGTGAGCGCCTCCTATCCTGGAGCTGACGCCGCCACAGTGGCACGCGCCGTAGGTGTTCCCATCGAGGAGCAGGTGAACGGCGTAGACGGCATGCTCTACATGAGCTCCACTTCCGGCAGCGACGGCAGCTATGGCCTGACCATCACTTTCGAGAATGGCACTGATGTGGATGAGGCTGCCGTGGAGGTGCAAAACCGTATTTCCGAGGCCAACGCCACGCTCCCCACCTCCGTGAAGGAGCAGGGTGTAAGCGTGAGCAAGCAGAGCAGCGACAATGTGCTCTTCATAGCCTTGCAGACCAGCGACCCGAAGCGTTACAGCGCGCTGTATCTCACGAATTATGCCCAGCTGAACTTGGTAGACCCTCTGACGCGTGTCGACGGTGTAGGCGGCGTGGGAGCTTTCGGCGCGGGCGAATACAGCATGCGCATCTGGCTCGAACCGGAGGCGATGCGCATACGCCATCTCACTCCGGCCGACGTGAGCGCGGCNATCCAGGCACAGAATCTTGAGGTGTCGGCCGGTGCGGTCGGCGCNCCCCCNAATAACGCCGGGAGCCAGTTCCAGTTTACCGTCACCAGCCCTGGACAGCTCTCCTCGGTAGAGGAATTCAGCAACATCATCATCCGCGCCGACGGCACAGGCGTGATGCGCCTCAAGGATGTGGCCAAGATCGAGCTCGGCAGTTCGAGCTATAGCACTGTGTCGAAGCTCAATGGCGAGGAGACGGCTCTGATCGGTATCGAGCAGTTGCCCGGAGCCAACGCCCTCGACGTAGTGAACGGCTGTCTCAAGGAGCTCGACCGCTTGGCGCAATANTTCCCCGACGGTATCCACTACACAATCGTGCAGAACTCAACGACTTACGTTAAGGAGTCGATCAGCAACCTCTTCACCACGTTCATACTCACGTCGCTCATAGTGATGGTGGTGATTCTGATCTTCCTTCAGAACTGGAGAGCCGTGATCATACCGATGATTACGATTCCCGTTTCGCTTATCGCCACATTGGCGGTGATGAAAGTGGTGGGCTTCTCGCTCAATACGCTGACACTCTTCGGCTTGGTGCTCGCCATCGCGATTGTGGTGGATGATGCCATCGTGGTGGTGGAAGACTGNTCGCGAATCGTAGACAAGGGTTTGATGAATCGCCGGCAGGCGGCCGAGAAGGCCATGCGCGAGCTGCAAGGCCCGATTGTGGGCGAGGTGCTCGTGTTGCTCTCGGTGTTTATCCCCACGGCTTTCGTGAGCGGTATCACAGGCGAGCTTTACAAACAGTTTGCGCCTCACNATNGCNNTNTCCACGGCCTTCTCAGGCTTCAATGCGTTGACGCTCACTCCGGCTCTCTGCGCGCTCTTCCTCGTGCCGCGCAAGCCGTCGAAATTCTTCATCTACGTATGGTTTAATAAGTTCTGGGCCAAGTGTGTGGCGCTTTACGAGAAGATTATCAGCGTGATGCTGAAGCGTCCGCTCGTTTCGATGGGCGTNTTTATCGTGCTTGCCGGTGTGGCCATCTGGGGCTTCGTGAAGTGGCCAACGAGCTACATCCCCTCGGAGGATATGGGCTACTTCGTGACGTCGATCGAGCTTCCCACGGGAGCCTCCAACGAGCGCACGAGTAAGGTGGTAGACGGTTTGGCTGCCGAGATAAAGAAGAATCCTTACGTTCAGGATGTCATGGCCATGTCGGGCTTCTCGATGATGGGAGGTGGCGCGGCGTCGAATATGGGCACGATCATGGTGGTGCTCAAGCCGTGGAAAGAGCGTGGCAAGAAGGGTGGCATCAACAATGTGATGGCGGCCGTAGATGAGATGTCGGCCAAATTCCAGGAGGCCGTGATCTTCTCGCTCAATCCGCCGGCCATCCCAGGTTTGGGTATTTCGTCGGGCTTGACGATGGAGCNGCTCGATATCAACAACCTCGGCGCGGCCGANANAGANAACGCGCTGAAGCAGGTGCAGATGCGCGCCGAGAAAGATCCGCGCATAGCGTCGGTTACGTCGCTCTATCAGGGACTCGTGCCGCAATATACGGTGAAGATCGACCGCGACCGTGTGCTCNTNCAGGGNATCAGCCTGAGCCAGGTCTACGATGTGCTCTCCTCGTATATGGGCGGAGGGTTTGTAAACGATTTCGTNGATTTCGGGCGCACGTTCCAGGTNACGATGCAGGGNGATGCNGCTTCGCGGCGCACGGCCAANGATATCGTGAAGCTTTCGGTGCCCAACTCGAANGGTCAGATGGTGCCGTTCAGCGCCTTCTCAACGATCGAGCCCACGATGGGCGAGTCGAGCGTATCGCGATATAATATGTATCCTTCGGCTTCCNTGACGGCCACTCCGGCCAAGGGNGTGAGCTCGTCGGAGGGTATTTTGGCGATGGAGGAGATTGTGAAAGATGCCGTAGGTAAGAATTTCTCTTACGCTTGGTCGGGNATCGCTTATCAGGAGACTCAGGCCGGCACTACGATCAGCTTCGTGTTTATGTTTGCTATCATCATGACTATCTTGGTGTTGGCAGCGCAGTATGAGAGCTGGACCGACCCGATCGCGGTGGTGCTCAGTATGCCGACAGCAATTTTGGGTACTGTTTTGGGCTGCATATTCATGGGGCAGAGCATAAGTATCTANACGCAGATNGGTTTGATTCTGCTGTTGGGTATGTCGGCGAAGAACGCGATTCTGATCGTGGAGTATGCGATGGACTTCCGCAAGAGCGGACAGGATATCCGNAAGAGCGCTCATGATGCGGGTGTGATNCGCTTCCGACCGATCATGATGACGGCNTTGGCGTTTGTGTTTGGTGTGATGCCGATGATGTTTTCGACGGGTGCGGGTGCCAATAGCCGCATCGAGTTGGGCACGGCGGTAGTGTTCGGTATGGCGATGAACGGCCTGATTGGTACGCTGTTTGTGCCGACGTTCTGGGAGGTGATGCAGACCATCAACGAGCGATGGCTNTCGAAGATNNTGCCNCCNCCGAANCAGATNATCGCTCCGAAAGGNNCAGCTACGGCGGGNGCTGCTACGGCCTCGGGTGCNACTGCGGCTGGTGCTTCNGCNGGNTCGGCTAATTCGGCCAATTCTGGCGCCAATTCAATCTGATTAATCCGAAGAAATCATAAAATCGATGCAACCGAAGCTTCTGTTTTGAAACTTCGGTTGCATCGATTTTATAGGTGGGNGNATNTGTGNGGANAGANGTGTNGGNNTGAAAATNNTAGAGGTTTGGGGTTGAAAATTATAGAGGTGTGGGGATGAAAAAACGCTTCTTATCGGGGATAAGAAGCGCTGTGAGCGGTAAACGAGGCTCGAACTCGCGACCCTCAGCTTGGGAAGCTGATGCTCTACCAACTGAGCTATTACCGCATGTTTTTTCGATTTCGGATGCAAAATTAGCGATAGTTTTCTGATTT
>WFLX010062967.1_pt1 | contig 12900 bp, 12 predicted proteins | sample 4967041 | NCBI WGS metagenome assembly WFLX01 (sample SAMN12857096, study PRJNA449069) | gut metagenome | isolation source: stool from male and female vole | host: Microtus ochrogaster | place: USA:Florida | collected 2017
AACGTTTTTTTACTAACAATCCGGAGTATCAAAAGTTTTGTCCTGATGCGATTTCTATAGCCTTTTCCAGCATGGTGTCGATGCCGGACAGAGCCGCCACGGGGTCAAGCTCCACCTCGCATCCGGGCGACGGGTCGATGCCGTATTCGGTGGTCTTTCCGGCGGGATCGAGCACCGATACGGATGACATCCTGATGGCCCATCCGTTGGGCAGCTCGAATGACACGGGCATACCGCTGCCGCCGCCTGTGCGGGCNCCNGCAATGCNCNCGTTGGGGNGGNANTGCNNGNNGGNGACGAAGTTGTTGGCCGCGCTGAATGTGCTGCGGTTGGTGAGCACCACCACGGGCTTGCTCCACATCAGGTGTCCGTCGCCTGCGGGCTCGTAGTAATATGGGGTTGGCTCGGTGAAGTCGTCGTGTCCCGGGCCTGTCTTGTTGATCATGTATCCGGCCAGTGTGCGCGCGGTAAGGAATCTCTTGATCAGGGTCTCGGCATTGGTGAGCTCTCCGCCACCGTTGTCGCGTACGTCGATTATCAGTCCGTTGCAGAGATACAGGTCAAGGAGGATGGCGTCGATGTTGCCTTCGCCGAGCGAGGCGGCAAACGACGGATACCGTATGTAGCCGATATTCTGCCGCAGCACCGAGTAGTAGACCGAGCCGAGCGATTTGTAGTCAAATCCGAGATAATTCTGCTGTATGATGCGTTCGTCGTAGTTCTGGGGGTAGTCGCTCCACCAGTTGCGGTAATATGAGGTATTGAATGAGGCCGATAGATTGACATGGCCGTCCTTTAGCTCGTTGATCATCTCGGCGCACACCTCAAACAGCATGTGTGATGACATGCCCGTATATATGCGTGAGTGATAACGGTCGTATACCTCGTCCCAATCGATGTCTTTGTCGTCAAAGAAACAATAGTGGCGGTCGACGAGAGTCCAGAGGGCGTCGAAGTTGCCCTGCACGTTGTCATCCCATTCCTCTATCTNGTGGCAGGAAGCCGCGNATGCTGCGGAGAGCGTTACGGCGAGGGCGATTGCTGCATTGATGATTGATCTCGATGATAGTTTCATGATAGGATGCNGTTGTCAATAGGCTGANATGATACGTGAGTCAATGTGNTTGCTGTCNGGGCTNAGNGANATCCATTTGGTGGTGATNCCGATTACAAANGCGTGGGTGATGTTTTGTGTCACGATGTCATTGACCTTGGATGAGAGTATGTTGTTGCGGTAGCCCAGGCGCAGNGANGTGTTGCCGAAGTGNAGGTCGGCGGTGAGNAGGTTGTCGAGGCGGAAGTAGTTNCCCCACCATGCGGCGTGNGCCAGGCCTCCGTGTTCGCCNAGATATATCTGGTAGTAGAGCTCGCCGTAGTCGGGNGAGAAGAAGGCACCGGTGACGGGTAGGGTGGGCTGGTAGCGCAGGGTGAACTTCAGCGGACCTATGTGTGAGCTCCATGAGGCGTAGGCCATAGCGTCGAGCGTGGCAGCGGCTTTGGCCGATGCGGGGTTGTTGCTGTTGCGGCTGAGATACAGCACGCCGAGGTCGAGCGACAGACCGGGGCCGATGCCTAATGTCACGCCGCCGGGGATATTGAATCTGCTCATCATGCCCCAGCCGGCCTCGATGGAGCCATGGAGCATGGTGGCGTTGCGAGCGTGGTTTTGCGTGTGGTCGAAGATTCCGCCGAGCCTCAGCTGCATTATCCATGCGTCTGGATTGAACCGCATCGGCTGTGTGCGCTCGTATCTGACGGCTGTGTGCCATCCGTCGTAGTGCAGGGGTGTGAGATATGTGTCGGCGATGTCGGCGCATCCGGCCTCTACCATATATGAAGAGGTGACGGCTCTTATCTCTTTGTCACCGTATTGATAATCAGTTGTGTGGTGGACGGTCTGGGCCATGGAGGCGGTTGCTGCCAGGACGTATGCGGTGAGTGTTGTCGTTAGCTTTTTCACTGGAGGTGAGATTAAAAGAGTTTTTGCTGGCCGTTGATCTTGTCACGCAGATCTTCATCGCTTATCGAGGGTTCGGCTTCTTCGGTATCCTCGATTTCTTCGGTATCTGCGGGTTCTTCCGGTTCGGGCTCTGGGAGTTGTCTGGGGGCTGTCTCGGTCACTGATTCCACCGTGTATGTGGTGAGCCTCTTGCCCCTGGCCTTGAGAGATTTCTCACCTATGAATTCCCAGGCATCCACCGTGACAGGCTCGCGGAAGCTGTCATGGCCACCGAATTTCACGATGAAGCAGGCACCCCTCGTGTCGGTGAGGAGTATCAGCTCGGACTTGACGTTGTCGCCGAGATAGCGCAGGTGACGTGTGGTCTCCTCAAACCTGAATCTCTTGATGTAGGGATATCCCTGATCGGCGTCGTCGAGTATCGCGGTCCATACCTTGGCGGGGTCGAATTTCTCGATACGCAGGATATTGTCTTCGTAGTGGTTGGATGATTCAAATGATGATGTGTAGTATTCGCCGTTGCGCAGGATNACGAGCACCTTGTCGTCNCCGAGGAATTCACCGAGATACTCGCCCCGGCCGTCATAGTTGAGACGTAGTACATCGGGGTCAAACCACACCTGGAGTCCGCCCAGTGTCGATGTGCCTTTCTCTTTGAGCGAGAACCGGTGTACCTCGTTCTTGGTGACGATATTGCCCATCGACTGGCGTCCTTTGATGGCGAGCTTGGCGAAGTCGACATCGAGCTGCAGGGTCTTTACGCGCCCCTTGGGCTTGAGTATCACCTTCACCACCTCGGCCTCGCCGTTGCTGTTGGCGGAGAACCAGCATATGCGGCTGCCGGGTGTGCCCTGGGTGAGATCGTATTCGCGTTCGCGTGTGATTCCGGTGATGGCGAAGCGCTTCATGTAGTAGTAGCCTCCGCGGCCGTTCTGATATATCACGTTGTAGATGGTGCGTGAGTCGTTGCGCTTGAATACGTTGACATACAGCACGTTTTTGCCCACGGATAGTTTCTCCTGCACCTTCACCACCTTGTATCTGCCGTCTTTGTAGAAGATTATTATGTCGTCGATCGACGAGCAGTTGCATACGAATTCGTCTTTCTTGAGCCCTGTGCCTACGAATCCCTCCTCGCGGTTGATATACAGGCGCTCGTTGGCCTCGGCCACGGTCGTGGCCTCGATGTTGTCAAATCCGCGCACCACGGTGTGGCGCGGATGGCCCTCGCCGTATTTTTCCTTGAGCGAGGCATACCAGTCGATGGTGTATTCGGTGATGTGGTCGATATGGTGGCGCGTGATAGCGATGTCGGCCTTGACACGCTCTATTAACCGCTCGCTCTCGTCGGCGTTGAATCGCAGGATGCGTTTCATCTTGATTTCGAGCAGGCGCAGTATGTCGTCGCGCGTAAGCTCGCGGTAGAGCGAGGGCACGAACGGCTTGAGGCGACCCTCGATATGTGTCACTGCGGTGTCGGTGTCCTTGGCCTGCTCGTATTCGAGGTCTTTGTATATGCGCTCTTCGATGAATATCTTTTCGAGGGATGCGTAGTGGAGCTGCTCGGAGAGCTCGCTGAGCCGTATCTGCAGTTCTGCCAGTAGGATGCTCCGTGTCTTTTCGACGCTGTGCCGCAGCACGTCGCTGACACCGAGAAATAGGGGCTTCTTGTCGGAAATCACGCAGCAGTTGGGCGAGATGGACACTTCGCAGGCTGTGAAGGCATACAGGGCGTCGATGGTCTTGTCGGATGATGTGCCGGGCAGCAGGTGTACGACGATGCGGGCCTGTTCGGCGGTGAGGTCGTCGATCTTGCGCACCTTTATTTTGCCTTTTTCGAGTGCCTTGAGTATGGAGTCGATGAGCGAGCCTGTGGTCTGGCTGAATGGTATCTCGGTGATGGCAAGTGTCTTGTTGTCGATTTTCTCGATTTTGGCGCGTACTTTCACAGCACCGCCGCGCGAGCCGTCGTTATATCGGCTCACATCGATGAATCCGCCTGTGATGAAGTCGGGGTAGAGGGTGAATTCCTCGCCCTTGAGGTGGGCGATGGCGGCATCGATGATCTCGTTGAAGTTGTGGGGCAGTATCTTGGATGAGAGGCCTACGGCAATGCCCTCGGCACCCTGGGCCAGTAGCAGGGGGAATTTGGCCGGCAGGGTGACTGGCTCTTTCTTGCGGCCGTCGTAGCTCGGGGTCCACTCCGTGACCTTGGGGTTGAAGAGGATATCGAGGNCGAAGTGCGACAGCTTGGCCNCGATGTATCGTCCGGCGGCNGCTGATGCNCCGGTGAGGATGTTGCCCCAGTTGCCCTGNGTCTGCACCAGCAGGTCTTTNTGTCCCAATTGCANGAGCGCGTCGTTGATNGANGCNTCNCCGTGNGGNTGATACTGCATGGTGTTGCCCACGATNTTGGCCACTTTGTTGAAGCGTCCGTCGTCGAGAGTCTTCATGGAGTGGAGTATGCGTCGCTGCACGGGCTTGAGACCGTCGTCGATGTTGGGCACGGCGCGCTCGAGTATCACGTATGACGCATAGTCGAGAAACCAGCTCTGGTACATGCCTCTGAGCTGATTGCGCACTGCATCGAGGTTGTCGGTGTAGGGTTTGAAGATCTCGTTTTCGGCGGGTATCTCTTCGGGGTTGCTGTCAAATATTTCGGTGTCGCTCATCTGTTGTCATTTTGAATCTACAAAGATACAAAAATTTTGCANANACGGGCGCTTTGTCCGAAAATTCTGTGTTTNNNTNATCATCCGGNAAGCGGGCTCNCNCGNAGTTCACCAAAGGGTCNTCCCTCTATGATAAAGGAAATATAATAGCTTGAAACCAGTATATTACATATTATTTTTACAGTAGGAGCATAGGGGCAGGGCTGATATTTCAACTCTTTGACAAAAGCGACCGTATTGAAAAATCATCTGTGAGCGACATGAATTGTAACTTGTATGATTTGGATTAGTCCTCAGTCTCTTTGATATAATTCAGGATACATTTAGCTACAAAAGTTCCTAAATTAACAGGGACGGCATTTCCTACCATTTGTTCAACATCGCTCTTACTACCGGAAAATATAAACGTTTCAGGAAATGTTTGAATTTGTGCTCTTTCTANAGTCGTCAGCGGACGTATGCCTTCTAAACTNTTGACAGGATCATTGCTATGTAGTCNATATCCATTAGGAATTGGTCTGTTGACACCCCTTACGGTAGGACTCGGTTCGTTTACGCTGAACACACCACGTCTTGCATAACTTCTAGGATGCCGGTAATAGTATTCAAAGTCTATTTTATCACCGAAATAATCCTTAACCGTCATAGGCTTGTCAGCTAATCTACTCTTGATAAGATCCAGCATGAAATCATCATCAGCCCCTGATTTGCCTATCAGGATAAATCTCTTTCTTTTCTGAGGAACACCACATAGTGAGGCATCAAGAACAATTTGTGTTAAACCATAACCGCCATTCTTGAATAATTCTTTAGCCTGTGCTAATTTGCGTGTCTTTGTGATAGTAGATACGTTCTCCATCATAAACCATGATGGTCTGATTANATCTATTATCTTAGCATAGGACAAAGTCAAGTCACCTCTGCCGTTGTCCTCATTCCTTAGTCCTGCACTGCTGAAATCCTGACATGGAGGTCCGCCAATGATCATGTCAGGTGAATATTGCCGTATGTGTCGTGATGCGGATTCGGCATCAAATAAATCCACATTATTGGTCGGATGTTTGANATTGTNCATATATGNTGCANCTGCGGGNCTNCAGTTGTCATATCCTGCCACANCATTCATACCAGCTTTCTCAAANCCTAATGACAGACCGCCGCAACCACAGAATAAATCTACTACTCGCATTTAATCAAACAAATCAGGGCTGTTTACAATAACTGCATCAAATCTTCTTTCGGGGCTCAACAGATTTTGGCCACCACCTAAAATGATATTCTTTATCTCATACTTAGATATGCGTGGGTGGGTCAATTCCGCACATTCCAAAAATTTATAGGACTGTGCCCCACTTAAGGCAAATGCTTTATCATTACCTGTATTATATGAATGCAACCGCACTATGCGCTTATAATCAAATTGACTGTACACACAGTATTCAAACAACATCAGGTACAACCATATCATCGCACGCATAGGGCGTGTTATGGCTCTTGTGCTTTCCCCCCTGCTGAACATCTGGATAACAGCCATATTGCTCCATACGAATACATCAAGGCAATCATCAGCCAATTTTGGTTTACCCTGCACTGTTTTCCATATAGCATTCAATATCAGTGGTGTCTGTTTCTTATGCAGATATGACGATACGCGCATTATTGCATTTTTTATCTCTGCATACCTCGGTAGCACTTCGTTTATTTCTTCCCAGTGATTAATATGTATATCTCCTAAAAGTTCTTTAAGTTTATTCTTTCCGCTTGCACCCGAGAATGCATTGCATATAGAACATGCAATGAAATTGATTGTAGGGGGACGAACGACTATCTCACAGCCATACTTATCNTCTGTTTTGTTCTTTGTAGTGTTATCAGGGATGGNAGTCAGTTTTATCTCTAATCCTATTAAAGAATTATTTNTNTCTGAATCCACCNTTACTAAATCTATTTTTTCTCTTTCTCCTGTATAAAATTTATNATAANCAGGAAACCCACNCNCNAACAGNTAGAAAGCATTATCAGCCAAAGGGNCGATGCAGTANAGTTCAGAAGCGGTTATGTAATCATGCACGATTATGTTGTCTTNGTCTGTCTTTATNTAAACAGNAGNTATTCCCTTANNGNNNATATANGCNACAANANAGNCAGGAAATGAACTGTTAAACTGATTNTTACCCCANACATCGGAATCAGCATAATCTCTACTGCTGTTATTATGATCCTGTGCAAATAATCCTGGTTTCATATTTTTTTCTCGGTAATGAGTACAATATCCTATGCAAAGATACGAATAATATGTAAGACAACCAACCAAATCATCAAATGATAGATTGATAAAGTAAATATTTGTAATACAAATATTTATGAGCGAATAATGGACTAATTGGTAATCTGTTGTTATATGTGATATAGTGAAAATCAAATTTTTACGTCTGAGTATACTCAATTTTTCCAAATTGTCGGGGTNGCGTGTGGTTTTGCATTGTAGTACAGAGCATATTTTGTAAGTTGATGAGCGGGAGTAAAAAGAGCCGCGGGCGGCGGTATGTTTCCCGGTCGCTCGCGGCATGATGTTCTTATGTTTGTTGGACGGTGTATCAACCTACTTCATGGTCGAGACATGAGTCGCCTACTGCNACATAATGCTGATAGGGATGATCNCATCCGGGGCATTTTACGGGTGGCTCTTTNCCGATGAATTCATANCCACATACGAGACATCTCCATGTCACATCNTGGTCACGCTTCCAGAGAGTGCCGTTNTCNACCATATCCTTGTATTTGAGGAAACGTTTGTGGTGGTCGGCCTCNACNGTNGCGATTGCGCGGAANTGCTCGGCGATTTCGGGGAAACCTTCCTCATCGGCCACTTTGGCTGCATTGGTATAGAGGTCTACGCCCTCGGCGAGCTCTTCGGCTGCGGCGCAAGCGAGGTTCTCGCTGGTGGTGCCTATAACACCTGCATCAGCCGTCATGGGCACTTCTACAGATCCGCCCTGCAGCATCTTGAAGAATACCTTGCAGTGGTGCATCTCATTGGCTGCNGTNGCCTCGAANACGAGCTGTACGGGGAAGTAGCTCTCTTTCTTNGCCTGCTGGGCATAATATGTATAACGTGTGTATGCTGAAGATTCAGCCAGATAGGCTATCACGATATTTTTCTCNGTCTGTGTGCCTTTTAAACTTTTGTTTCCGTCCATAGTTGTAATGATTTTATTTTGTTTGTTTTATACCATTATAACACCAGGGGCTGAATAAGGTTCATACCTCCTGAAGTTTTTTGTAGAATTTTTTCCGGAAGAGAGAGTGTCGCGCAATTGCCTATTTTGGATAGGTGTCAATAAGTTTACTTTTTCGTTCGACACACTTTATGACTTTGATGCTAACTTCATATAGTAGATACAGGGGAATGGCCACCAGAATCAGCGTCATGATATCGGGTGGCGTGATAATGGCAGCAACGATGCAGATGATAAGGAAAGCATAGCTACGATATCTTATCAGGAATTCTGATTGTACAAATCCCATCTTTGCCAGGATAAANGCTATTACAGGCAGTTGAAATACCAANCCCATGAGAAGCGTAAGGGTTACGAAGGTAGATATATAGCTGTCGAGAGTGATGGTGCTGTGTACCTGCTCGGCTACGGAATATGTACCTAAGAAACGGAATGTGATAGGAAAGAGCACGTAATAACTCATCAATACGCCAATCACAAACAGAAGATAGATAATGATGACTATCTGTGTGGAGTACTTCTTCTCGCTTTCCAGAAGAGCGGGGGAGACAAACTTGAATAGCTCAAATAGGATGAAAGGAGAGGCACATAACAGGCCAAGATATATTGATGTGGATATATGAGTCATGAATTGACTGGACAGATCTGTCGCTATCAAGTCAATATGAAACTCCTCAAATCTGAATCCGGAATCAAACAGCCTGCATACCTTTTCAATCCATCTGTAAGTTGAGAAATCCCATTGGCTTGGTGCCAGAAGCACTGAGAAGGTATGATCTTTAAAATAGAAGATGACACACGAGAATATCAGGGTTACTATTGCAATCCTGAACAATAACTTTCGGAGAACCTCAAGGTGTCCTCCGAAAGTCATCATGCCTCCATCCGTTGACATANAATTATGATTCCTTAGGGTTGGTGTCCTCTGTATTAGGATTATCGTTTGGTNTGCCCTCNGATTCNGATTTNTNNGGATTGGATGAGCNACCCTCCTTCATGCCGTCTTTNAATTCTCTGACGCCTTTGCCNAGNCCGCGCATCATNTCCGGCAGTTTCTTACCACCAACCAGCAGCAGAGCCAGTCCGCTGATAAGGAGCAACTCGGTTGTTCCGATAAATGCAGTTACCATAGTTACGTTATTAAGGTGTCACCAGAATAATTTCGCATTTGTTGAAATTGATTTCCCAATGACCATTTTCCTCACCAACCCAATCATATTTTTTCTCCATTCTTTCCCACCAATCATTAAATTTTATTGAGGTCTCGCCCATATCTTTGACAAGTTTCTCATATAATTCAGTGTTGTTAGGCGAGAGAACCATAGCCAACTCATTGAGCCCATTGCGGCGTTCAAACAAAGTCTGTATCTCGTCACGTTCTTGTGGTGTGACTTGTCCTACTGTTTTTTTCATAAGGTGCTAACTATTTATTATTAGATATTGAAAACCTGCCCTATTGTTGTAATATGTCAAAGGGGTCTAAATAATCAATTTCTTTAATTACCTTTTCAGGGCGGAATTCTCCGATTTGCCGTATTGAATCAAGAAGTTTTTTTGAGGTATTACGCTCAATATGAGATATGACACATTGCTCGTGTGAGGGAGTGTTTACTTCATTGGTGGATTTCTTATTGAGCCAGATACATCGATAGCATTGGTAAGCATCACATTTACGGCAAATCGGAGCGTATGATATTTTGAAGAGATGCGGATTCTTTATCTCTAATCCGTCTGTAATATTTCCGATTGAGTAGGATGTTTCTTGGTCAAAGTAAAAAGCAGGACAAATATAGAATCTGCCATCAGTGCATAGTGTAACTGTTTCATCACCTGCGCAGCAATTATTCATTCCGTCCAAAAATATACGGTCAGTCAATAGATTGACCTGTACTGAGTGGTCTACCATGTATTCATCTATAATCTTATGTGACAAAGATTCAAGAAATTCAGCATATTTTTTTTCTTTTTCTGAAAAAGACAGTATGTCGGTAATTACAATGTTGATTCTATTTGTTTTTGGAAGAATAGTATACAACAATTTTGAGTTGTCAAGTAATGAATCAAAATCAGTACGGAAAACGTAGACTTGTTCTTGATTATATAGATAGTCTTTTGTGTCCTTCCAAGAATTAAAGACAACTACTTCAGCATTTTGTCTAAGTATATGGTCTTCGCATCTTGAAGATACGATGTCTGCATGATATGTTTTGATAATCTCTGCTTTGTATTCGGCAGGGAGTTCATGATCGGGATATATGAACTGAAGAGTCAGATTCTCTTTCATAGACCAGAAGATACCAGCTTTAAGAATCTCTAATGGTATGAGATGGCTCTCCGTTTTATGGTTGGGATAGTGACAGAGTGAAGTTGAGATGTCATCTAATTGAATTATAAGATATTTTAGCATAATCAACAGTGGGGATGGTTTGTTACTTTTTTCTGACTCTCATACTCTTCACGACTGCCCTCGGCATCGAGTTTTGCGAAAAGCTTATTCCAATAGTAGTTGTTTGCACGAACTCGGGCTTTGTGCATTTCACAGATTGCTGTGGATCTTTGAAATATAGTTTCTGTATCAGCTGCATCATAATTCTCACCTTGACACCATGCACATCCGCTTGCGACTTCGCAGTCAATACATTTTTGTTGAGATTGAGATAGACGGTCTAGACTCAAGAAAGGACGTAACTTATTAGTGTCAATGCCTTCATGGATATTGCCAATGATAATTGGTTTCTTATCTCTAAGAGAATAGGCGGCAAATCGGGTACAGGGATAAAAATTCCCTGCAGCATCAACTGCTAACATCTTTCCTGCTCCACACCAATTCGTATTATTTTCCATACTAATTGGATGACCAATGTGTTCTGAAAAAAAAGAACATTTGAATTCTTTATATAACCTATTGTCAATGATTTCATCTGCCAATAAGAGTAACTGATGCTCAAATTTCTTACTGTCATTTGGTCTCCAAACATTTTCGAACACAACAATGATATTCACCTCGTGGATGCCAAGAGAAAATAAGTGAATTACAGACTTAGTGATATAGGGAATATCATTCGTACTTATTGTAACTTTAGTTCCTGCTTGTGGAAATTGGCTTAACCATAATGGAATATTTTTAATAATATCATGGTAGCTCCCTTTTTCTTCTGACTTACTTTTCCATATACGATTCATGTCATGTTTTCTTGGTGTGCCGTCAATTGTGATTCCAATAGATAGATGATTGAGATTCTTCAAGATGAAGTTCTGAACTTTATTTGAACCATAGTTGAGGCCATTGGTAGAGAAATTGAATCTAAAAGAATTAAACCAGGGATGATCATACTTGAACATCTGGATTTTAATATAATCGCAGATGGTGTCAATTAAATCTATTTCAAGGAACGGTTCTCCTCCGATAAAGTCCCATACAACTGCCTCCTCAGGAAATAAATGTCTGTTTGATAATATATAATCTACTGCTGTCCTAGCAACCTCCCATGACATTCGTTCACTTTCATTTTTTCCTACCAGATAGCAATATTTACAAGCTAGCTGACAATCCTNTGTGACAATGAAGGTAATATTTTTTGCTAATCCATCCTTCCAAACCTTTCCTGTCTGTTTGGATTTATTGTCATATAACATTGATTATAAAATTATTTATACTAGGTATGTATGTTGATAACATATTACTTAAAATAATCTACCCATTTCAGGGATTCATAATGGGATTATGATTTAGTAATTGTATCCACTACATCCACCATAACATCCTCCTGAGCAAGACCCCTGACAGGTATAGTTACACATACCGTGGCAAGACCCCTGACAGGTGGTATTACAGGTTCCCTGACATGTATATGCACATGATCCCTTGCATGTACCAGTACAATAGCCCCTACAAGAACCTTCACATCCACTTTTACATGTACTGTCGCATGAGTAGGAACATCCATAACCACAGTAGCAATCTCCTTCAGAAGAAGACTCTATCGCTTTAGACAGGTGAGGAATATTAACAAATGCGATTGCACCGAGGAAGGGTAGCGCAGCTTTAGCTGTTTTTTTGAAGAACTGGCGACGTGACTGAAGTTCTTCTCGTTCTTCTTGTTTCATGATAGAACCATCGCGTCCTATAGGCTTCCCGAAGTCGGACTGACGAGTTAAAAAAATAGCGTGAAAGCCTGTATCTGTTGCTCTTTCTTCCTATCGAGGCTCTCGCATTGCCCATCAGAGTAGAAAGAGCAACGCCGAAGCCTCACGCTGTATGAAATGTCAATCAGAGATTGCTCACGCAATCTCGAAAAGATAAATCACACCTGAGACATCTACCGTTGCTACATTCCTGACTCTGATAAAGAATTTGCGAGATTCCGATAGGTCAAGAATAAGCGCGATAAACGCTATTTCAATTATTTATGTCTGCATCCCGCCCACACGCCCATATCGGGCTTCGGCAAGCGATATGCACTGCAAATGTAAAGCGTATTTTTCAGTTATGCAAATTTTTACTGATTTTTTTGACGATGAATTTTCGGCTACTCAGTCAGATGATATGATGAGGTGCTGATAAAGTTGTGTGTTGATATGGGAATTATTATTTACCAAATTTAGTGAGGGTAGTGGTATTGTCAGAGTGTGGCAGCAAGTTGTGGTTGGAAATACCGCTATTCATAAAAACTGTAAAAAAAAATGTGCATTATTCATAGTATACGGTTGACATGATTGATTACTTAACTTAAAATGCTTAAAATGCGGCAGTCACTTGGGTCAGGCAACTGCCGCATTTAAGGTTTAAATATTGGTAAAGATTATATTTTCCCGCTTAGGATAAATCTTAACTGAGTTATCAATCTTTAGTTGAGATCAGAAGCATATGCCGATGCCTGCGCGGTATCCCGAGTTGCTGCATGATACCTTGTCATTGGCCCATCCGCCTTCAAGGGAGCCGTAGTCGAGTTCGATGCTGTTGATCTTGTAATTGGCCGATCCATGTCTGCCTTCGATGAAGAACGAGAGGGCTTTCCACTGCAGGTTA
>WFLX010033754.1_pt1 | contig 12899 bp, 14 predicted proteins | sample 4967041 | NCBI WGS metagenome assembly WFLX01 (sample SAMN12857096, study PRJNA449069) | gut metagenome | isolation source: stool from male and female vole | host: Microtus ochrogaster | place: USA:Florida | collected 2017
TCTAAATATCCTTTTCGGTGGTAGTTTCGGGGAGTTCTTTCTGTTCCTTGTAGGCTTCATTAAAAACGAATATTGCCATATCCTGACCTTTCCTCCCTTTCGGTAGCTTCTTACCTGACTTCACTCCGCAAATTTTATGAATGGGCAGAGAGTGAAAAACTATATCCTAATATTGCCAGGGGGGTAAGAACTCCCCGAAGAGTGCAAGCTTTCAAGAAGCAGCACTTAACCGATGACAAGAGCAAGGAGCTTCTCTCTCACTTTGAGGAGCTTTCTCTCCGGGACTTCGCTATAGTGAACCTGATACTCCGAACCGGGCTTAGAACTGTGGAGGTAGTGAGAGCGGACGTAGGAGACCTAACCTTTAAGGGAGGTAAGCGCATTCTCCGAGTATGGGGAAAGGGACATAACGAAAAGGATGATTTTGTAGTATTGACCGAAAAAGCCTACCANCNCTTAGCNGCCTANCTNAACACTCGCAAAGGAGNCAAAGCTGGAGAGCNNCTTTTCTCCTCNGATAGNNGTANAAATTCGGGAGAGCNACTCACTANCCGAACCATAAGCGGGATATGTAAGAGCGGACTCAAAGCAATAGGATTGGACGGAAGAGAGTTTACCGCTCACTCCCTCCGGCACACTTGCGCAGTAGCGATTTTGAAGCAAGGAGGACAGCTCTCCGAAGCCCAAGCCGTTCTCCGGCACACTTCTCCAGCTACCACCCAAATATACACCGAGAGCATAAAGGAAGAGCTTCGCCTGAACTCCGCTCCCGAAAGTTACATAGATAATGCCTTTTGATATGAAGCATAGAAGCGTATGGGAGGAAATGACTCCCCAGCAACGAGAGGAGCTTAAAGCCTACAGAGAAAAGGAATACCCTTATATTCCTAAGTGGGCTTTACGCTTTCACGCTCCTAAGAAACTCTCTGAAGCTCCCGAAGAGATAAGGGCGTTTATGAAGAAGAGCGGAGCCGCCTATAAACTCTTTGGCTTTTGCCCTGATGAGGAACACGGAAAGGAACTCCGAAAATATGTGAACTCCCTCCGATGGATAGAGCTTTCTTCGGAATGGGATAGCGACAAGATAATAGAAGCCTATCTCCTTTCAGGTGAGAACCTGATGAGAGGAGAATATATTTACGAACTGTGCAAGAGGGAGACCACTCCCAAAGGTCATTCTTTCGCTATTCACCCTAAAGAGTATTGGGGACGAGTGGAAGCCAAGAGGAGAGCTGATATTTCTTCCTTTGTGAGAAGCCGTAGAGAGAGACTTTTAGTCGCTTACCTCCCGGTAGTGGAGGACGCTATTAACCTCTTCTTTTCCGACTATGCCAAGGGAACGGATATAGAGCCTACGCTCTCCAAGAGCATAGCGGAGTATGGGCTTTCGGCTTTAGCGGAGTCAGAGCTGGAGACTATAGAGCTATTAGCCCTTAACTTTGAGATAGCCGTAAATTGGGAGGAGCTAAAGGAAGCGGAGACTATAAGAAATNACCCTGATNTGCTCTTTAATACGGCTTACTTACTTCCTTTAGTAGCCGACTTCCGCGAATGCCTNANAGCTGGAATTTGCTCCAATGGGAAAGACTATCTCCAGCGCATAGACCGAGAGAAGATATTATCCGAATTGTCGGAACATTTTCAGGATCTAAGAGAGACTTTATCTAAAGTAGACAAAAATAGATAATCTGAGCTTATGAAATTTACACCTCAAATTTTAGAAATATTCGGGGGAATAGACCTCTCCACAGATGAGGGAGTAGCCCAAGCTTATGAGGAGGGCTTCAATGGGAACTACTTACTTATTGAGACTCTTTACAAGGATGATTATTCACTTTGCAATGAAAATGGCTACTTCAAAATGAACGTTCTAAGAGAAGCCGTAAAAAAGAATATTAAGATATTCGTAAAGAGCCGTAGAGGTAGGTTATGGGAGATAGCAGCCAAAGCTATTTGCGATAGCATAGTAGGCTATGTAATCTTAGACAAGGTAGGAGTAGGAACAGACTTCAAGACTAACCGAGCTTTTAAGGATAAAGCTATTTCTTTAGGCTTTGTTGAGGAACCCTCTTCAGAGGATGAGAATAGCCGCTCTCTAAAAGCTATGGCTTTGGTAGGAGCGATGGCTCTTAATGTCTTAGAAAGATTTATGCTTTCGGTAGCTATCTACCTTAACCAATTCAACAAGGAGAGAGTAGCGCAAGAAATAGAACTTAGAGAGGTAGAGACAGAGGAAGAAAAGCTAAGGTTACTTTCTTTCGTCACAGAGAGCTATACCAATGAAGAGATAGATAACTTTGAGAAAGCCGTACTATCCACCTTTGAGACTTTTCTAAACTCCTACCAACTTACTACCTTCAGAGCATTAAAGGAAACTTCCGTTAATGACTATCTTTCCGAATGGAGGGAAGCCGTAAAGGATAATGTAAGCCACCTCTCCGAGCTTCTTTTGCTAACTACTCTTCAGGAGATAGCAGCGGAGGAGGACAAAGCCCCGGAGGAACGTNAATATAACGAAAAANAAGCCGCTNTCGTNGTGNAATATGTNGANCTTCAATACCCCAATACAGAATGTTAGGAGCTAAGCAAGAACCGATGAGGAATAAGATCTATCTCAATGTAAAGAACGGTCAAATAGTGAGAAGAACACCCCAAGGTGAAGAGGGCTACTCTTTCGTAGAGGGAAAGCTGGAGAACATTACCCAGCGAGAGCGGAGCTTCCGAGGGGAGACGGTACTCTATTGGTATGTAGATCTCCGCGACACAACTTCAGGAGACCTATATTCTTTGGGTTTCCCTTATGGAAATAACGTACTAAAATCTATCATTCTCCAGCTTGCCACCGCTACCGACTTCGGCACGATCCGGATAGAGCCGTATTCAAAGAATGGCTACGACAAAGTGCAAGTATACTCCTCCGGCTCTAAGCTGGATTGGGTAGTAAGAGAGCTTCCTCCGCTGGAACAAGCCACCATAGGAGGACGAGTAGTTAAGGACGATAGCAAGAGGATGGCTCTTATTACTCGCTACGCCAATGAGGTATTAGCGAAAATAGGTAAACAAGTAATCAAGTAAACATTACTACCGATGGAAAAGCAAGATTGGCAGAGATGGAAAGAGTATACTCTTAATCCGGCTATCTTCCAAAACATTAATAGAATATTCCCGGAGCTGGAATTTCAGTTAGTGAGAGGAGGTAGTAAATGGATAAGCCGCCACCGTCTTAACGGAGACACTACTTCCCAATCCGATAGAATCTACATAGCAGCGAGGAAGCCCCACCTTATAAGCGAAAACGGAGGAAGAACGCTCTCTATAACTGACTACTACGCAGAACGCAGAGGAACAGACTTCTCCACCGCTCAAAAGGAATTAGCTTCCCTTAGCGGAGTAGACTATCCGCAAGTAGATAGCGTGGAGTGGAAAGCCTACGAAGAACAGCAGAAGAACCGGGAAGCCGCTAACGACCGATTTAAGGAAGCTCTCTTCTCCGATGATGAGGGAGCCAAAGCCGTACTCTCTTACCTGATTGGGAGAGGATGGACGGAAGCCGAAATAAAGGAAGCGGAGTTAGGATATATAAACGTGGCTATAAGAGACTCTCTCCCGAATTGTCAGGAACTAAACACTTATACCTACGACAAGGAGAACCGCGTTAAGCTGGATGAGGTAGGAATAACCCACCGTCTTACTATTCCTTTCAGAAACGGAAGCCGCTTATTGGGTTTCAAGGTGAGGGATATAAACTATATCAAGACACCCAACCGACAAAAATACCTCAACACAAAAGGACTTAGGAAAGAGGGTTTATTTGGGCTTCTTCCTATTCTCCCAAAGGAAAAGGATTGTATTATAGTGGAGGGAGAGCTGGACGCTCTGCACGCCAAAGTTAAGGGAGTGGAGAATATAGCAGCCACTACCGGGGGAAAGCTCTCCGAGGAGATGATCAACGAAGCGGAGCGGAGAGGATATAGCCGTTTTACGCTTCTCTTTGATACGGATCCAGCCGGAAAGGAATACACCAAGGAAAGCCTTTCTTCCTTAGAGAGAGTAGGAGTCGAAGCGTGGGTAGCCGAACTTCCCGAAGAGGTTAAGGACGTGGACGAATATTTAGCCAAGCCGGGGAACTCAATAGAGAGCTTCCACGACCTGATAGAGGACGCTCTTACTTCCTATGAGTGGACGCTTCACCAAGCCGCCCTCCTCTTCTACAAGAAAGCCCAAGTAGATAGGACTCGCAAGCTGGAGGAGGACTTCTTAGCCGAAGCGGAAGCTATCATTAACTCTCCGGCTATGCTGGAGCGACCGCTCTATAGAACCCGACTAAAAGAGTATATCAAAAATAACGAAGAGAGCTTAGGTATTAAGTGGGAGTCTATAGAAGCGTGGGTAGAGCAGAGGTATAACCGCCAAGCCGCTACAAAGCGGAGAGCGGACGCAGCAGCCGCCAGCCAGCAAATAGCCGCCCTGATGGGCGAGGGTAAGGTAGACGAAGCTATTACCCTTATGGGAGAGACCTCCCGAAACCTGACTAACATAGAGAGAGGAGAAGAGCTTTCAAAAATATTCGCTCCGCTGACGTGGGGGGAATATTGCTCCCTCTTACAATCTATTCCCCAAGGAATACCTACGGGCTTCAGGATAGACGGAGAGGAGCTTTCGCTGAATGCCGGAATAACCTTTGTTTGCGCTCCAACCGGACACGGCAAGACCTCTCTATTAAATAACCTTATTCTCAATGAAGCCAAGAGGAATAGGGCTTTAGGGAATGGAAAGAGCGTAGCTTATTTCTCGCTGGAGATAGACAAGAGGAGACTCTTAGCCGACCTCTTAAATACCTACCTCAACGACCCCGAACTACACACCGAGAGAGCAAATAATCCAATATTCGCAGTATACCGCTACTTTGAAAGCGGAGGATCAAGAGAAGCTTTCCGGGATGGGCAGCACTATAATAAATTCGTAGCCGCTAATGAGAGCTTCTATACCGAGCTGATAGCTTCAGGAGCATTAACCATAGTAGATAAGAACTACCTTATAGGGGAGTTGATAGCCGCTCTTCGCTACTACCTGACTATCTCTAAGCCCTCCGCTATATTCATAGACTACGCCCAGCTTATCTACAAGGAGGGACAAAGCCGCCAGCGCACGGAGGAAATTAAGGAAATAGTAAACGAAATAAACATCTTTGCCAAGGAGACCGGGCTACCTATTGTAATGGCAGCTCAATTCAACCGCCAAGTAGATAGCCCTCTTTCCGTACTCTCCAAGAACATAGGCGAGGGAGGAGACTTTGAGCGAATAGCGGATACTATAATAGGACTCTTCAACTTAGAGAAAAAGGGATTAGGAAGCAGCCTTAGCGAATACGACAAGAAAACTCTTGCAAAGCTCCTGAATGGGCTACTCCGCAAGAGAGGGGACACCTACCAAGTAGATGAGAAGAACTTAGAGCCTATTCCCGGAAGAATCTATATCAAGCTTCTAAAGCGGAGGTATGGAAAGAGTGACGGAGAGGAGCTTCTTAAGTGGGAGGGCAAGACAAAGTATATAGAACCGAACCACCCCGAAGCCCTAAGAACCGCCCCACAACAAGCGACAGATTTTAAGGAGCTGAAGCTGGATAACGAACCAAGCAACGAGAATACTCTACCTTTCTGAAATAGATAAACAAATAAACATTATTACCTATATGTTACCGACCGATCTTAACCGCGTATCCTCTTCGGAGCTGATAGACGAACTCCGAGAGATAGAGAGTAGCCCAATAGAGGTAAAAGAAAGAGACGGAGGAATAGCTCTCCGCTTCCGGGGAACGGATAAAGAGCTTCCTCACGTCTCCAATATAGAGCTTCTTTGCCGATGGGCTAACACTCACTCCTATTCTGTCTCCCTTATAGCTGATGGAGACTCTATAACTATAAATCTCTTCCAGCTCTACCCAGCGAACCCAAAACAATAACCACAATGGCAAAAGTAATATCTATAGCGAACCACAAAGGAGGAGTAGGTAAGACCACCTCAACCGCTTCTATAGGCGTAGCACTCTCCAATAAGGGGAAAAGAGTGCTTCTTATAGATTTGGATCCACAAGCGAACCTTACCGGGCTATTCCTCTCCGATGAGGTAGCGGACTCTCTTCCCAGCGTATACAACACGCTTACAAAGGGCGCAGCACTCACCCAGCACGAAATAAAGCCTAATCTCTTTATAGCTCCCTCCGCTCTTGAATTGGCAAAAGCCGAGATAGAGATTAGCGGAGTAATGGCAAGAGAGAGAATCCTCCACAAGGTAATAGCTCCTTTAGCTGAAGCCTACGACTACATTCTAATAGATTGCCCTCCCTCTTTGGGGATAGTCACTACTAACGCTCTCTTTGCTTCCGATGAGGTTTATATTCCCCTCCTTTCGGAAGCCCTTTCCCTGAAAGGTATATCTACCTTAGAGGACATAATAGAAGCCGTAAAGGAGATTAACGGAAAACTTACCATAGGAGGAGTAATCCTCAACCGCTACGATGGACGAAAGAACCTAAGCCGCCAAGTGGAAGCTGGAGTAAGAGCGAGATATGGAGATAAGGTATTTACTACCGTAATAAGAGACAATGTAGCCGTAGCGGAAGCTCCTCTACATACGGAGGACATTTTCTCCTACGCTCCTAAGAGCTTTGGAGCCGTGGACTACGCTTCCTTAGCAGATGAGATTATTTCTAGAAATAGGTAAACAAGTAAACAAGTCTACATAATGAAGAAGAAAGATAAAGCCGCTGATCTTATTAGCGGAATATTGGGAGGGAAGCCCCAAGCCCAGGAGACCACACCGACCACTCCAGCGGAACCGGAGATTAAGAAGAACCTCCCCGAACCTACCTTAGAGGAGTTAGGGCTTTCTCCTGATGTGCTTGAAGCTTTAGAAAGGGAGCGCAAGAAGAGCGTAGGACGCAAGCCCAAGACCGACCTCCGAAACCCAAAGGAATATGGGTGCAAGTTAGGCGAGACAAGAGCGACTTTCATACTACCGAAAGAGTTTGTTACGAAGCTCAAATATATTTCCGCAGTAGAGACCAAGACTCTTAAAAATATCCTCTTTGACGTATTGGGGACATTCATAGCGGAATGGGAAAGCGAAAACGGAGAAATAACTATAAAGACCAAGAAACAATGAAAGAGGTAAACGGAACTAANCTCTTTAGCGTGGAGGNNCTTTGCTCTATGATGGGTNGCAATAGAAGAGTAATCTATAACGCAGCCAAGACCGGNAAACTCCGAGTAGTCANGATAGGGCGTTTACTCTACGCTTCGGAGGAGAGCCTAAGAGACTTCCTCAACGGACGGAAATAGAATAATCCTATTTCCGAATAATGTAATTTTATTTCGATAATTCCTACATTACAGAAATAAAGAAATATTATAGAGCTATGACTTCGGAATAGGTAAACAAGAAATAAAGTAAACATACTTCAAAGGAATGATAATAGAGAAATTCAATAGCTACAAAGAAGCCGAAGAGAGAGCCAACGCCCTACTCCTTTCGGATAGCGTAGACTACCCAACATTAACCACCACAGAAAGGAAGATAGAGCTTCACGCTCCCGAATGCTATGTAGCCAGCATAGAGGACAAGAAGAGCGGAAATATAGCTATCATAAAGAGAGCTATAATTAGCAAGCGTATTGGGGACGATTGGAATAGCCCCGAAGCGTGGACAGATGTAGAAGAAGCGGAACTATTATATATCTCTTCTTCCGATGAGGTTATATATCCTTTCCGAAACTTAGATCTCTACTCTTTGGTATTCGCTTATATGATGAGAGGGACACATAACCCCTTTATCAAGCCAGCAGAGGATATAACCATAGAGGAAGCTCTGACGGTAGCCGGAGAACTGAAACTTCGCTACTTCTTCGGTGATGGAGGAAGCTACGACAATGAAATAAAAACTCTCTCGCAAATAAAAGCCGGGGAGCTGGATCTTTGGGAAGAATGGGAAGAAGAGGACGGAACTACCTCCATACACTTAGCTACCTATATAAACCGCCCTCTCCTTACCAGCGTAACCGGGAAAGAAATAAAGAGCCTGAAGGATTGCATAGCCGCGATAGCCGAACTTTCAGGAAACGACCTCTCCAAGGAGGAAGCCGCCCAAGTAAGAGAGGAATACGACTACAACCAGCAAGAGCTATTTCTCTTCTATTGTATCTACACATTTTTGAGAAGTGAGAAATATAGCGACCTAAAGAAAGCCCTATCCAATTATAAGAAATTCGGACTTAACAAAAATTGGAGCGAAAACTTCTTTATGCTGGAGGGTGAAACTCCCGAATACTATATTATTTCTCGCTACTTTGATAGTGAGACATTCAAGCTCCTTTCCGTTACTACGCTTCGGGAATTGGCAAAATATACCGAGATACCCCTCCCTTTGCTATTAGAATGCTCCAGCGAGAACTCTAAAAAGAGGATGATCCGAAAACGATACAAATCCAAGTTGACCAATGGAAGCGAATAAGAAGAGACAAATAATAGAGCTTCGGGCGCAGGGTAAGAGCTATAACACCATAGCTAAAGAAGCCAAGGTAGCCAAGCAGACCGCTATAGATATTTGTAAAGCTTGCGAGGAGGAAATAGCCACTCTTAAAGCTATGGAGCTGGAAGCCCTCTACGAAACCCACAATATAACCCAGCAAGGACGGATAGAGAGACTATCCTCCCTCCGGGATATGCTTCGGGCAGAGATAGAGCGGAGAGACCTTACAGACATACCGACCGACAAGTTAGTTAGCCTATACCTCAACACCGAGAGCAGCCTAAAGGAAGAGCTTATAGAACCTCACTTCCAAAGCTCTGAAGAGCAAGAGCGAGACCGGGTAGAGAGAGAGGTATTAGATAAGCTGACCTCCTTTCAGGAAAACCGAAAATAGACCGATTTTAGACCGTCTTAATAGGTAATAATGTAATAATGTTTACCAATTATGAAAGATATAACTTCAAGCGACATAAAGCGACTAATGCTCTCCTCTTATAGGAGATACCGCAACGGAGAAATATCCGAGCATAAAGCCGTTAAGGAAAACCAGCTCTTAGGAAATATCCTAAGAACCATAGAGGTTAGCGAGCAGAGCGAAAGGGTAGACTCTTTGGAAGAGACTCTTAGAAGATTATCAAAAGAGAACGACTACGAATAGTTATGAAAAAGGAATTAAGTAAGAAAATACAAGATCTCCTCACCTCCGGGACTCCTAAGCAGAAAGCCGCTCTTATGTGCCAAAATCAAGAGCGGATAACTGTAGGAGATCCGCCCCTCCTTACTCCAGCGGAAGAGAAAGCTATCCTTAACTCCCTTTCCGATGGGAGAGCCGGAGCAGCTTACAACAAATGGATAAACCTCCACAAAAAAATATTTGACTTTACGAAGCAACTTTGCTTTGCCTATAACGTCTACCGAGGGGGAGCCAACGCTCTATTAGGTTATATCCGGGTATGGGAGGACTACAACCGGGAAGCCGACCGCCTGAACCAGCTTCTTTTCTTTATGAAGAGGGAAGCTCCCAAAAAGGTAGAAGCTTTCATAGCGGAGGTACTTTCTCTCTCTTTCCGCTATGGAAAAGTTAGATTAGATGAAGATGGCTACTTTGATATAGACATAGACGGAGAAAACGGACTCTATGAGATAATAGAAGCAAAAGCGGAGGATTGCCGTATACAACTCTCCTACTTCAAGACTTATATAGTTATGCTGGAACAATTCATAAAGGAGAATAAAGCGGAAGCTTTCACTCCCCAGCTCACAGAGGACACAATTCCCTACGGAAAAGCCGACATAGCCCAGGAAATAGCTCCAGCCTATAGTAAGACCTCACTTCTCAAACGAAAAGCCAAGGGAGAACGAATAACACCCGAAGAGGAGAAGAGAGCCGTATTCCCTGACTATGAGACTACCAAGACCGACCCAGATATAGAAGCCGCTATTAGACCTATTCTTTATGAAGAATGAATATGAAGAAAAGCACCGAAAATAATAGCCTAAAGAAGCAGCTCTTAGGATTAGCCGAAACTCCCAAAGCGTATAGCAAAGGAGGATCCGGCTACACCACTACCGCCCTAATGAAGAATTACGCTTCTCCGAGAGACCCCTCTATTTTTGACGGAGAGGAGATAGGAGCAAGAGAACTTCGCATAAGGACAGAAATAGAACAATTCGGAATGGAACGGAGAGGGAAGCCGGTATTTCTCACTCCTAACGATACTAAGCTTTCCCTTATTCTTAGCACTTGCCTAAACACGAACGACCCCGATATAGAAGAATTTATCCGCTGGACGGAGAGAGCAGAAGAATTTGGAATAAAACAAGCTGGAAACCCACCTAACCCGATAGCAAGAAATTTCTCCTTAAAGGAGCTTGCCAAGACTATGCACGGAAGAGCCAAGAAACCACAAATAGAACAAGTAAGGGAAGCACTTAAACGCCTAAGAGAGATAGAGCAAGTTATATATTTGGGGAAATGGAAGGTAAAAATAACCGCAAGTCTTATTATGAGGGAGTATGCTTTAGAAGATTTATCTCCCGAAGAGCGAGGGCTGGACGAAGAGAGGATAGTATTCGGTACTATCTTCCTTTGGAACCTGAAGAAGAGATATGCTTATATCTCCCCTAAAGCGTGGGAGGTATGGGGACGAAGAGGAAGCGGAACAGAGAACCAACTATTTTCTATTCTATTCTCTACTCTTCACTCCCTATGCTTCAACCATCAATTAGCAGCTATCCAAGCAAGGAAAAACCTTAGAGCGGAACTTAACTCCGATGACTATAAAAACCTATCCAAAGAAGAGAAAAATAAGATCTACGAGGAGAGAATAGGGGAGCGTGTGAAAGAANCNNTNANACATNNAGAANNCGTTANANTCCTAAAGAGCCGTATACCTACCGACTANGATAGCGATAGACGATATANNAGCAAATTTATNAAAGATNTCAACGCAGCTATAACCGNCCTAANGGAGATAGGAGTAATNACCTACGGAGCTANCCAAAAAGGNAAAGGGAGGAANGGTCAGGATATGGCAATATTCGTTTTTAATGAAGCCTACAAGGAACAGAAAGAACTCCCCGAAACTACCACCGAAAAGGATATTTAGAAAATGTCATATACTTCTGCCCTTTACCCCTATTTTAGGGCATATCTATATGACAAAAAGGGCATATCTATATGACAAAAAGGGCATATCTATATGACACCCAACCTTTATAATAAATTATATATCACTAAGTTAGACCGCTTTTTTTGACGCTATATAATATTATAGAATATAATAGAATAGAGAGAGAGGGCTTTTTCCTAACGGAAGCCCTCTCTTTTTAGATGATAAAATAACCCCTCCGCTTCGCTGGAGTCTAATCTTCCTTATGGATGATATTGAGGAAAAGTATAGTTGTCAATTAGCGGATTTTCTATCCTCTGCTACCCCAGCCGGAGACCTCCAACCACTCCCACCCGGTAAGCTTCGCACCGTCTAAAAATAGATAAAATAGACAGCTCCGATAATAAATAAAAAAGGGCTACATAGTTTGTCAAGCAAGTTGTGCCTTTCGCCGTATAAAAGACTTTTGCCGACCGCCCAGAGTATTCTCTGACCTTTGCGGAACTTGCCAAGCAAGTTGTACTTTTGTCATTACAAAAGTAGTTGCCGACCGATGGCGGAAGATAAAAGCCAAGCCTATTTCATAGGGCTTTGCAAGATGTGTTTTTGTCGGACATTCCGCTAACGCTCCGGCCTTAAAGCCACCTTAGAGAGGGGAAACCCCTCTACCCGGATATATCTTGATGGGATTATAATATAATAATGAGAATTTAAGTAAATAAATTTGATTATTTGAAATTAATTAACTAATTTTGTATTTGTAAATAGGTAAACATACAAAGTATGGGCAGAGATATAGTAAAAATAAATAAAGCCGAGGTAAGCGCGACCGCTGGAGAGGGTGTAAAGTGGAATAATGTAGTAGCCGCTTTCGTGGTAGGTCAGGACGTTAAGCAGAGTAGCCGGGATCTTTATACCCGAACCCTAAAGCTCTTCTTTGAATGGGTAGAAAATGAGGGTAAGGACATAGCCCAGCTAAAGCGGACGGACATATTAGCCTACAAGGATAGTCTATTTGCCAAAGGGCTTTCCTCCCTTTCGGTAGCTTCTTACCTGACTTCACTCCGCAAATTTTATGAATGGGCAGAGAGTGAAAAACTATATCCTAATATTGCCAGGGGGGTAAGAACTCCCCGAAGAGTGCAAGCTTTCAAGAAGCAGCACTTAACCGATGACAAGAGCAAGGAGCTTCTCTCTCACTTTGAGGAGCTTTCTCTCCGGGACTTCGCTATAGTGAACCTGATACTCCGAACCGGGCTTAGAACTGTGGAGGTAGTGAGAGCGGACGTAGGAGACCTAACCTTTAAGGGAGGTAAGCGCATTCTCCGAGTATGGGGAAAGGGACATAACGAAAAGGATGATTTTGTAGTATTGACCGAAAAAGCCTACCAGCCCTTAGCCGCCTACCTCAACACTCGCAAAGGAGCCAAAGCTGGAGAGCCGCTTTTCTCCTCCGATAGCCGTAGAAATTCGGGAGAGCGACTCACTACCCGAACCATAAGCGGGATATGTAAGAGCGGACTCAAAGCAATAGGATTGGACGGAAGAGAGTTTACCGCTCACTCCCTCCGGCACACTTGCGCAGTAGCGATTTTGAAGCAAGGAGGACAGCTCTCCGAAGCCCAAGCCGTTCTCCGGCACACTTCTCCAGCTACCACCCAAATATACACCGAGAGCATAAAGGAAGAGCTTCGCCTGAACTCCGCTCCCGAAAGTTACATAGATAATGCCTTTTGATATGAAGCATAGAAGCGTATGGGA
>WFLX010048541.1_pt1 | contig 12898 bp, 8 predicted proteins | sample 4967041 | NCBI WGS metagenome assembly WFLX01 (sample SAMN12857096, study PRJNA449069) | gut metagenome | isolation source: stool from male and female vole | host: Microtus ochrogaster | place: USA:Florida | collected 2017
CTTTCTTACGATAGAGATTTCCGGTACTGTCGGCGGCGGAGACCCCGAGGAGGTCGTGCCGAGGTTCAAGCGTGACATGGTGTCCTTCGCAAACGGCCTGTCAGACAATGTCGATACCGTAGAGGCGATACTCGCCTCGCTGGATGAGTATGTATCCTGCGGCCGTGAGTTCCCGTTCGGTCAGCCCCGCATGCTGGTGGAGCGGGGTATGTGCGACGCGAGTGAAAGCTATGTGTTTACCTACCATACCTGCTCCGAAAGCAGGGATGAGATCGAGTCTTTGCGCCAGGCGCATCATTGCGACGGTCAGGCGGTCGTCGTCAATGGCTGCAAGGTGTGGCAGCGTTTTGCCGACTATCTGGATACGCATCAGGGGATAGCACTTTATTCTGTCCGCACTATGCGTGACCGCTTGGAGAATGAGGCTACATTGGCATTTAACGTCTACAACCAGACTTCCCAGCAGTTGCAGGTGGCCAAGGCGAAGGTGCAGGAAGTGACACCGGTGTTTGCGACCATCACACCGGCGACTGTGCCGTTGAAGCCGTCGGCGCCGCGGAAGGTGCTGATTTTGGTCGGGTGCGTGTTCCTGGCGTTCGTGGCCTGCTGCAGCTACATCCTCTTCGTCGAACCCCTCCGCGCGCAGCCCGGGTCTCAGCCGGAGTAGGGACGCGATACATCGCGTCCCTGTTCGACCAGCCGAGTAGGGACGCGATGAGAACCCCGGAGGGGTTCTACCACGGTTAACCGTGGGCCCTTGCGGCCCGCGGATAAAAAACGACTCCTCCCCTAACCCGAACCCCGGAGGGGTTCTACCATCTGTTATGAGCAAAACCCGAATTCTTTTGCATATCGTATTCGCCACCCGCTTCCGTCAGCGCACCATCACGGACGCCTATAAGCGAAACCTCTATGAATACATCTTCGGGCTGCTCCGAAACAAGAAATGCTTCGTACATAGGATTAATGGGATGTCAGACCATATTCATTTGTTGATAGATCTTAACCCGACAATCGCGGTCGCGGATCTTGTAAAAGATATCAAGCAATCTGCAACAAATTGGATTAATAAGGAAGAACGTGATCGGTTTTTCGCCTTCGAAGGTTGGGGGAAGGGGTATTATGCAATGTCTGTAGGGATGGAAGGGTTTGAGGAGTGCAAGGAGTATATCAAGAATCAGGAAACGCATCATCGGTCAGGGGATGTGTTAATGGAATTAGAATGGCTTGCCAGGCGTCATGGCATGAAATGGTATGAGGATGATTTGGATTGATAATATAGTGCAACCCCTCCGGGGTTGGAGGAAAATGTTGGATCTTGTTTGGTCCGCGGGCCGCAAGGGCCCGCGGCTAACCGTGGTGCAACCCCTCCGGGGTTGGGCCGCGTCCCTACTGCTGGCCATCTGCGCGGTGCCGGCGGCCGGGCGCGATCTGGGGGATGTGCTGGATGGGGTGGCTTCGTACATGGGGGCCGATCTGGATGCGGTCGCCNCGGCTATGGGNACCGTTTCCTCCGCTGATTCTTTTGATTTCGATGGGATTGCNGCGGCTATGNGNGGCGGCGCACCGGCGGCGCAGNTTCGGGCTGCCGACACGCGGCGGTCGGAGTTTGATGGCGTGGCGGAGGAGATGTCGATTGCCGGTACGCTGAATTATATCAACAATGCTTTTTCTTTTCCTTCCAATTCCTACCTGACCACTTTCGGACCGGGCCGCACAGGCCAGGGCCATTCGGCTATGCTGCCGGCAGGCGCCGTCCTACCGATTACGGGCGTGATCACGTCCCGCTTCGGCTTCCGGCCGAAGTATAACCGGATGCATAAGGGCGTCGATATCGCCCTCGCCGTGGGCGATACAGTCTGCGCGGCGATGTCGGGGCAGGTGGCACGCGTCGATTCCGAGCCGAAGGGGTATGGCCTTTTCGTTGTCATCAAGCATGACAACGGGATGGAGACGCGCTACGCGCATTTGAGCAGCGCTTTGGTGTGGCCCGGGCAGACGGTGGCGGCCGGAGAACCGGTGGCGTTAGGCGGGAATACGGGGAATTCCACGGGTCCGCATCTTCATTTCGAGATCCGCGTGCAGGGCACGGCGGTNGATCCNACNACGATGTTTGATTTCACGCGNCCCGGCGGGGATTANCCGGCGTGGGATNTGCGGGCCGGNTANGGCGGGTTGATGGCTTCGGGCGCGACTGGATACGGCACGGCGACAACTCCCGCCTCCACGGCNCGNGGGGATAAGGGGACGTATGTGGTGCGTGTGGGGGATACGGTACAGTCAGTGGCGCGGGCACATGGTGTATCGGTGCTGGCGCTTTGCAGGCTGAATATGATTTCCACGTACGAGGCGTTGGAGCCGGGACGCATGTTGCGGCTACGCTGAGACATCCATCAGCCGGAGTAGGGACGCGATATATCGCGTCCACGTTCTACCTGCTGCAGTAGGGACGCGATACATCGCGTCCACTTGCCCCGGAGGGGCCCCGTGTCCTTACTTCGTGCGGACCACAATCATGCTACGCAACACGGCGTTAGGAACCCCGATGGGGTTCGCACAATGGACGCGATGTATCGCGTCCCTACTGGGCGGCCGGGGCTTTGGGCATCGTTTTGCGTTCGGAGCGTTCTACGAGCCAGACTGAGACGAGCATCAGCGCTATCGCGAGGAGCTGCCACCAGCTAAAGACGTCCTGTCCTAAGATGTAGCTGGCTATCGCCGCTACTATCAGTATCAAATCCCCATATAACGAGACGACTGTCGCCGGCAGCAGTTTCAATGAGAAGTCTTGCAAGAGGTAACTGAGGAAGGAGGGGAAGAACAATACAAAGCCCAGCACCAACATCGGCGTNGAGAAGAGCCCCTGCGTCAGCACGGGCGCATGCCAACCCGTGAAGATGACTACGATCGCAGCTGCTACTGCCCCTCCGAGGAAGGTCCATTTCGATACCATCGCGCTACCAAGCCGCTTGAGGTAGAATTTCTCGATGACGAGGTAGGCGGAGTATAGGACGGAGGAGGCCAGGCAGTACATGTTGCCTAAGAACGGGTCGGAGGCCACGGCGGAGTTTTTCTGGGTCAGTACGCAGACCATCGCGCCGCCGAAGCCCAACAGGATGCCGGCGACTTTGCCGACCGTGGCTTTCTCCGTCTTCAGGCATAGGCAGATGATGAAGACGAAGACAGGCTGGAGGCTGATGAAGATGGAAGAGGATATTGGGGTGGTGTAGGAAAGGCCTTCGAGGAGGGTCCACATGTAACCGAAGACGAAGAAGAGGCCGACAAGGAAGAGCGAGATGACATCGCGGAGGGATGGTTTCGGGAATTTTGAACGGGTGAAGAATCCCCAGATCCAGAAGAGGAGCGAGCCGACACCGAGGCGCAGCACGACGCCGGACATGGCGTTCATCCAGCCGGGGAGGAGGTAGCGCAGCGCGTTTTCGTTAAGACCCGAGAAGGTCTTGGCCGCGAACATGTATAGATTGCCTTTTAATTTGCCGTTCATAATTTATTATATTTTAAGTCCTTGCGGGTTTGCAGTAGGGACGCGATACATCGCGTCCACGTTCTACCTGCCGCAGTAGGGACGCGATATATCGCGTCCGTTTGGGCCGGGGGGTTAGGCCAGGATGACGGTTACGAGGCCCCAGATCACGAGGAGGAGGTTGGAGACGGCGTAGGTTACGGTGTAACCGATCGCCGGGGTGGCGCTGCCGATCGTGCTTTGCACGGCGCCGAGCGCCGCCGTGCAGGTGCGCGTTCCGCAGCAGCAGCCCAGCGTGATGGCCGGGTTGAATTTGAATACCTTCTGCCCTAAGAACAAGCCGACGAAGAGGGGAATCAGCGTACAGATCGCACCGACCACAAACAACATCGGCCCCACCGACTGCAACCCCGACACGAAGGAGGGGGCGGCCTCAATACCGACCACGGCGATGAAGACGTTAAGCCCGAGCTTGTTCATCAGCCACAACGCACCGGGGGAGATATTCCCGAACGTGGGGCGCTTCGAGCGCAACCAGCCGAGCAGCAGACCGGCGAGCAGTGCACCGCCGCTCGTGCCGAAGCTGACAGGGATGCTGCCGATCCAGAAACTCATCGCGCCGAAAAATCCCCCGATGAATACCGCCAACATGATATACATTATATCCGACTGAGAGGAAGGGCGGTCGACATGGCCGATATGTTTCCCCGCTCGCCGGACGTTATCGGCCTGTCCTATTATTGTCAGCCGGTCACCTTTCTCAAAAACGACAGCCCGGTCGATTTCCAGCGGCTTACCGTCGCGCTCACCGTCGCGGATCACAACCCCATGGAGATATTTCTTGCTACGGAGTTCGGAGAGGGGCCGACCGATGAATTCCTTCTTGGCTACGACCACCCCTACCCTGTCGAGAGGATATTCGAGCAAACCGGTGCTTGCCGTCTCGCGCCCGACATATCCTTCCACGGAGACGATGCTTTCCTTCGGTCCGCAAAGGACAATCTCGTCCCCTTTCGAGATGCGCGAGTCATAGTGAGGGAGAAGAATCTCACCCTGGTGCATCAGCCGGTCGACGAAGACGTCAAGGCCTGCATTATGGAGCCTGACCTCAAGCTCATAGACCTGACGCGGGACATCGAAGAAGGAATCTTCAACGAGATAGGAGCGGTAGGCCACGGCGCGTCCGGCCTGGATGATGGCCGGATCTGACTTGGAACCGGAGACATTAAGCTCCTTTTCCAGCTCCTCGACCGCCTTGGCAACTTTCTTCTTGCCGCCTAAGAGGGCCGGGCCGAAGTTGCCGAGGAGGATGACCGTGCCGAGCGTACCGAAGATGTAGGTCACGGCATAACAGACCGGAATGATCCCCAATTCCCTTTGCTTATCGGCTTCCGGGATGTTCAGGCGCGAGATCGACTCCGCACCGACGCCGAGCAGCGAGGAGCAGGTTTCGGAGCCGGAGAAGAGGCCAACGGTCTCCCCCTTTGTATAGGAGAAGAGTTTGGCCATAAGGAGGACGGTCAGGAAGATGACGGCGCTCATGCAGACGGCGAAGAGGGCCTGCTTGGCGCCGCTTCCGCGCAGCGAGCGGAAGAAATCGGGCCCGACGCTGTAGCCGATAGAGAAGAGAAATAGCATGAAGAAGAGCATCTTCACGGGGCCGGACATCGGGATGCCGATCTGGCCTACGAGTACGCCGACGAGGAGGACGGCTGTGACGGAGCCGAGGGAGAAATTGCCGATGCGCCAGCGGCCGACCCAGAAACCGAGGCCGACAGTGAGGAGGAGAGCGAGAGTGGGGTATTCACGGAGGAGATCAAAGAAATGTTCGATCATAGTCATAGCGGATTGGACGGGGGCATTCCCGCCTATAAAAATGAAACGCTTCCCGGCGCGGTTGGGTTCAAAAAAGGCCCGGCATGGGACGCGGGCACCTTCGACAAACCGGCTCCGCGCACCGACCAGCCGCAGTAGGGACGCGATACATCGCGTCCACGTTCAGCCGGCCGAGTAGGGACGCNATACATCGCGTCCACGTTCAGCCGGCCGAGTAGGGACGCNATACATCGCGTCCGAGAGCCCCGGAGGGGCTCAACCATGGTTAACCGAGGGCCNTTGTGGCCCTCGGATAGAATAAGCCAAAATAAAAAAACGACCCCGGAGGGGTCGTACTATAGTGGAACCCCTCCGGGGTTCTATTAATATTTGGTTTGTCTGATACCCCGGGCCACAAGGGCCCGGGGTTAACCGTGGTTGAGCCCCCTCGGGGCTCCGGGACGCGATACATCGCGTCCATCCGATAAAAAAAATGGGACGCGATAAATCGCGTCCCTACTGGTTGCTGGATAGTTCTTTTACAAAATAACTTTTGCGGCTTTGCCGGCGAGGACGCGGATGTAGAGGCCGTGTTCGGGACGCTCCACGCGCTGGCCCTGAAGGTTGAAGTAGATCGCTTCCCCTTCTGCCGCCATGACTTCTTCAATGGCGTTCGGCTGGCTTACGTTGAGAGTGTTGTTGGAGAAGTCCACCGTGAACTTGTAAGTTCCCGGGATTATCTGCCAGCTGTAGGCCGACGATGCACTCACATTGACGGGGAAGCACTGGAAGGGAACGTTGGCATTGATCGTGCAGACAGCATCCTTCTCGGTTGCGCCGTAACGGTCTGCGCCGTTCACTTCATCCCAGTCCGCACCACGGGTCGTGATGAAGGAGAAATAGCCCTGTGCACCAGCCTCTGCCTCTTCGATAGTGGTAGTGATAGTGAACGTATTGCCGTCCTTTTTCATCTCCTCAGCCGTCGAGGGAGTCCAATGGCCGGAGGCAAGGTTGCCGATGATATACATCGCGGAAGGCATCGTCACGGAGCCGCCGCCACCGCCGCCGTTGCCGGAGTATTCACCCTCGTCGCCGGAAGTCGAATAGATATGGCCATTGATTGCNGTCATGTCGGCGGTCTTCGTCNGNTCGCCATCGCCGGCGTTGAAGAGACAGCCNGTCGTNCCNGCCGGGCAGGTATAGCTCCANACGCTGCCATCCTTCTGCATCGGCACGCCGGGCCATGCGGATTCAGCGCCACCCCAATAGTGGATATAGGGAGTAGCCCAGCCTTTATCGTTCTTGAAATAGATCTTCACTTCGCCGCCGGGGTTGTCGTTGTTACCATTGTTACCGTTGTTGCCCTGATTGCCTCCTTCGCCTGTGGTCCAGATTTCATATCCGTTGCCGCTGGCTTTCTTCGTGTAGCCATTGCCCGGGGTCTTGGACGATGTTCCGATCTTGACCCAGAGTTTACCCTTGGAGCCTACGATTTCGGCTACGTANGCGNTGCCGCTNGTCTCAAGNACCGTNACNGCNGANGTGTTGCTGATGCCAANACCCTNGCGGGCATTGATCNTGGCCTGGATCNGGCTCTTGTATTGCTTGTAATGCNGCCAGAAGACGCAGGGCGTACCGGGGCTGGAGAGCATGAAAGCGTTGGCCTGGAGCACATCTCCCTGGAACTTCGAACCGTCGCGGTATGTGTCATGGTTATCAATGAACGTGACAGCCTGCTGGGCATAGCCGAAATGGATCATGCCGGCCGGCTGGTCGGTTGTCCCGTTGGCTTTCCAGACGAGTTCGTTGAGATGAGTCCCGTTGGTGAAAGCCTTGTTGAGCTGATACTTGAAGGGGAAATCGAACGCAGCGGAAGTCTTGCCGGTCCCTTCGATCCAGTCCTTCACGAGGTCGTAGTTGCCATCCCAGTATTCGCCGACAGAGAAAGTCACGTTGTTGGCGTTGTTATACATCTTTGTGTAATAAGGGGAATATCCCTTCACGAAGTCGTAGCGGACACCGGCATAGCCGAAGTCGGTCAGGAGGCATTTGATGTAGTCCTTGCAGTTTTCCTGGACGTTGGCGTTCGTATGGTCGAGGTCGCGGCTACCGCCCCAGCCTTCGCCCGTGTCGTAAGCGCCGGTCGGTTTTGCCTGCCCGGCNGCATCCTTGACTTCGTCGTCACAGCAGATTCCTTCCGGACCGATCTTATAGGTCTTGCCGTTCCAGGTCTCGGAGGGGAAGTTGGTCCAGTTGCTGGTTCCGGAGCGGTGGTTGATGACTACATCGGCGATGATACCGGTCCCTTTATCCTTGAAGGTCTTGATCATCGTGCGGAGTTCGGTTTCCGTTCCGAAGGAGGAGTTATGATTTGTGAACCAATAGACGGGATGATAGCCCATCGTCGGGTTTCCCTCNGCCTTTGCCGAGTTGGGGACCCAAATGAGGTCGAAATAGGAAGAGAGTTCGTCGGCGCTTNCAGTGAGGGCTTTCCACGAGGTTTCGGAATAGGAATCCCAGGAGAAGCCTTGGAGCATGACGNCTTCATAGTTTGCGGGCCATCCGGCGGCATAGGCCGTGGCTCCGGCACACATTGCCAGCCCCATGGCCGCCAATGCTGACTTGAATTGTTTCATGATNTTATATGGTTAACAGAGTTCGTTATCGGTTAATTTTANTNAACGGAGTGATTTTGCGCAAAGTTAGCCAAAATTCGGTGGCTATGCAAGAAAATCGGGAATGGTTATTGGCGGAGGACTTTGCGGACTGTGCCGTCGGAGAGTCGGAGGAGCTGGATCCCGGGGCGTCCGGCCGGTTGATGAAGGCCGTTTATGTCATATATCTCCACGACCTCCGGCTCCGGCATCTTCATGTCGGCTACGCCCAGATCCGAGCCTTCCTTATTGACAAATTCTCTCCACACCTCTGCACTCTCATATTTATCGAGCGAGCCGCGGNGCANTTCCAACGTTACGACCGGATANCCGTCATAATCCTCGTTATAGAAGCTGCCGTCGGTGGCGGGAGGTTCTGCGGCCGCGCATGTCAGCTTCCGTAAAGCGGGGGTGTTGATAAGCAGATAAGCTCCTACCGACTCAAGCGTGGAGGGAAGTGAGATCGTCTCCAACGCCTCACATGCCTGGAACGCACATGCACCTATCGACTGCAAACCTTCGTTGCATTCCACAGTCTTCAGGTTATCGCATTTAGCGAGCGCATAAGCAGCCATTGTCCGCAGCCCCGTTCCGAACCGAAATTCCTTAAGGACAGAATTCCAGGAGAAACTCTCGCTGCCGATGCTCATCAGCGTGGAGGGGAGCGTAACTTCAGGGAACCGACAGAAGGCAAAGGCCCCGTCGCCTATCATGTAGAGTCCCTCGTTGAGCGAGAGCTCGGTAAGACCGGCCGAGTTGAAAGCATAATTGCCGATATTTTCAAGGGTCGACGGGAGCTCGACGCTTCGCAGGGCCTGGCAGCTGGAGAACGCGCTCGACCCGATCGAGGCCACGCCTTCGGGAATGACGCAGGCTTCCATCTTAATGCATCCATAGAACATCGCGCTGCCTACTTCGGTCAGCGTCGACGGAAGCACAGCCTTGCGAAGACTGCTGCAGGCCTGGAATGCGCTCTCCCCGACCGATTCCAGACCTTCAGCGATTTCAAGACGCTGCAGACCCGTGCAGACGCCGAATCCGGCCTGGTCGATGAAGCGAAGCGAGGATGGAAGGGCAAGAGCCTTCAGGGCAGTGCATTGATAGAAGGCCTGCAGCCCGATTGTCTCCAGCCCCGTTGAGAATTCTATCTCGGAAAGATTCTTGCATGTGCTGAACGCGCTCCGCCCAATGGTCTTTAACGACGGGGAGAGGGTCAGTTTCTTTATCTCCGGGAACCTATAGAATGCTCCTTCGCAAATTTCCTCAACACCATCCGGAATCGCCACTTCCTCCCTCGACACCCCGATAAGGAGGCGTCTCATGTCCTTCGTAAAGAGCATTCCCTCCTTGGCCGTATAATAGGGATTCGCCGGATCGACAGTGAATTCTTTCAGGTCGGGATTTCCGGCAAACGCCTGGGAGCCTATATCCTTCAACGAAGCGGGGAGATGGACCGAAGTCAGCACGCAATAATTGAATGCGCCTTCCTCGATCGTGACAAGGGCGGGATTGAGGGTCACGGAGGTCATCACCGTATTGTTGCGCATACTGTTCGAACCGATCACGGCAACGTATGGAGGAAGCGTGAACGACTCCTTGCCGTCGCCGATCGGGTAATTGATCAGGCGCGACATATCTTTCGTGTATAACACGCCATCCTGCGAAGTGTAATTGGGGTTGTCGGAGGCTACCTCTATCCGCTCCAGCGCGGGACAATCTCCGAATGGGGAGGCCCCTATGGAAGTCACCGAGGCTGGAATATAGACCGTGCGGAGGGATGAATCGTAAAAGAACGCGAACTCCCCTATGTCGCGGAGGGATTCAGGAAGAGAGACTTCTTTGAGAGACGCGCAGCCGTAAAAGCTCAACGAGCCGATTCCCGTTACTGCCTCCCCGAACTCGATTCCGGTAAGGGACGTGCATGAATTGAAAGCCGATTTACCAATTGTCCGGACATTATCACCGAGGGCTACCGTCTTGATTACACGGTTGTTGTAGCAGCAATTCTCTGCCAGATCCGTCACATCGTACACATTGCCTGCGGCTTCTACCGTTGCCGGAATCACAAGGGACTCCAGCGACGCGGCAAACTCCGGATGTATGCCGACGAACGAGGCCGTGCGGAGCGCTTCGTTCAATTCAAAGTTGAGTCCGTCGGCATCCGTATAACCGGCTGCCATGAGGTCGGAGCTGCCGAGCACAGCCAGCAACATACCTTGGGCCAGAATGAAACACTTCTTCATTGTCGTCCTCTTTTATTTGACCATCACTTTGCGGACCGAGCCGTCTGACATGCGCATGAGACAGATTCCCCAGGGCTTTCCGGACACGCGCGTTCCGTCGAGAGTATAGACATCCTTCACTTCGGGAGTCTCAACCGACGTTTCTTCGGCGCCTACCCAGTCGGCCTCTATGTTAAAGAATTTGCTCCAAATGGCATCGTTGACATAAGCCTCATAGGAATAACCCGGAACGGTCAGCGTCACTTCCTTATATCCGTCAAACCAGACCGAGAAGAGGTCTCCTCCGCAAGTCGGGGGGACAACGGGCTTCATCTTGATTTCACGGAGAGATTTATCTTCCGCAAAACATTCCGCGCCAATATATTCGACAGTCTCCGGGATGACAATTTCCTGAAAGTTCTCACATGACCCGAACGCTCCGTCGCCAATCGAGACAAGACCTTCATTAAGCTCAATGAGAGTAAGATCCATGCAGCCGGCGAAAGCGAAGTTACCGATCTCGACGGCGCCGCCCGTTGTGGCCATGAGGAGGTCATAATTCCATGCGAACGCGAATTCCCCGATTGTCTCCAACGTGGAGGGCAGGATGGCAAACTTGAACTTGCCAAATTCAAAGGCAGCCGCGCCGATGGATTTCAGGCCTTCATTGAATTCAATCTCCGTCAGGCCGGCAAGGGCGAAAGCAAATTCTCCGATTGTCTCAAGAGAGGTCGGGAAGTTGATTTTCTCCAGCTTCAGACACTCGTTGAAACATCCGTTGCCAAGCCCTTTGAGGCCTTCGTTGATAACGACCTCCTCCAGCTGGTTGCAATAGACAAAAACGCCGTAGTCCATGGTCTCGATTGTTCCGGGGAGGGTCAGTTTCTTGAGTCCGTAGCANCGGGCAAAAGCCATTTCGCCAAGATGAACGAGGCCTTCGTTCAATTCCAGCTCTTCAAAACCTACGGATTCGGCGAAAGCTGTCCTTCCGATTTCCTTCAAGGTCGTGGGGAAAGAGAGAGAAGTCAGCATGTTGCAACGACGGAAAGCCGTCTCGCCTATCGATTCGAGAGCAGGGCCGAAGTCAACTGAACTCAGGATCGAATTTGAATAGAATGCGCAGTCTCCAACCTTGGTTGTTGTCGAAGCGAGTTTAAGGNACTTGACNCTGTAGAANCCATAGAATGAATAGCCGGCGANTNCCTCGACCCCTTCAGGGACCNCAACGTCCGACATATTCCCCACTCCGAAGAGAAGACGTTTCCCGTCGGCCGTGAGGAGCATTCCGTCGACTGTTTTGTAGGCCGTGTTGCCGGACGCCACGGAATAGGAAGTCACGGAGGGCATTGCCGTGAAGGCCTGGAAGCCGATTGCCCGCAGCGTGGAGGGAAGACTGACACTCGTCAGGCGGTCTTGCGTGAAGGCCGAACTACCGATCGAGTCCAGTCCCTCGTTGAAGTTGACTGTGGTCAGATAAGAGCTTCCGCGCATACTGTGGGGCGCGATGGTCTTGACTGATGCCGGGATGGTGTATGTGTTAGTAGTGTTGCCGATGGGATAAGCCAAGAGGAGGGATTTATCCTTGTCGAAGAGGACCCCATCCTGAGTGGTGAAAGATTTGTTGCCTTCAGCCACAGTGAAAGATTTGATGGAGCGGCATGTGGCGAAACAGCCGATGCCGACTTTTTCCATCGAGGCCGGGAGCGTCACTTCCTGAATAGCAGAAGCGCCATAGAAAGCAAGGTCTCCGATGGAAGTCAATGTTGCGGGGAGAACGAGGTTCTGCAGCGAGGTGCATTTATAAAAACTGCTTTCGCCGATTGTCTGCAAGCCTTCGTTCAAAGTGAGAGAACTGATGGCCGTGCAATCGCGGAATGCGTAGTTGCCGATTTATGCAACATTTTCGCCGAGCCACACCGTGCGGACAGCCGGGTTGTTGTCGCAGCAGTTCGCGGCGAGGGAGGTCACCTTATAATCCTTACCACTTTTAGTCACAGTGGCGGGGATTGCCAGGTCGGTAAGCGTAGTTGCCGCCTCGCCGGAAAGCGACATGAATGTTGCCGTGGAGGAAGCGGCGTCAAGGTCGAAGGCGAGACCTTCGTCCGTGACAAAGGACTCAGCAAAGGCTGCCGTCGGTGCGTATGCGAGGAAAGCGGCAATTGCCAATCGGTAAAGTTGTTTCATATCATTGTTGTTTAGTTGTTACCGTGGAGTTGAGATGTGCGCCAGAGTGGCGATTATGTCAAGGGACAAAGGTAACAAATCTCCGCAAAAATAGCAACAGAAAAAAAGGCACCGCCGAAGCGATGCCTTTCTATGTTGATGTAAATTGGGATCTGAATTACTTCACAACCTTAGCGGCCTTGCCGTTCTCTACGCGGATGTAGAGGCCGTTGGCGGGCTCAGCGATGCGGTTGCCCTGGAGGTCGAAGTAAGTAACCTTACCGTTCTCCATGTTGATTTCAGTTACGCCGACAACGCCGGAGATTTTGAGGATTGCGGTTTCGGGATAGAAGTTGAATTCAGCATCTCCATCGATAGTGGACTCCCAGTTAGTGCCACCGAAATCAGTAGCTTGGAACTCACCATTGTCGGAGATAGTCACTTCACCGTTAGCAGCGCTGTACCAGTTAGACTGAGTGCCGTTGGTGAGCTGCTTAATACCGAAGGAACCGGGCACTACAACACCCTTCCAATTCCATACGCCATCAATTTCAGTCATT
>WFLX010142959.1_pt1 | contig 12895 bp, 10 predicted proteins | sample 4967041 | NCBI WGS metagenome assembly WFLX01 (sample SAMN12857096, study PRJNA449069) | gut metagenome | isolation source: stool from male and female vole | host: Microtus ochrogaster | place: USA:Florida | collected 2017
GAATTTTGGATCTAAATTCAATATGGTAACCTTTCTTTACATTTGAATACTACATAACAATAATTTACAGCAGAAAATATCCGTTTCACGTCATTACCAATATCGCAGCATCAATATCATTCCGATATAATCTATAAGAAATACAGAGGGAGTGAAAAAATGCAGATAGCGGTATGTGACGATGAAAAAGAAATCAGGGATATGTTTGCGGAAAAGATAGGGAGGCTCTATCCGGAAGCAGAACTGTCACTGTACCAATCGGGGGAGGAGCTGCTTTTGTCAGGAGGAGAACCGGATATCCTGCTGCTTGATATTCAGATGCCGGGGAAGAATGGCATGGAAACGGCAAGGCAGCTGCGCAGAAAAAACATAAAAACAATCATTATTTTTGTGACGGCTTTGGACGATTTTGTGTTTCAGGCATTCGATGTAGGGGCGTTCCATTATCTGGTAAAACCTTTTGATGACGGGAAATTTGCCGAGGTATTGCTGAATGCCGTAAAACAGTTTGAGGACAGAAAGAAGCTGGAGGATGAAGGCAGGAAAAGGGTAAAGCCGAGCTTTATGATAACCACAGGAGGCAAGCATATCACGGTCAATTTTGAGGATATTGTATATGCGGAGGTATTTGACCGCAAAGTAATCCTTCATACGATGGATTCAGATATTGAATATTATGGAAAAATGAAAGAATTGGAGAAAAAGGCGGGCGACGACTTTTTCCGTCCCCACAGGGCATATCTGGTGAATTTTAACTTTATCAGGAAATATGATGCTACGACCATTTACCTGAAAAGAGGGCAGGCACTTATGGCAAAGCAGAACTATCATGATTTTGTGAAGAGCTATCTGAGATTTAACCAGAAGAGAAATATTTATGCGGCTGGGGGAGGCAGAAGGAAATGGTAGAGAGCGGACAGCTTTTCAATCTGGTGGCAGGGCTGTGGTCTGTTGTGGAGCCGATTTTGGAAGGGTATTGTCTTGGCAGATTGGTAAAGCCGTTTATGGAGAGGAAAGAAAAAGTGGGGCTTGTGAGGGCGGCATATTTCCTGACAAGGCTGATGTTTATTATTATGAACTGCCGCCTGAGCACTACTGCCTCAGTAATGATTGGAATTTTCGNGGCATTTCTGGNGATGTGCCGANCGGATCAAAGNAATTATGNACAGAAANTATTTCTCNNGGCAACATTNTTTTCTCTATGCTGGCTNGCCTATGCNATANCGGAAATTTTGTATGATAACCTGTANNGNTNTGNCACACATACGGANTTTATGGCGAAGTCNCCNGATTATTTGTGGGATGCTTTGTATGTGGCAATGTGNANTGTATATCTTATGTNGGAAATTNTNATTTTGCTTGCCGGTATNTGGTGNGTAAGNAAGGTCTATGCATANAANNNNGCTANTATGACNAAAAAGGAANTGTNCATANTGCTGGCTCCNGTGTTTACNGGGGCAGNAGGATTTGAAATCATACATTATTATNGCAGTTTTTACATTAGGGAAATTGGAAGACCTACAGAGGCATATGAGATATGGGCAGTAATATATTACGCGGTGTCTATAGTTGTAGTTGTGGCAGTGATTGGACTGTACCAGAGCATGAAGGTGAAACAGGAGGAAAAGCTGCAGAATGAGCTGCTTGCGGCACAGATTGACAGTATCCGTCATCACATCGGACAGGTAGAATGCCTGTACCAAAATATCCGCAGCATCAAGCATGATATGGCAAACCATATCATGACGCTGGAAAGGCTTTATGCCAGAGACAAGACAGAGGAAGCGAGGGCGTATAGTACAGAGTTAAAGACTACACTCGCTGAGGTGGTTGGAGAAATCAAGAGTGGGAATCCCGTAACAGATGTGATTCTGCAGGAATTAAAAAGTGAAGCAGAGAAAAGGAACATACGCTTCCAATCAGATTTTTATTATCCCACAGGAACTAACATCAACGCCTTTGATGTCAGTGTGATATTGAACAATGCCCTACAGAATGCAATGGAACATATAATGCATTTTCCATTGGAGAATGCGGGAAAGAGCGAAATACCATATATATCGGTTCTTTCTTACCATAGGAATAATGCCTATATGATTGAGATAAGCAACAGTTTCGCCGGGAAGTTGCAATGGGACGAAGAACGTGGTCTGCCTGTTACATCAAAAGAGAAAACGAACGGTCATGGGTACGGGAAATCCCATGGATATGGGTTGTCCAATATCCGCATGGTGGCGAGGAAATATTCTGGAGACATAGCCATTGACTTAAAAGATGATGAATTCCGTCTCAGTATTATGCTGATGATGGAATGAAAGAAAATACCTCTTATGTCAGTAATCAGTCTGACATAAGAGGTATTTTTATGGCTTTACAACAGAAAAAGGTCGCTCCACAGCATATCGGTTTAGTTTGTGAAATTAAGTTCCGAAACAATAAATATCACAATATATCAAGGAAAAGGATTTCAAATTAAAATCAAGGAGGAAAAAGAAAATGACAATTAATGGTATCAATGGAGCAAACCCTCAAATGGGGCAGATGGGAATGAATCAGGCAACGGACTCTTACAGCCGGAATATTCAGAACCAGATTGCCAACGCACAGAAACAGCTGCAGGAGCTTTCTTCTAATGAGGATATGACAATAGAGGAAAAAATGAAGAAGCGGCAGGAAATACAGCAGCAGATCAGCGACTTGAATGTGCAGTTAAGACAACACCAGATGGAGCAGCGCAGAGCTGCTATGGGAGACTCTGGGAAACCCCAGGCAAAAGGTTCTTCTATGGACGATATGCTTGGCGGTACAGGAAATGCGGGAAGTAAAAACACCGGTCTTTCACAGGCTAGCATGACAGCAATCCTTTCTGCAGACAGCTCCATAAAACAGGCAAAAGTACAAGGCAGCGTGGCAACGAAAATGGAAGGGAGAGCCGGAGTTCTGGAATCGGAAATCAAGCTGGACAAAACCAGAGGTAATGATACGCAGAAAAAAGAAGAAGAACTTGCCGAGGCAGAACAGAAAGCACAGGCTGCGACATCATCGCAGATTTCCACGCTGGCAGACGCAAACAAGACAATGAAGGAAGCTGCAAAGGCGGACAGCAGGGAAGAAAAGACGGATGATAAGAATGCAAAAACCACAGATACAAAATCTACAGATACAAATCCAGACCTTTCCGTTTCAAATAGTACAGCAGCCGAAACCACAGCACAGCAGCCGACAGCATATAAATCTGTAGATATTCGTTTATAGGAGGTGGAACATATGTCAGGGATTAATTTTAACGATTATGCAAATTATGCAAACTATGATATGGGTTATGATTTTTCTGCCCTTTTGGGCGGCACCACCAATTCTTCCGGCAACCTGCTTTCAGACTATGCTTCCATTAAAAACGGAAGTTATGGAAAGCTTATGAAAGCATACTATGCAAAACAGGATGCGGAAAACGCAGCGGCATCGGGAGACAGCAAACAAAAGTTGACGCTTATGCGGTCAAGTGCAGATTCTCTTAAAAAATCTGCGGACGCCTTGAATAATTCTTCTCTTTGGGAAAAAAAGAAAATTAAGAAAAAAGACGAGAAAACAGGGGAAGAAACCGAAGTGGAGGATTATGATTGGAATGCCATTACCAAAGCGGTAAAATCCTTTATAGCAGATTATAATGCCGTAGTAGGTCAGGCTGGCGATTCAGATACTAAAAATGTTCTTCGCAATGCAGCATGGATGACAGGCATAACAGACAGCACAGAGAAACTGCTTGCAAAAGTGGGAATCACCATAGGAAAGGGCAACAAACTAGAGCTGGACGAAGAGGCCTTAAAGGAAGCGAATATTACAACCTTAAAGTCACTGTTTACCGGATCCGGTTCCTTTGCTGATAAAATATCCCAAAAAGCGGGCAGCCTAAGCATCGTTGCTGCCAATGCGGCGGCCAAAGTTAAGGGAACAACCTATACAAGCAAGGGCGGTTATTCTGATACCCTCTCAAAGCTGGTTTCCAGCACAGTGGATGAAAAGATAGGGAATAAGGATGAGGAAAAGAAAAGCAAGAAGTCATAACAGGCTTAGCAGAAGGTGGTTTTATGAATATTACAATGCTCAATACAGTATCAAATCCTGAAAAACATGGAATGCAGTACCCTTGAAGATATCGCGAAGAAATTGAAGAAATTTCATTCGTATGAGGATGAGATTGACGCTGTCAAGATGCAGTATAATCAGGAACAGATGTGGCATGTTATGGACGAGGCAAAAGAGGTCGGCGAGAAAATTGCTGAGGAAGCAAAGGGAATAGAGCTCCCGTTATGTAAANCATATTCGGGAGNNCTTGTTTTCTTATTTTTACGAGTTGCTTACTTTTCTATATTGATTGCCTCCATTGCNACNGCTTNATGTAATATTCCTCTTCCTTATTGGGCAGCAGATAGGCGGCACAGGTATAGGCATATTCAAAAAAGCAGTAATTATTTCTTGAAATGCGGCTCTGTATCATGTTCAAAATATTCTCAGCCCATTGTATATGGGAGGAATCCTGTGAAGCGAGCCATGCGGCAAGGGTGAATGCAGGGATAATCGGCCAATCAAGCTGTCCTTTGCAGATTTTGTCAATCTCGTGGAGCGATATGCGGGCCAGAATGCACACTGCCGCAAACTGCACCTGAANCAGCCAATCCTCGGCAAATATTTGGCTGTTTTTCNGTTTTGGGGGATNAACCATNACGCCGTACAACTCTTGGTATTGTTCTGNANAAAGTTTTGCGGCATATTCCTTTGCGGCTTCATACCATGCTGCCAGAGAAAAGTTGGTTTCTGCCAATTCCCCCACAAGGCTGCTCACATAATCAGACGGCTTGTCGACCACTGCAATGGGAGTGTTGATATCACGGTATTTCCACAGGACNATCCCTTCCTCGTCCACGGTCTTATCCAATNNCGGGTCCTGTGCCATGTTGGAGGANNGAACAAAGGAGGAGGGCTTGCCACATATTTCTTCTAGTGCAAGNTTTACTGCGTTGATGCTGCTTGCAGACNNCTGACAGGTGGTGCTGCATCTGACAACGCCGGAAGTGATGCCTCTTTGTCGCATATTGCGCACGGCATTGATAATGCTTTCCGTGCTGAAACTAAGGTAATCCACATTGGGAGTCAGCCGTTCAATGGCTGCTCTTTTGCAAAGCTGCTGCGCGCGGTCGTTATTTACATCTGCAGCTGCGCACATTACAAGCCGTTCCAGCTCATAGGGGCTGGCATTTTCCATAAAGCAGCAGAAAATCCACGAAGGCTCTGCCCAGCCGCAGTCATTGTAATTTCCGGATTCCATAACCTTGTAATAGCATTCGCCTGCTTTCCGCCAGCGCCTGTTATTAAAATAATAATCGCCCAAATCATTGTATGCAGCAGCATTATCTGGGTCACATTGGTATCCTAAGGCAATATATTTTTCCGCTTCTTCCTCTTTTTCCAAATCAAGGTAGGTCAGTCCCGCAAAGGTATATCTTGAAGTGGTGGCACCTTTGTCAAGTCCTTTTAGGATAACCTCAAGAGCCTTTTTTGGTTGTTGCTGGTGGCGGTATAAGTTACATTCTGCAACATATCTGTCCGTGGTATCCTGCCTGTCTTCGCTTTCTGTTATGCTGTCAAAGGTATTCTGGCACAGCATCCATAGCTGCTCCCGGAGAGGCTCCTCACAGCGGTCGATGGTAAATAAGATGGAGGCAATAAAGGTACAGACAGCATGTTCCCCTGCTTTGGCAACAAGGTTTTTATCCCCAAGCCATGCGGATAAGAGTTCTGTGCTTTGTTCTTCGCCGCGCCACAGGCAGGTGGCATAGTACCTAAGCGCCTCTTGTACATTTCCTGACTGATACAATTGTTCGGCTTCTTTCACAATGTTTGATTTCATTTACCCAGCCCCTCCTTTTTAATCCTGGTGCAGACTGTTATGGATGTCGATTGCCCATGACAAATCATAGAGATGGAATTGCCCATCATCATCTGTCAGCCCTTTTTCCTGCAAAATATTCATGCAGATTTGATATGCAGTATCATTGATTCCCTGAGGAATAATCTCTCCGTTTGTGAGATAAATATCAAATTGATAGACATCTTCGGCATAAGCATCCGCAGTGTTTTCCTGTGTTGAGAGGTACATGGTATTTTTTAGCTGTTCTGAGCCTTTCGGATGAAAAAGTCCCATGAAGAATCCATTCCATACTTCCAAACCACGGGATTGCAGATTGCCGATGATAAGGGGTTTTAAAAGCTGTACCGCTTTATCGTTCAGGTGATGCTGATGAATGCGCATCTGCTCCGCCATTGCATAAAAATTGCCCACTGCCCTGTGTTCTATGCCGTCTAGTGCAAGCCTTCCCAGATAGCGGCTCATGTGCAACAAAAGCGCATCGGCATCCTGATTTTCAATACCGGGCACCAGCACGGCTGCGCATCCCAGCTCTTTGTCAATATAGCGGCTGGGGTAACAAATCTCTGCCTGAGTCTGGCATTGGGGACAGACCGGATGGAAAAATTCACCTTCATCCAACACTTTCCTGCCCTCTGGCCAAAGGAGTGTATCAAAGCAGTTGATTCTCTGGGCAGGATAAACATTGTTGCAACANTGNCATTGGACNGTTNTTTTGCNCACTGCCCNAGGNTTTTTCNTCATGTGAAGATTATTCAANATAGNCNCCTCCTAAAAGATTCTGTTCTGGTCACCCCATTCACACATTCCGTCCAGAATGGGCATTAGGGATTTCCCGCGCTCGGTAAGGCTATACTCTACTTTGGGAGGAATTTGAGGATACTCTTCCCGATGGACCAGCTTGTCAGCTTCCAATTCTTTCAAGGTGGAACTCAAGGTTTTGTAGGAGATGTTGCCGATGTATTTTTTCATTTCATTAAAGCGGACAACCCCAAATTCCATTAAAGTGTAAAGAATCGTCATNTTATATTTTCCGTNANTCAGGGATAGGGTATAGCTGAAACNCGTATCATTCAAACATTCCTGTGATATGCAACGCTCGCCCNTTTGAATCCTCCTGCTCTTTCTGTAATCGGTATACTTTCCTCTAGGTAAGTATCGCACCTGAATGTGCGTACTTGCATTTTGTTCCGCTCATGCTAATATCATAATATGGACTGCAAAACAAGTCAAGGAGGGAGTATTTTATGAGTAAAAAAATTGTTGTAATTACGGGAAGCCCAAGAAAAAATGGAAATAGCTTTGCCATGACGGATGCTTTCATCAAGGCGGCGGAAGAAAAAGGACATACCATCACCCGGTTTGATGCCGCCATGAAGAAGGTGGGAGGATGCCATGCCTGCGAGACTTGCTATAAGACGGGTAAAGCATGTTCCTTTGACGACGACTTTAATGAAATTGCTCCGGCCATTTTGGAAGCGGATGTAGTAGTCTTTACTACACCGGTATATTGGTATTCCATTCCGGCACAGATAAAGGGCGTAATCGACAGGCTGTTTTCGTTCTGCGTGGCAGGAAAAGATGTGGCAGGGAAGGAGTGTGCACTGATTACCTGCTGTGAAGAGGATGATATGTCTGTCATGGACGGAGTCCGCATTCCGGTTGAGCGTTCGGCCGCACTGTTGAAATGGAAGATGGTGGGCGAGGTGCTTGTCCCGGGAGTTTTAAATGTCGGTGATATTGAAAAGACAGACGGATGTAAGCAGGCCGCAGAATTAGCGGACAAATTTTAAGACGTGACAGAGCATCTGTGAATCTATTGACAGAAACCATAAGTATCGTCTATGATGAAGGAGAGTTGGGAGCGTCCGGCACGGAAAAACGGATATAAAATGTGTAGGGGATAAGAAAGAGGCGATATAGTTATGAGGTATACCACAAATGATTTGTCCAGGATTCTGGATGTGTCCACCAATACAATACGGCGTTTTGAGGACAAGGGTTATCTGAGCGCTGGACGGGATGAGCAGAATGGTTATCGGAAGTTTAAGAATTCCGATGTGGAAAAACTCATGTATGTGGGAAAATATCGCAAAGTAGGTTTTGGGCATGACGAGATAACAAAACTTCTACAAGAGGATATTTATAGTGTTCTTGCACATCTTTCACAGAGAAAGGAAGAGATTGACCGTCAGATTGCTCATTATCAGGCTTTGAGCCATCTGCTTAAGGATGATATTCTTTTGATACAAAATATGGAAAGATATGGCTCTGGTTTTATAGAGAGAAATTGTAGTCCGATTCATTATGTGCTTTATATGAAAAGGGGAGAGCTATGTCTGGATAAGGAAAGAGAGCAGGCATTACGCCATTTTATGTCAACATGTCCGGAATTTGAATATATGTATCTGTTTGAGAAAGAGGATGTGGAGGCGGGCAAATGTGTTTACAGCGAAGGTGTCGCATCTAATCAGTTATTTACTCAGAAATACAGAGTGGATATTGCGTCTCCGGTGGAATCCTATGAAAGTTGTCCCTGTATTTTGCGATTTGTGAGGGTTCCTTTGGATATTATGGACTGTGACAAAAGTGAAGAAAAGACGGGAAACGAAGAATTACAAAGGTTTTTATTCGGCGGGCTGCAGGAATATATGAAAGAACATGATTATATTCTGGCAGGGGATGCAGTGGGAATCAAAATTGGATTTTCCAGAGAAGAGCATCGGGAATGGCAGTATGTGTTGATGCATTTTCCTGTGGAAAAAGTATGAATTTTTTTTAGAAAAATTCCTTGACCCTTACACAGTGTCATACTTTATAATGAATAATGAATGGACATAGTTATAAATGTGAAGGATGATAAAATGTAAAGGAGGAGAGGAAGGATGTTTCAAGGGTTTTACAAAAAACGAACGGGCAGACAGCTACTGGCATCACTGATGGCGGCAGTGCTGATTGTGTCCGGCTCAGGGCTGTCGCCATCGTCCGTGGTTAAAGCGGATTCGGTGTCATCCGGTGACGGTCAGGCAGTGACTGACATGACAGATAATGTCCCCGAGGCAGAATCCGGGGGGGTGATTTCTGATGCCGTGCAGGCAGTGTCGGAAAATCAGGAAACTTTGGCAGTCGCCGCATTGTCAGACACACCTACTATGTGGATTGTGGGAGATTCCACGGTATGTGCATTTAATGATGCCTACTATTATCCCAGATATGGCTATGGTACCCAGATAGGGAATTATCTGGATGGTACCTACACGGTACAGAATCTGGCTCTGTCAGGAAGAAGCTCCAAGAGTTTTCTTGGAGAGGCTAATTATAACACACTGAAAACTGGTATACAGTCAGGCGATGTGCTTGTTATCGGTTTCGGTCACAATGACGAGAAGGCAGAGGCCGACAGGTACACCAATCCCAATGGGGATTATAAGACCGAAGGGTCTTTTGCAAAGAGTCTGTATGATAATTATGTGAAGATAGCTCAGGACAAAGGAGCGGAGGTGATTCTCTGCACACCTATTGTGAGAAGGGGTACGGGTGCAGCCTTAGGCGANAGTGAATGCCANGTTACTCCCGATNAAACCGACTANCCGGGANGAGATTATGCAAAAGCCATCCGGNACTNGGNCACTGACGTGAATGTCCCTGNAGTGGANCTCACTGCACAGACCAAAGCATTGTATGAGCAGCTGGGTCCTTCTGAGACTATTCATCTGCATGCATGGACTTCCGATAAGGAAGCTTCTGTGGACAATACCCATCTGAACATCTATGGCGCCAAGAAGGTGGCATGGCTGTTTGCCAATGAGGTAAAGAAAACCAGCACCACATTGGCATCTCATATTAAACTGGATGCGGGAGAACCCACTAAGGAAAATGACCTGGAGAGTAATAAGGACTATGTTCCCCCTACTTATGACAGTAATCTGCCTGACAGCCAACTTTTCAAGGATTATGTGATTGGCGAGGGCGAAAGTGCAGTTCATTTTAAGGGCACTGCTTTCGGTATGCTGGGAGGCAACCCCGACATTAACTATCACACATTGGAAAAAGATGCAGACGGAAATATGCATATTGCTGTGACAGGCAATAAGGGCAAGATTAATGCTGCTCAGGATGGTATGGTAATGTATTATTATAAGGTACCGTCAGGCAGCACATTCAAGCTGTCCGCAAAGGCGACCGTGAATGCATTGACCGCTTCTAGTGAGGTAGCATTTGGATTAATGGCTCGCGATGATATGTATATTGATACATATAGTCAGACATTGACTACTGACTATGTGGCTGCAGGCGCTCTTGGTGCAGGATGTAACTGTTTTTACCGCAAGAACGGTGTTTTGGGTGGCAGGGCTGCGCTTACCACTGAGACTTTTGCGGCAGGAAAGAGCTACAATCTGAGCATTGAGAGTAATTCTGACGGTTATNCATGTACTTTTGNCAATGAACNCACACAGNCGGGGGGCTATGATTTCCAGCTGACTGGTGTGGATTCCGAAAATGTTTACATAGGTATGTTTGCCACAAGAAATATAGACGTTACCTATAGCAATATCTATCTGGAAGTGGATGGCAAGGTTGTCGTTGACACCAGAAAGACAGAATACAAAGTGACCGTGACCAGCGATGATAACGGTACAGCTGACACCAATAAGAACGCAGCGGCAGCAGGCGAGACTGTGACCTTGACCGCAGAGCCGAAGGAAGGCTATCTGTTCAAGGAGTGGCAGGTAGTGAGCGGTGATGTGACTATTAAGGACAATCAGTTCACAATGCCTGCGAGTGATGTGGAAGTCAAGGCTGTTTTTGAGAAAATGCGCACGGAATGGGATTTCCAGAATGATACAACGCTTATTGGCGATAATGGCGTACAAATAGAGGGAACCACAGGAACAGTGGCAGGATTGGAGATCGATGCCACCTCCGGAAAGTGGTATTCCAAGAATACCAACGGCTGGGTTCAGACGAACAAAGGCACCATTATCAAAGTTCCTGTGCAGGGTACCAGCAAGGTGACGGTACATGGATATGATGCAAACTATAAGGTAGACGGCCAGCAGGCTACGGGTGCAGGTGCAGAGTCATTTACCTGCGAAGGCAAGGATGGATTTGCAGTAATCGAACTGACAGCTAACAGCTATATCCGTTCCATCAAGGTAACACCTCTTGCTTATGTGGCGGCTGGACTTACGGCATTCAATGAAATTAAAGGTCTGAGTCAGAATGATCCAGTTCCCCCGATTAAGGGAATCACCATGGGAACGGGCATTGTATGGAATGATGCCCAACATGGATTGGCTGCATCAAACGGTTCCACTATGACGCTGAACCTTCAACATAAGGCGAATGTTACCGTAGTGACCTGCTGTTTTGGTGCGGGTGCCAAGGCAACCGTAACGCCGTCCTCAGGAAAAGTTTCTTCCAAGGCGACAACGGAGACAGGCAATGATACTACTGGTATGCAGTTTACCGTGCTTGAGGCAGATGCAGGAGAACTCGCACTGACATTCGGCGGGGGAACGGTGTTTGTTCACAATATCATGGTGGAATATGTGATAGAAGTAGGTCCCAGAAATATTGATGTATGGGATTTCGGCGGCAAGACGGAGACGGATGAGAAAACTTATACAAACAATATAACACCGGCTATCTTAAATAAGGCGGCTATTGTAGGCAGTGACGGTAAGTTTTTGGCAACAAGTCCCACCTCCTTTGGCGATTTGACCATGATTTATAATAGCGGGGACAGATTGTATACCAATGTGGCTGGTCTGCCGAATGCCGGAGATTACGGACCGGCTCAGGCAGAATATGATGATGGCTTTACCGCGGCAGGCGGCTGGTACTGTAATGGTACAGGCGGTTCAGGCAGAAGATATGTCACCATTGCAAATGTACAGGCCGGTGACAAGATTGTGGCTTATGTCTGCATCACACAGACTGCACCTTCACAGTTTTTCTTCGAGGGAACAGGTGCGGCAAGCGAGCAGAAGGATTCTGTAGATGTGCCAATAACCACATACAAAAAGCTGGAATTTGTGGCAGAACATACAGGTACTTACAAGATTTGGGAGAATGCTACGGGCAAACCCATGTATCACAGAATCATGAGAGTGCCTGGTGTGGCAGTGAGCGGCACCATTGACTTTGGTCCATATACAGGAACGGATTATTCCGTGAAATTTGTGAACCAGACCACCAAGGGTGAGACCGTTGCCACTGTGGAAAGTGATGGGACTTTCACTGCAACATTGGCTCCGGGATACACTTACACAGCTGTATTTTCCGGTGCAACCGGATATGGATTTACGAGTGCAAGCAAGACTGTGACCACCACGGATGCAGAGTCCCTCACTGGCAAGGAGGGCGTGAAGCTTGTAGTGGAACCCANGAGTACTTNTACTTATTCCGGAAAGATCGNTGGNTTTGCGGANGGATATGATATNTCCAAACTTGAGATGANCATGCAGCCGCCGAAAGATTNNGATCTGGANCCTGTAGANGTAACGATAAATGCGGACAAGAGTTTTACCGCAACGCTGGAACCTGATGTGAAATATACCATTGATATGATTGGTGTAAATGATTATGAGGTAAAGGCACCGGAAGGCGTGGAGTACAGCGAAAATACGCAGGCTGACATTACTGTGGCATTAAAGCCTATGTATAAAGTGAGCGGCGGATTTATTGGATTGGACGGTTCTGCAAAAGTGACAGGACTGACCTTCACCAATGAAGAAGACAAATATGTATACACTGCAACAGTTGGCGATACGGGTTATGAACTCAGTCTGAGAGACGGTGCATATCTTGCAAAAGCAACAGTTGCGGGTTATTCTACACAGACTCATGTGGTAGTGAAGGGCAGTGCAGTGACCGATTCCTGTGATCTTATCTCCCTCAATATAGAGCGAAGTCTCCCGAATCACATCCTCCGCTCCCTCAGGCAATACCACCAGCGCATTTTCA
>WFLX010206331.1_pt1 | contig 12894 bp, 11 predicted proteins | sample 4967041 | NCBI WGS metagenome assembly WFLX01 (sample SAMN12857096, study PRJNA449069) | gut metagenome | isolation source: stool from male and female vole | host: Microtus ochrogaster | place: USA:Florida | collected 2017
TTCTTCACCGCTTTTAGAGGTGTTGTGCTGATTTCTTGATTCTCCCAAGAAACTTGGTCTAATTTAAAACATTTTAAATTTACCACCACCTTTTCTGAAAGAACCAAAAACAGCCATTGTAATTCACCCACCCCAAATGTTATATTAAAAATAAAAAAGAAAGGAAACAACAATGACCAGATATGTTGTCAAAAGAAATAAACGGCAGTAAAGTGAAATTTCCCGGAATAGTAAGCCCGCAAAAGGTAGCGGAAAAGGCGATAAAAGACTCAAAAAAAGGAAAAGATGTGTCGGTTTGTTCTTTCTATGTAAAATGCCAGCATCTTAATGTGAAACTCCTTCCTCATAATTTGGTAATGCATTTACCGCTGTCACATTGACAGTGAAGCGGGTATTTTAGTCAATCCTTTGGGCGAAAACTTCACAATTGACTTGCCATTTTCCATTATTTAAGACAGTAATGTTCTGCCAATGAAAGGTTGATTTTGTTATTTCGGAAAAAAACCATTTATTGTAATTATTGTCAAGAAGCGTGCATACAATTTTTCCCTGTTCTTTATGGATTTCCAAACGCGTTGTATATTTCGTACATACATAGGTCATGTCGTAACAGTGTTTTTCATGATTATACATTCTTACGGCAACGCCGTATTCGGCGTTCGGCTGTGGGTCGGTATCCTTCGTATCTCTTGAAGGGCAAATAAAAATGTCTTCTATAGCCGTACCCTCCAACACTCTTCTAAAGTACCATTCGCCTTTTAATTTTCTTCCGTTTGGTTCGAGGTAATCAAATTTCCAATCTCCTATTAATGGGGCATACCAATCGTCTTCTTCGGGAATCATATTGTTTCTTTCCTCGCTCATCAATGCTTTTACAAATTTGTCCATAATAATCCGCCTTTCTGCGCTCTAATGGTTCAAATGCTGAGAAATTGCACCATGAAAGCTTTTTAATTTTCGTTAAGTATACTCTATATGAGCGACAACTAGCTGTCGTAATTAGTGAAAAAACTTTTAGCTGTTTCTATTAGCTCGTCTCTATAATCTGTTGGAGATACTATCTTTATCCGATTCCCGAAACTCAGCAGAAGAGCTTTCCATAGACGTTCCGTTGCCGGCACATTGATAAAAATTTCAGAACACCTTTTGACCGCCTTCTCGCTCTATAATGGCATTATATTTTTCTATTATTGAATTTAAGGTATCATTTGTATATGAAGTGGCAAGGCTTTCCAAAGCCTTAATAATCATTTGCTGCTCATCTCTTCGTACATTAATATTTTTCATTTTGTAGGTAGGCAGAATGGAATAACCGCCATACCTGCCACCGGATGAATAAACGGGTATACCAATAGAGGATATGCTGATGATATCCCTCTGAATGGTTCTTGTTGATACATGAAAAAGTTCTGCCAAATAGCTTGCCGGAACATTATCATGGTTGATGAGATAAATTATGATTTCAAGGATTCTGTCAGTTTTTATTGGGGCTGCCTCCTCTCAATAATTTTTGTTAATAAGTATAACATAAAATACGTTGGCAGCAAAATACTTGAATGATGGGTGAAGGTGTATATTCAGCCAAATTATGATGCGTCTGCAGAGTGGATAGTCTATGCAATAGATGGAAATTCTGACTTTGTGAAGATGACGATAGGCTATAGTGCGCAGCGCAAATACGGATGATTATTGGTATCTTTATCTAATGAGCCGCAGTATGAGATAGGTCTGTATTGCTGAGACCGATAATATAGATTTAATAATAAAATAGTTCACGGAGTTTTATGAAAAAGTGCAGGTCATTCATTGTTTGTCTGCTGATATTGTCGGCCTTCTTGTTGTTTGGTGTTTATGAAAAAAATAGAAATACGAAAATGGAGACTTTTAATGTAAATTCTACAACAAAGGAAGAAATTACGGATGAGTTGGTCGTAGCATTATTTATTGAGGAAATCACAAATGAAATAATAGATTTTNATTNGNAATANNATTNAGGTNAGATTGAAGTNTNTAATTATGANATAANNANTGTAGATATNACATAAAATCAGAAATGGTTNGGAAGGCTTTATTGCNANNAANTTTGGCGTAACGCCGCAGATAGGGGCNCATAATCCTCTGGGATATGATGAAATCTCATATATCGTGGATTCAAGAGGAAATAAGAAGCCGGTCAAATATGAACACTTAAAAAATTATGAAATACCGGAAAGATTTCAGGAATACATAATAAAGCCGCCGGAATAAGAACCTTTTTAATTTATACCTTGACTGTATNGTTTATAAAGGTAATAANTATAAGAAATACAGTCTGATTTGTTAAAGTACTTTTGGAAAAAGCAGAATTTTCTTGAAATACGGAAAGAGGTGTACTATGAAAGCGAATTATAAAAACGAGGGGCTTACCCTTTTAAAGAAGGGGCAAAAGGGTATTGTTCATGCCATATTCAGCCGTTTCGGGCTGATTTTACTTTTGCTTGTTATGCAGGTTCTTATTCTTTTCAGTATTTTTCAATGGTTTGAGGAATTTCTGCCACATATTTTAGGCGCAACGATGCTGTTTACAGTTATTATGGTAATTTATCTTTTGAACAGCAGGATTAACCCAACAGCGAAAATAACTTGGTTGATTGTGATTATGCTTCTGCCTGTATTCGGTGTCCTGTTGTTTTTATATACCCAGACTGAGATTGGGCACAGGGTTTTAAAAAAACGTATCAATCAAATCATTACAGCTTATATTTGCGTACTATATCTGCAATTTCCAGCCGGCGGGTTTGTGGCATGAAAATACCTGTTGGATTGCTGCACGTGGGCATTAAGTAAATTCCCTTTATTTCCGTATTCCTGCAGACAGCTGACAAAGCCGTCGGCGACATGCCGTATTCGTCCGTATCAACGGCTATTTTATCACCTGCTTCAAACATTGAGATAAGTATGACGGACAAGGCATTTTGCGCTCCGGCAGACAATAATATGTTTTGCGGTTCCGTGTGAATGCCCAGTCTACGGAGCCGGTTTAGCGTTACACCCTGTAATGGCAATCCTCCTCTTCCCCGTCTGGGAAATAGATTTCATACCAAATTAAAAAGCAGTACACTGCCCAAAGCTTTCTGTTGGTATTTCCCCGACCGCAGCCACGTCCTTCCAGAAGTTCTTCCAAAGCCTCCCGGTTGAAGAATTTCTCGGCAGCGGGAGAGTCGAAAGCTCGGATAATGGCTCTGGAGCCCATCTCGGAGGTCAAAAAGTGTCCGAGAGGAACGGGGAAACCCAGTTTTCTGCGCTCGGAGCTATCTGCGGGGAGGTGTCGTGCAGCGACCTTACGGAATAAGTATTTGGATACCTGCCCTTTCTGCTTATACTTTGAGGGAAGATGGCGTGCTGCTTCAAAGACTTCTCTGTCCAGATAGGGCACCCGCAGCTCAAGTGAGTGTGCCATACTCATGCGGTCCGCCTTTTGCAGGATATCGCCGGGAAGCCAGTGTAGAAGGTCTATGTATTGCATACGGCTTGCCTCATCCAGCGTGCTCGTATCCTGATAATCTTTAGCAAGATATTCCTGTGGGGAAGGTGTCTGCGTCTTGTGTTTCAACAGATGTTTTCTTTCGTCTGCGGTAAAAAGATTTGCATTTCCGATAAAGCGTTTCTCCACCGGCAAGCTTCCTCGTATGAGAAAACTGCGGCCTCTTATCTTTGGCAGCCGGCAGGCAAGAGTCGCGATTTTTTCCCTTAAGGGTGTGGGAAGCTTTTGGTATAAATGCAGGGCGTTGGGCTCACAGTAGATACAATATCCTCCGAACAGCTCGTCGGCGCCCTCTCCGGACACAACGACCTTCACCTGTCTTGCCGCTTCCCGGGAGAGAAAGTACAGGGCAACGGCAGAAGAATCCCCGCTTGGTTCGTCCATATGGTAAAGCACCTCAGGAACTGCCTCCCAGAATTCTTTTTCGGAAATCCGTTTCTCCCTATGCTCCAACTGTAGTGTTTCGGCAAGCTCGGCGGCAAAAGGGATTTCATTATAGCGGCTTGGTCCGTTGCCAAAGCCTACGGTAAAGGTTTTGTTTCCGGTGAATTCCGCGGCAACAAGGCCGGAGTCCACCCCGCCGGAAAGAAAGGTTCCGATTTCCACATCCGCCGCCATATGGGCATTCACGGAATTCGATATTACTTGGTCAAGCTCGTCAAGCCATTCCTCTTCGGATTTTGGATTTTGTTCTTTAGAAGTGTCCGGTTTTAGCTCCGGTATAAAATATCGCTTTAATTCCAAGGTGTATTGTGTTTTTCGGTATATAAGGCAGTGCCCTGGACGCAGCTGTCTTATGCCCTGAAAAAAGGTTTCCTCCAGCGCGGAATATTGGAAGGACAGATACTGTTCCAAGGCTTCAGGATTCAGTCGTTTTTTATAGGCAGGATGAGATAAGATACTTTTAATCTCAGATGCAAAGATAAGGCAGCCCTCCGCCAGTGTATAATAAAAAGGTTTAATTCCGAAAGGGTCCCTGGCAGCGTAGAACGTCTGTTTTTTTTCATTCCAGATAGCAAAGGCGAACATCCCCCGCAGATGTTCAGGTAAGCGTTCCCCCCACTCCTCATATCCATGAAGCAGCACCTCGGAATCCCCTTGGCTGGAAAAGCTGTGTCCGGCTCTTAACAGCTCCATACGCAGCTCTTGATAGTTATAGATTTCCCCATTGAATACCAAAATCTTATCTTTGGTTTCATTTACCATTGGCTGTATGCTTCCTTCCAAATCGATGATGCTCAGGCGGCGAAATCCCAAAGCTGCATTCTCAGACATCCAGCTGTTTCCTTGATCGGGTCCTCTGTGAATCAGGGCAGTCATCATCATTTCCAAAATTCGTTCTCTGGAAGGAATTGCCTGCCATGCAGTCTCGTTTCTTTTTTTCTTGTTCCTTAATGCGNAGAGCNTTTGTTCCTCTATGCTGTTTTTTTCTATAANTCCNCATATTCCACACATNATCAATACTCCTCNTAAATGATATTTCATGGTATTAAACCATGCAGACATTATTGGATATAAGGCGGCAACCTACGCTATTGCCTTTTAAAGCGGCAGGATAGGTATGCTTCCTTATGGATTTAGTTTAGAGGAGAAATGTATCTTATGCTTGACAAATTTGTTGCTAAAATGTTTCCGGTTGTAAACTTTTTCCTAAAACAGTCATGGAATGCCTGATGCGTCAGGGCATTCCATGACTGTAAAGATGTTTTCATATGTAAGTAAAGGAGAATTTTTACCGCTATAGCTCCAAAATGATGCATTTTCTTTTGGTCAAGGTTTCATCCTCATAGGTTTCTAACAGAACTCGCCTTGTTTCTTCATCATATTCCATGCTGATTAGATTTTGCAGATTTTTGTACAACAGCTTCCCTTCCGTTCCTCCGGCGGGGTACAGATNCAAATCNGCGGAACGGATATCCCACAGGCTTTGAATGTAAAGCGGGCTGTCCGTATTTCCTTCCGTGATCTGATTGNCATTCATANTGTTATCTTTTATCTCGAAATCCTGTGCTATCACAATCAGAAATTCACCGGTNTCCAGCCGCAGGAAATCCCAGNCANTATTCGGGAATTCCANAGAATCCGCCATGGGNTTTTCGACGGGATTGATGCATGTTTTTAAAATTCTCGATGCATCCTCTAAATAATAAACGGAATTTTCTTCCACAGAAAACTCATATTTCAAGTATGGCATTTTAAGCGCTACATTTCCGTCCAGATAGCTGTCGGTGTAGGTTTGTTGGGAATACTCGGAATCGTCTGCCGGAGAAATATCAAGAGTTTTCCAACATCGCTGCTGTACCGAAACAGAGTCCTTATCATCTCTGCGAAAGCTTAAAAGCGCTACGTCATCGGAAATGTCATAAAGCGCTGCAGCCCATAATTTGTCAGGAGTATCAATGGTATCATTATAATATTGTAGTGTCCGAGCCGGCGGATACAAAAGCGAGAAATTTTCAAGCACAATCCGCTCAGGCTCTTCTTTAGAAGGCACTGTATTGCGGCAGTCATATATGGGAACATATCGCTGGGAACCGGTAGTGACGCCGAACACGTCAAAGGTTACCCAACGGCCGCTTGGGGAAAACGAGCCTTTCAGAATTCCGTCGATTTCCATACTGCCTTCGTATAAGAGCAAAGGATCCTGCTCTCCGAGGGTATATAGCCAAACTATGCGGGTTTCCCAAAATACGGAACGGAGATACACCAGAAATTGTTTCCCGTCAGGGGAGGGAAGCAGCTTCTCTATGTATAAATCCCCGTTGAACGTTCCCTCCGAGGGTTCAAGCCAGTCTTCCCAAAATTGAAAAAAGTTCTCTATCGTGTCATAAAAGCCATAGCGGTAATCCACTTGCTGATAGGCGAGTGTTCTTTCTTCATCCTGTTCTTTCGACAGTATGTGAATTTCATTTTCGCTACAGCCCTTAAGAAAAGCGCTTTTTCCCAGCGTACCCCTTGTCTCATATGCGTAGGTATATATCTTTTTTACAGTATAATCCTTTGAGGAGTCTGATTCTAGCGTTTCCTCCTCCAAGGCTACCGACCTTGGAAGCAGCAGGGTCTTTTCCTCGGGAGCACAGCCTGCAAGCGGTAAAAAAGCGGTAAGCAGCAATGAAGCAGTGAGCAGCAGGGAAGTGGCGGGGCGCATCGGCGAATGGTTTTTGATATGTAGACTTTTTCTCCGATTCATCCTGTTTCCTCCCTTTGTTCCGCCTTGAAACGAATGTAAAATATAGTCTGTGCTGCTGGTTTGCTACGCACGCCGATGGTTCCGTCGTGTTCTTCCATGATTTTCCGGCAAATGGAAAGCCCCAGCCCCGAGCTTCCCTGTTCTCGGGAGTATGCCTTGTCCACCCGGTAAAAGGGTTCAAATATCCGTTCCTGTTCCTCAGGGCTTAGCCCCTTTCCCTGATTTCGGACGGTCAAAAGGACAAAGCCGTTTTTCCGTGAGCCCTTAATGCGGATTGTGGTATGGCTGTTTCCGTATTTTATGGCATTATCTACCANANTGATCAGCACCTGACGCAGCCGTTCNTCCACGCCTAACACCCATAGCTTTTCNGAAAATTNTNTTTNGATCCGNATTTCATATCGNNTTGCCNTGATTTGCNGTGCCGAAGCCACGCTGCATGCGGTATCAGCCAAATCCACAAGCTGCTTTTCCATATAAATGCCCTTGTCAGACATTTCCAGAAGCTGAAGCACCATCTGATGCATACGTGTGCTTTCCTGTAAAATATGGTGCAGACCCTGCCTTGTCAAAGTCTCATCCGCCCCTTGGTCCGCTTCCATAAGCTGGGCGTAACCCTGAATGGTAGTCAGGGGAGTTTTCAGCTCATGGGTCATATTGTTGTAGAATTCCTGTCTGCTGCCTAACAGCTTGACAATTTGTTCCTTATCTGCCTGCATTTTCTCAAACTGTGAGCCAATCGTTTCCAGCATTACGCTGAAATTCCGGGATAATTCTCCAACCTCGTTCCTGCGCTCGGAATCCGTCAGCTGGGCAAGAAGCTGCATATCGTTCTGTTCCTTGGAAAGATTCTGTACTACTTGACGAGAAATTTTTGTCAATTTCTGGATGGGTGACAACAGCCTGCCTATGAAAAATGCGAGGAGCAGGAATGTCAGGACGAATACGGCGGCCGCCGTTTGGTAGACCAACCGCTCCGTCTGCCTGATTTGCACATAGAGCCGGGAGGTATCTATCTGATAACGGATAATACCTAAGGTCTGACCCTCAATCACCACGGGCATGGAAAAGAAGACCAGCATCTTGTCAGGTTCGGGGTATGTCATGGTAAATGCGGCATTACCCGCCAGAGCCTGCCGTAAATCTTCGCCGGTTCCGTCTTCCTGCAGCTGGTTGCTCCCGCTGAGGTATTGTCCTTTAGTATCCAATACATTCAGACGTTTTCCGCCCAGAAGCTTCAGTTCCTGAGCAATATCCTCCGCAATCTGGCGGTAGCTTTCTTCGTCATTGTTTGCCTTATGAAGCATCAAAAGCTGTCTGACATAGATAAGGGTATTTTCCTGTATTACCTGCAGTTCCCGAATGATTTGTTCTTCTTGGTTCTGTCTTAACCGCGTGTGGATTCCGCCGTATAAAATGTAGCCGCCGGCAAGAAATATGGCAAACAGTACCAATGCCATCTGACGGCGGATTCCGAAGCGGTAGGGATCTTTATTGAGGAACATATTTATACCCCACTCCGAAAACCGTTACCAATGCTTCCTCCAGTCCGGTCTTCTTACGAATGCGTTGCACATGAATATCTACTGTTCTGGTGTCNNNTNCAAAATCATATCCCCAAATCGAATCCAGCAGTGTAGTTCTGGTAAATACCTGACGGGGATGCTTTAGAAAGCATACCAGCAGATCATATTCCTTGGGAGTCAGATTCAAAAGCTCTCCCTGCCGGTAGACGCTGTGTTCCCGTTCCACCACGGTCAGATTCCCGCAGACTATCTGTTCTTCGGAGTCTTCCTCGTGGGCTTTGTCGAACCGGCGCAGAATCGTCCGCACACGTGCCACCACCTCACGCAAGTCAAAGGGCTTCGTAATGTAATCGTCCGCACCTGCCTCCAAACCGCAGAGCTTGTCCTCCACATTTCCCCTTGCGGTCAGCATGATGATGGGGATTTTGTATTGCTCGGTCAGCATCCGGCATACGTTTACGCCGCTTATGTCCGGCAGCATCCAGTCTAATAGTATAAGATCCGGAGGTTCTTTTTGTGCCGTGGCGAAGCCTTCGCAGCCTGTGTAGGCGCAACGAATCAAAAAACCTTCCTTTTCAAAGCCGTATTTTAAAATATCCGCAATGGGCTTTTCGTCTTCAATGATTAAGATTTTTCTGTCTTTCATCTGCTNTTNCTCATCANTTTNTNNTTCTAGTTTATATGATAANTANNACNCTGATATCTCTNAAATGTAAATNATCTGTATCTAANTCCTGTAGTCTGCTGAGAGACCGNTTTTTACCTGTAATAGGAGGGATTGCAAAATTTTTATAGATAAGTGGTCAACAAGTATTGATTTTTTCTAAAAGAATGCTATAATAAAAGAATAGAACATATGTTTCTTGCATGTCATTGCGTGATTCCAGAGAACAAATCGTGTGAAAATCCATAGTAAAAGAAATAAAAATATGATATCATTTATAGGTATTAAGAATATGGCGTATGCAAAATAATTGTTTGTAATTCGACCTGTAGCGTTGTATTACAAAATGCTGATAGATAATAGATTGGAGAGGAAAATGTTTGTTACTATTCGTATTGTTGATTTTAGTGGCGGAATAGAGATTAGGTTGTGAATAGTGAATAAAAGAGAATTTCCGGCTCTTTAAGAATTGCGAAAATGAGAGCACAAAATATACAGATGGTTATTTATGAGAATTGTCAATGTTTAGTGGGAGGACTTTAAATGGCTGTTGAAAAATATACAGAAAATTTGACATTACGGGAAATGAAGTGCACGGTTGGGCGTAATGATTTTGGCTATGTTTTCCCACAGGGAGATGTTTCATCTGTTGATAAGATAGAAAAATTATTAAAAAAAGCCGGCGGAAAACCGAAGGATTGTGACTTAAACGATTTCACAAAAGGTGGGAATGGCAAAGCAAGACCGGAATATATAGTTACGTTTAATGATGACATACATACAGTTATTGTCATTGAGTGTAAAAATACGGCAAAAAAGCATCAAAGTGATGGCTTAAACAAGCCAAATAGCTATGCTGTGGATGGCGTCCTCTATTATGCGAAATTCTTAAAGGAAGAATATAATGTAATAGCTGTTGCAATCAGTGGTACAAATACAAACAATATGAAAGTTGATACCTTTTACTGGCAGAAAGGAATGGATGTATACAGTAGGCTTATTAAAGCAAGGGATATTATTTTAGAGCCTAAAAATTATATAGAGTTAGTTAAGGGAAATAAGCTGAAAAAAGAGTATTCGATTGATGAAATCAGAAATGTAGCCATTGATATGCATAATTATTTGCGCGAAATCAAAATAACAGAGGCGCATAAGCCTATTTTTATTGCGGGAATTCTGATTGCGTTGAACGATGAAGATTTTTCAAAGTCTTACTCGGCATTAACATCATATAAACTTGTTATACAAAATATTCAAAATGCCATTGAAAATGTTCTAAAAGAAAGTGACATTAAGAGTAGTAGAATTAATTATATAAAGCAAGTATTTAATGCATTGCAGGAAAATACTAAGTTTGGTGAAATACCGTTGGGGCATTTTAAATCGATAACTTGGTATATTGAACAGCTTGAAATGAAAATTAAGCCTATGATGGATTATGCTGATAGTACAGGTGACGCATTAGGGGTATTTTATCATGAATTTATTAAGTATTCAGGAGGAGACGGAAGCGGGTTAGGGATTGTATTAACTCCACAGCATTTGACTGAGTTTATGTGTGAGTTGGCGGGGGTGAATAAGAATAGCAGGGTAGTGGATATATGTTGTGGCTCCGGGTCTTTTTTAGTAACTGCTATGAGCAAAATGTTTAAGGATGCTAATCCGGATGAGGTTGAAAATATTAGGAGAAATGGGTTATATGGTGTTGAATTTGATGATGGATTGTATACGTTAGCCATTGCAAATATGATTATTCGTAAAGATGGTAAGTCCAATGTTTATAAAGGTGATTGCTTTAACGGTAAAATTGTAAAAGAATTAAAAGGAAAGAATATAAATATAGGTTTAATAAATCCACCATATTCGCAAAAAGATGTGGTTGAATTAGAATTTGTTGAGCATTTGTTAGATATATTGGCAGTTGGAGGAACGGGAGTCGTGGTTGTTCCAATGAGTTGCGCAATAGGAACGAAGTTTAAGGAGGTAAGGGAAAGGCTTTTGAAAAAGCATACACTAAAAGCTGTTTTTTCTATGCCGGATGAAATCTTTTATCCTACAGCGACCAATGTGTGTGTTATGGTGTGGGAAGCTCATGCCCCGCATGATTCTACAGTAGAGACATTTTTTGGATATTGTAAGGATGATGGTTTTGAAAAAAGGAAATATCTCGGGCGTGTAGATGTCAATAATAAATGGAGCGAGGTAAAAAACGAGTGGTTAAGTCTATATCGTAATAGAGATATAAAAGACGGCATGAGTGCCCGGAGTTGCGTGGACAACGAAAAGGAGTGGCTTTGTGAAGCATATATGAAAGTCGATTTTACAAAAATGACAGATAATGATTTTACACAGACAATTCGTGATTATTTGGCGTTTGAAATTAAGCATGGAATGGCTACTTTGGATAAGAAGTTTGAAATTGCAGACGAATCTTATAATTTGAATGTAGAAGATTGGAAAGAATATAAGATTGAAGATTTATTTGTAGTAGAGAGAGGAAAGATAAATAATTTGAATAGCTTGTCTGAGGGTAGTTGTCCAATTGTTTCGGCATATGGTGAGAACCAAGGTATTTCCTTTTTTGCAGATGAAGTGCCGGAGTATGCAAATTGTCTTACAGCATCTATGAATGGCAGCAAGACAGGGTATGTTACTTTCCATGGTTATGGATTTAATGCCAATGCGGACTGTGGTATTCTGATACCTAAATTTGAATTAAATATTTATACGGGCTTATTTATTTCGACCGTAATGAAGCAATTTTCATATAAGTACATATATGGCAGAAAATTAACTAAGAGTAGATTGGTTGCGGAAATAATTAAGCTGCCTGTAACGAAAGAGGGAATCATAGATTTTCGATTTATGGAAAATTATATGAAATCGTTGCCATATAGTGATAAAATATGATGAGATATATTAATTAACTAATTAAAGTTTAAACCAAAATATGAGTTGTCAGTAGCATGGAGGAAGAACATGAAAAAGGAGATAGTTGATAAAAAGATTATATTAGAGGACGAAAAAGATGAGAACATTGAACGGGCAGAGAATGAATATGTTGACAATGAAGGAAATATACCCAATGAATTTGTTATTAAAAGAGAAATGCTTGAAAAGACAAAGATAGTAAAGCAGACATGGTCTATTTTAGAAATATTTCAAAAAATAAAAGATAGAAAATTAATACTAGATCCCAATTACCAAAGAAGAGAAATATGGAAGGATGATAAAAAAACTGCTTTTATTGAATCTTTGTATATGGAAATAATGATTCCGCCCATATATGTCGTGGAAATACCAGGAGAAGATTTATTGTCAGAAAATAAATACGAAGTAGTAGATGGAAAACAACGATTGACAGCTATTTTAGATTTTATCAATGGAAAATTGATTTTGGCTGAAAAATCCTTGGAATATTACAATGATATATTTGGAGGAAAAAGTTTTTTGGAAGTGAGAGAAATAGCACCTGAAAAAACGACACAAATGTTATCTTCTGTACTGGATATTTATGTTATTACTGCTAATTCACCGGAATTTACAAAATATGATATTTTTGCTCGATTAAATAAAGGTGCAGAAAAATTAAAGGTCAATGAAATAAGGAGAGCCATCTATCATTCTGATGTTACTAATTATATTAAGAAATTTATTGACAATAGAATAGCGGATAATGCAGAACAAGAATTAAAAGAGGAATATGAAAGACAGTTTAGCGAAAATGATATTAAGCGTTTTGAAGATTATGGTAGATTTTATAGGAGTATAGCTTTTTATATACAATCTAATATACCACAGGCAAAAGTTGAGTCTTATAATTCCAGACCGCGTGATATGATTAATATGGTTTTGCAGAAATTACAGAAGGGAGAAATTTCCCTATGTGAGGATGATGTAGAAAAAATATTAAATAGTACACTANAATTATTGGATAAATTTGAGAAAAAAGCAAATAAAAAATAACTTATATATGCATATATTCAAGTAG
>WFLX010172003.1_pt1 | contig 12892 bp, 13 predicted proteins | sample 4967041 | NCBI WGS metagenome assembly WFLX01 (sample SAMN12857096, study PRJNA449069) | gut metagenome | isolation source: stool from male and female vole | host: Microtus ochrogaster | place: USA:Florida | collected 2017
AGGAATACATATCCGGTGAAATGTTTAGAGGACATCCGCTGCAAGAGTATATTGTACCAATCTATAACATAAAAAATTTGGAAGATGTGATGATAAAGGCAGATATCATGACAAAACGGATACCGGACTCGCAAAAAGGAACTTACTATAGCAAAATATNTCCGATTAATACAGAACCGGTTAGTGTGGACACATTGCTTCAAATAAGGACNTNTGCATNAAAAATAAAGGGACTACAGCAGACAAATCTACTTGAGTTTGTAGNATATTGTTTTGAGCAAATTCCTAATGAAACATTATGGAATGAAAAGTGAAGCAAAAAGTATCACATAAATTAAATAATTTGCAAGAGCCGCGAAACACCCTATGGTATTTCCCGGCTCTTTGTATGCCATATTAATATCACATGCCTATTCGCTCACCGGAGCTAAAATGAAATCGTCCAGATTACCCCATGAACCGGAGCTGCTCGTGATATGTGCGCCAACGGTGATCGTGCCGTCCGTTGTCGTGATCGCGGCAATGCGCGGATAACGGTAATTGGTCCAGCCGTCCACGTCCGTAGCTTCCGTATAGGTTTCTCCATCTGCGATCGCATAAATATACNTATNCTGCGTCCGTGCATCCCCGCCGTGCAGCGTGATCTGGAAATAGTAAGTGCCGGGTGCTAAGCCGGTGATCGTCTGCTCAACGGTAAAATCAACGTCCTGCGTGGAGTAAAAATGAAGCGAATGCGTACCGGTCACGGCGTCGGTTGATTTATCGACAACATAAACCTCACTGGTCACATCATCAATATTGGTGATGTTCCACATGGACAGATCCTCATCTTCAAAGCTGTAATTATCTATATAATTTAAGTCAAGCACATGAACATTGCATGTGGCGGGGAACGTTTCGCCATCGACGGTTACGGTTCCCGATACGGTGTAATTACCGATGCCGCCCGTAACAGCCTGCTCTGCTTCCGCCTCATCCCATACAACAGGATTTTCCCCTGTGCTGCCATCGTTGTAATTAACAACTACGTTCTCGGGAAGTACGATTTCTTCACCGATGCGGAATGTAATGTCACAGGGAGGTACGGAATCTGCTTTTAGATCCGTTGTTGCGCCTGTGCGAAGGTAGCGGAACACACTGAGGGAAGCAAGCGGATGCCCGGTAAAATCAAAGAGTGCCTGATTATCCCAAGCGCTGCCGCCATAATAAACGCCCGCATCATTCGGGTCGTATTCCGCGGCGTAGCTTGATGCCCAGCCTGAGCCGTGCGCCTCCCAAAGGATGGAGCATTCCTCGTAGGAATTTCCCGGAACGGGAATCCATGCAGGCTCCCAATAGAACACACCGATGCCGCAATCACCCGTTGCGGCAACCGCAGCGACAACATCGCGCACGCAGTCCGCCTGTCCCTGTACCGAGATCGAATAAGGAAGCTCGCAGACGGATTCCTCGGATAAGCTGTTGCCGGAAAAATCACCGTTTTCCATCGTATAAGTATAGGAGACTTCCGCAACCATGACCTTTTTATTGTAGGTGGTTGCAATCTCGCCGAGCACGGAAGTCAGATTTTCAAGCGTGCCGTGCCAATACGGATAATAGGAGCTTGCAAAAATATCATAGTCAACGGAAACGCTGTCAAGGATCTGCGCAAATTTCAGATAATCCGCGCTGTTTTCGGGATTTGTAAAATGAAGCGCGATCAGGATCTCCTGTCCCCATTCAGCCGAAATCTCACGTACCGCAGTACAACCCGCCTGAAACAGCTTTGTCCGGCCATCCCAGTTCTTCACGCCGCTGATACCGGTGGTTGTCTCGTTTCCAATCTGGACAGCCGTTACGTTCACTCCCGCATCGAGCAGGGCGTTTAAGGACTCTTTCGTGTAGGCATACAGCGCGTCCGCCTTTTCTTCAGTGCTCATTTCCGCCCATGCCTTCGGTGCCATCTGCTTGGACGGATCAGCCCAAAAATCAGAATAATGGAAGTCGATCAATACATCCATGCCGTAAGAGGTCGCGCGTTGTCCGATCGCGATCGCTGTCTCTAAGTCATTGTGCCCGCCGCCATAGGAATTGCCGTTTGCGTCCCACGGGTCATTCCAAACGCGGATACGCACGGCATTGACGCCGTTTTCCTTGAGTGTACGGAAAAGATCCTGCTCTTCACCGTCTTCGTTGTAATAGACGACGCCGCTTTCTTCCTCGGCCAAGACAGTGGAGACATCCACGCCGAACCANAAATCATNGACAAGGTTGTCAACCTNTTNGACAAAAATTTCCGACGGGCGATCGAGCGCGGTAACGTCACTGTAATCGGGAAGCTGAACGCTTGGGGTTTTTGAACCGGCATTTTCCGAAACGTTGTCCTCAACCGGATTGTTGGCGGTATCTGTATCGACGGAGTCGTTCGGATTGTCGTTTCCGTCCGTATCCCCCGAACCCTTTCCACACCCGCCAACCAGCAGGGCGGTGCAAAGCAGGCAGACCAGCCATGTAGAACCGTGTTTTTTGTGTTTCATAAATAATCCTCCCTTTTTATTTTTGATTCATAATAAATTATCTTTTTTATTTGGTTACAACACCGGCACTTTCCCTAAGGATCATCACATCCCATGGCGCGAGCGTGAGCGTCTCGCCGTCAGTGACCGTGTGTCCGGAAAGCAGCGCGTGAGCCTCCGCTCCGTGATGAGTATAGGAGGTCGGAGCATCGGAATAATTGAACAGATAAACGATGCGGTCGCCGTCGTCATTGATCCCGCACTTGCGGATGAGCGGAAAATGAAGACTTTCTGTATCAAAGCCCCGCGCTCCCATGAGAGCGGCAAGCAGCTTCTCCAGTATCCCGGCAGCAAAATAGCAGCCGATATAGATTACCGTGCCCTTGCGCAATTGATTTCTCGTGATCGCGGCACATTCNCCCCAATNAGCCGCTTCATAGGCGGCANGTGTTTCTGCGCCGTCGGGCTNTANAAGCTCCANCCATTCTGAAACGGGAACCGTACGGCTGCATGCGGTCCATCCTGCATCGGAATCCGAAGCGGTAACTGCGTCGGATGAAGCGGTTATTGCCTGAAACGTCGTCGGCTGAAATGTGATCGTTTCCTTCGTCGGTATCGTAAAACGGTCGTAGGTCATGCCGAACACATCCGTCATGCCGTGCGGCTGATCGTCATGGAAGACTTTCAGGTACTCGTCGCTAAAAAAGGACTTGAATGTGGCGATGAGCTGTCCGCCCCGCTCGGTAAAGCGGCGCAGAGCCGAAAGCGTCTTCTCCCTGACGGAATACAGCGCGGGCACAAAAATCGTATCATAAGAGTCCGTGCAGTCCTCCTGACAAACATCCGGTTCATAGATCACATCCGCCTCGATATTCAATCGGTAAAGCGCGTCGAAGAGCCAGCGGAAAATCTCGTTATATTGCAGGGTAGTGCTGATCGGGAACTCCTGCAAGCCGGTCAGCGCCTCATGACTTAAGAGGAATGCGACGCGATTTTCCTTTTTCAGGTTTTTGAGCTTCTCACCGATCAAGGCAAATTCGTGTCCGATCGTGCAGACCTCATCATAGACGNCGNCGCNCTTTAAGTTGTGGCTGAGCACGCCCTTCCAGTAGGTTTCGATGGCATTATGAATCGAGTGCCAGTGCCAGTACATGACCGAATTCGAACCGCTGGCGAGATGGCTGTATGCCTGAAGCCTGAGCTGTCCCCGATAGGGAAGCCAGCCCGGATTTCCCTGCGCTTCCGTCTCCAATACGAGATAATTGCTTTTTTTCAGGCTGCGCCCGATCGCGCCGCCCATGCTGATCACCGCGCCATCCAGTTCGGCGGCGCTTTTGTGATAAATATCAACGCCGGCGACTGTGAGTGCTTTCGCAGCCGATAACTGATCAATATCGGGCTGCAGACCAAAGGAGCTGCCGCGCCAGTCGAAATCAAAATTCTGTGTGATAAACTGGTCGGGGCGGCGGTATTCCTCAACAATTGCCGCCTGCCATTTCAGAAAATCGGCGGCAAGTTTTCGTTGAAACTTCCGAAATTCCGCGTCAAAGCTTCCGTTGATGGTGCCGGTCACATTCGGGAGATCCTCCCATGCGCTGATACGGTTGCTCCAGTAATTAAAGCCGAAGTGATCGTTTAAGGCGTTCAGATCATCGTGAAACTGCTCTTTCAAATACNGCCTACAGCNAACATCGCCTGCACGCGGGGACCGCGCGTATCGTAGGATTTTGTCTCATTGTCAAGCTGGAAACCAATGATATGTTTCACATCCTTGATGTGTTCAAGCATACGTCTGATGATGCGCTCGGCATGGCGCAGATAATCCGGGCTTGTGATGTCCATGTTCTGCCGTCTGCCGTAAATCTCCTGTCCGCTGCGCGTCACGGCGAGAATGTCGGGATAACGCGCCGCCATCCATGCGGGAATCGCGTAGGTCGGCGTGCCGATAATGACCTTGATGCCCTCCGCAGCGGACGCTTCAAGCATACGATCAAGGTGCGTGAAGTCAAACACGCCGTCGTGCGGCTCCATGGTCGCCCATGTGGATTCCGCAATGCGGATGACGTTCATGCCTGCCTCGCGCAGCATGCGCATATCCTCGCGGATGCGGTCGTAAGGCATATATTCGTCATAATAGGCGGCACCATAATAAATCTGATCTGTTTTAATACTGCCTGATTCCTTTGTTGACTTATAGAAAAGTCCTCAATCCCAAAGGAACCGAGAAGAATTTGCAAACGCAAATTCTTCGATAGAACGCGTAGCGTTCTTTTTTGTCCGGTACAAATAGGATTGACGATAAAAAAGAACATTGCTATCATAACTATCATAAGAATGCCGATCGGTATTGACTGAACAACCGATTGCGCAATTGCATTATAGCATATCATGAAATAAAAAGAAATGTACGGAATAGACAAATCATATGCTGTCCGGAGGTACAAAATGACGATGGAAAAGGAGAAGCAGGGCTTAAAAAAGATGACGATCGCCGATGTGGCGGAAGCGCTCGGGGTTTCCAAAACGACGGTTTCCCGCGTGATCTCCGGGAAAGGCCGCATCGGGAGCGACACGAAGGAACGTGTGCTGCGCTATATCGAGGAGCATGATTATAAGCCGAATGTGATCGCAAAAGGGCTTGCGCAAAACAAGACGTATAACATCGGTCTGATCCTGCCGGGAAATCATAATTTTGTAGATTCGTCCTTTTTTCAACAATGCATGCTCGGAATCAGCGAGGCCGCTGCAGCGGCGGACTATGATATGGTCGTGTCCATGATCGGCGATCATGATCTTACGCAGTTGGAACGGCTGGTGCTGAACAATAAAGTGGATGGGATCATTTTAAGCCGGACGCTGGTAGAGGATGTGCCCGCGGCGTATCTCAAGCAGCGCCAAATGCCGTTCGTGGTGATCGGAACGTCGCCGGACACCGATTTGATTCAGATTGACCATGATCACAGGGAGGCGTGCAGGGAGCTGACCTCTGTGTTGTTGATGAAAGGACTTCATAAGGTTGCGCTGATCGGCGGCAGCAGGGAGATCGTCATTACGAATACGCGGCTTCAGGGCTATCTGGATGCGTTTGAAGAGCAGGAGCTGTCCGTGGACTCCTCTTTGATCTGTCTGGATGCAGACAATGGACCGATGCTGGAACGGATGGTGACAGAGTTCGTGAAAAAAGGCGCGGAATGTATTCTTTGCATGGATGATTCCATCTGCTCTCAGGTGTTGAACACCTTGAAAAAAAATCGCATCAGCGTGCCGGAGGATATGCGGGTGGCATCTTTTTATAACAGTCCGTTGTTAGAGAATAACCTCCCCGCTGTCACCTCGCTTCACTTTGATGCGGCGGCGCTTGGCACGGTAACGTGCAGGACGCTGCTGGATTATCTTGAGGGAAAAGAGGTTTCTAAGAAAACGCTGCTCGGCTACGAGGTGGTGCTGAAGGAATCGACGAAGTAAAAAGGAACCGATGATTTTCCGAAAACCAGACAATGTATCATTGGAAAGGGACTCAGTATGACGGTTGAAGAAATCAAACCTTTGATTCGGAAAAAGGGAATTGGCATTTATGAGGGGACGACAAATTATGATATTTATATTTGTGCCGGAAATACCCTCTATGGAACCGGGGATTATGAAGATGATCCTCAAATAGCCAATGATAAAAAGGTTTTATGTTTTACTGTTTATTTTAGCGACATACTGAACCCGGATAGAATCAATGCGTCTGCCGGACAGTATGAAAATTACGATAAAGCCGTGGAAGCAGCAGAGAATACAGCGGGATTCATTAGATGGATAGAGTGATTGCGATTGCTGCGGTATGAAGTATAACTGTGATCACCTGTTTCTTGCAACGCTTCCGAAAATTTCTAAGGGATAAGTGAATAAGCGAGGGTAAAAGGGTTGAGATATTGGGATACAGCATGGGACAAAAATGACATTGAGCAATATCGGCAATATATAAAAGGATATGAAAATATTAAAAATAGCATGGTCCAAGAATTCCAAAAGTATCATTGTCATATCGTCTGTGATGCAGCCTGTGGCTTTGGAGCAAACAGTCTCATTTTACAATCTAATGGATTTGATGTCTGGGGATTTGATATTTCCGAAAATGCAGTATGGATCACAAAAAAATTACTGACTCCTTATGGAATCCGGGTTGATCAATTTAAAACAGCATCCATACTAAACACGGAGTATCCGAATAACTTTTTTGATGCAGTTGCCGTAAGAGCTGCGCTGGATCATTTGTGTGTGGACGAGTTCAAACAGGCGCTTGAAGAATTAAAAAGAATCACGAAACAAAATGGATTATTGTATGCGTCTTTTGATCCGCTGGAATCCGATGATATGGAACTGGAACATCGTGTTTTGGATGACGGAAGTTTTTTATATACCGATGAAAGCAGAGCCGGTTTATTGTTTCACTATTATTCCGATGGAGAAATTCAAAAAGCATTCCAGCGGTATGAAATGCTTGGGATGGAAACAGATGGCCGCGGTAATCGGCATGTGATAATAAGGTTTTAGGTTATGGGCATGCGCGATTAAATGCGGTAAGAATAAAGAGTTGATCATGTTATAATGAAATAAAAAACAAAGAAAATGGGGGAAAAATGAGATGAAGAAAGATTTAGGAGTGGTTCAGGCTGTTTATCCTATGCCGGTACTGATGGTGGCCGCATATGGAGAGGAAGAGAAAGTAAATGTGATGAACGCTGCGTGGGGGATGATCTGCAATGAAGACCGAATCGCATTGTTTATTGATGAAGATCATAAGACGACCCAAAATCTGCTAAAGAGAAAAGCGTTTACGGTAAGCATTGCAGACAGGGCGCATGTGGATGTGGCAGATTTCTTTGGGATAGCCACGGGAAACAAGATGCCTGACAAGTTTGAGAGAACCGGCTATACGGCGTCAAAAAGTGCTCATGTAGATGCACCGATCATCGAGGAATTCCCGGTGGTGATGGAGTGCACACTTGCAGAGGTTGTGGAAACAGAGAGCTTCTATTGCATCGTAGGAAAAATTGTAAATACTGCGGCCGAAGAAAGCGTGCTTGCGGAGAATGGAAAAGTGGATCCTGCAAAATTGGATGCACTGATCTTTGATCAGTTCCAGCATGGATACTATGTGTCCGGTGAGCAGGTTGGAAAAGCATGGAATGCCGGTGCCGGATGGATGAAGTAATCGGCGTCTCATCCTGATCTGCGCAATTTATGAAAAATGTACAAAGAAGTTGATGCAAAATCAGTGAAAAAGCCGGACGGATAATAATTGACAAGGAAACAGCGCTTTGGTAGACTATGGAAAAGAGGACAACCGGTTGCGCAACTAGGCGGATCAAGGTGCGTAATAGCGGCGTAATACAACATAGCAGCTCAGCCGTCGGGCTTGCTGTTATGGAGATAATACAGAAAGTCATATCATAAGGAGGCAGACATGGAGAAATTTATCGTCAACATCATTCATCGTCCCGAGATGGTGCCGGAGTATGCCGAAAAAGTAACCGGACACGGGAAAGAGGAAGACATCGGGAGAAAGGCGCTTCTGACGGAGTCTCTCGACATTTTCAAGACGCAGCAGGCAATCGCGCATAAGAACGGATTAAAGACAACGATCCAGATGACATACGCTTCTCTTTTTAATGATGAGGCGGTGGAACTGGCAAAGGCGGATCATGAGCAGTACGGCGACGAGATCGCGTTGACGCTCTTAGGACTTCCGTGCAAGGAGTTCCGTGAGAAATACAAGACAAAGGATTTCTGTATCTGGATGTTCTCAATGGAGGACAAGAAATCCATCGTGGACGATGTGTTCGGCAAATTTCATGAGCGCTTCGGCTTTTACCCTGAGTCAACAGGTTCCTATTACATGGATGCGGAGCTGACGAATTACATCAAAGAAAAATATCCGATGGTGAAATGTGCGGTTGCGACATGCTGGGAGGAAGGACCGAAAGCATATCATACCTGCAACAACTCGTGGTACACCTTCATGGATGGCGGTCCGTGGGCTCCGTGGATTCCGAGCAAGCAGAATACGCATGCGCCTGCTGCGAATGAGGCAGAGGATTCCGGTATCGTGGCGATCCCGCATTTATCCCGCGATCTGCTCGCCTGCTATGACGGCAACGGATCCAATTTCGGTACGCATCCACAGAACGTGCTGCGCGGTATGATCTATGACACGGAAACATGGGAGTTCCCGTATTTATATAATCTGATCGATCAGTACCGTCATTTAGCAAAGTTCAATAACGGCTACGCGTATAACATGATGTTCGTAGGACCCGGCTGGATGAACAAGATGGGCCGCTGGGAGGCTCCCTATGAGCTGCTGCTTAAATCCTACGAGGATGGCTGCGCTTATTACGGCAAGCTGAAAAAAGAAGGAAAATTAAGCGACATGACGATGGCGGAATTCGCGGACTGGTATCGTGAGAACAGACGCTATACCGAGCCGGAGTGTGCGCTTTGGAAAGATATTCTTTACGGTTCGGACAAGCAGCTGTTCTGGTATTGCGATCCGTACATGCGTGCATGCGTTAACATGGATCAGGGCGGCGCGATCGTTGACCTTAGACCTTATGCGGCGAAGCTCAATTGGCCGGTCGGCATCGGAACAAAGCATGTGACCGATGCGTCCTACCCGTTCCTGATGCAGGAAAAATACCGCGCCGGATACTTTACGCACTATGCCGGAGAAGGAACGGTCAGAAGCGCGAAGCTTACTTACAACGGCGAGGAAGTGGATTTATGCCTCTGCCGCANGAAGNCGCNTTTCTCTGAGGAAGGGCAGACNANAATCNTGACGNTCGNTCCGGTGNAGNTTGAATTTGCCGATCTGACCGTGAAGCTTCAGANAAGGCTGTTATTTGAAGAGGGCAGCTNGCGCATNGGTATCGAGCGCAAGGTGCTTTCCATGNGNGATCNGAATGNAAAGGTGGACTTAAACGAGTATATGGTGGCATGCTACGGAACAACGGAGTATTCCGAGGACATGACCGGCATTACCCTCAGCCTCGAAAAGGGCGCTGAAAAGGAAACGATTGATTACGCATATAAGTGCAGGGAGGCTTCTCTTGCGGGTGCGGAGCGCGTGACGGCGGTAGTGCCGCAGATCGAGACGCGTGTATCGCTCAGTACCGATTGCGACAAGGCATCCGGCTATGTGAAAGAGGGCTATGCATTCTCCCCGATGTTCACGTTAGGCTATCAAACGGAAATTTCTGATAAGGAGGTATTTACGACATGGCTCAATCTGGAAAAGGCAAATTAAATTACCGGTGTCCGTCCTGCTTTATGCGAGACCTTGATATTGATATGTTTTACGACCGCGATAAAAAAGAATACTACTGTATCCGCTGCCAGTATCACGGCACGGAAGAGGATGTATTAAAAAAGAACGAGCTGGCCAGATTCCGTTATGGCAGAATCGCCGACAGAATCACAGAATTTGAGGACTAGAGGGCTTATGGCAGAATTTATCAAAGGAATGGATGTCTCCACCATCGAGGAAGTTGAGCGGTGCGGGGGAAGATTTTATGACAACGGGCAGGAGGGCGAGCTGCTCTCCATCCTGAAACGCTACGGGACAAACGCTGTGCGTCTGCGTCTGTGGAACGACCCCTATTCGGAGACAAAGAAACCTTACGGCGCGGGGACGAATGATCTTGCCGTGACCGTAAGAATTGCGAAGCGTGCGCTTGCGCAGGGCATGCAGTTTCTCCTTGACCTGCATTACAGTGATTTTTGGACGGATCCGGGTAAGCAGATCAAGCCGAAGGCGTGGGCGGGTTATGACGACGACCAGCTGGAGCAGGCGGTGTATGACTATACATGCAGGGTGCTGCTTACACTGAAAAAAGAAAACGCGTTTCCGACGATGATCCAGATCGGAAATGAGGTGACCAACGGACTGTTGTGGCCCAACGCGAAAATGCCCGCTTACGACAATATCGCGCGGTTTATCAGCGCGGGGATTCGTGCCGCGCGCGCAGTAGACGCAAACCTTCCGGTCATGATTCATTTGGATAACGGCGGCAATAACGCGCTGTATCGGGATTGGTTTGACCATTATATGGAGCGTGGTGAGGATTTTGATATCATCGGATTATCCTATTACCCGTTCTGGCACGGCTCTCTTTCGGATCTTGCCGATAATATGAAAGACATTTCCGAACGTTATCAAAAGGATGTGATCGTTGCCGAGGTGTCCATGGGATATACGATGGAAGACTATCAGGCGTACGAAAAGCTTGCGGATGAGGAGCGTAAGGGCATGGCGACAAAAGCGGAGCTTGCCGGGAAAGTACCGTATCCGATGACGCCCGAGGGACAGCGGAAGTTTATGAAGGAAGTCATGCAAGTCATTCGAGACGTTCCGAACGGCAGGGGAAAAGGATTTTTCTACTGGGAGCCTGCATGGCTGCCCGTACCCGGTTCCGGCTGGGCAACCCCGGAATCGCTTGCCTATATCGGCGATAAAGGGCCCTGCGGTAATGAGTGGGCAAATCAGGCGCTGTTTGATTATGACGGAAACGCGCTGCCCGCGCTCGCGGAAATTCGTGATTTTTAAGGAAATGCTGATGAAAGCGCTTCCTTACATAGGAAGATGCAATCAGACCGTTAATTCAAAATACCGGTGCAGAAAAATGCTGCATCGGTATTTTTATGTTTCATTAGGATGGAAAGAATCCTAATGAAATGATAAAATGAAATTATTATCAACAAGCAGGAGACGAAAATGTACCATATCGTAGTATGTGATGATGAAAAAGAAATGCTGGACCATATCCTAAAAAAGGTTCGGAATTGTTTTGACGAAAATGACATATCGGCTCGATATACCGGTATCGATGATCCAAGAGAATTGATGGAATGCCTGCAAAGGGAAACGATAGACGTATTGTTTTTGGATATCGATATGCCGTACCATAACGGAATGGAGATCGCGGAATCTATCAAGGAACGAGGTCTGCCGACAATCCTGATATTCATAACGAGTCACGATGCATTAGTGTATCAGACCTTTGCATACAGACCGTTTGGATTTATCCGAAAAACGCATATGGATCAGGAAATGGATGAAGTGGGAAAGCGGGTCCAAAAAGAATTACTTGCAAACAAACAGGAAGTCGTGATCCGAAAGGGCCAGGAGCTGACCAGAGTGCTCATCAAAGACATTATTTATGTAGAGGCGGAGAAAAATTATCTTGTGTTACGGCGCAGAGATGATACGATCCGTGTCAGAGAGACCATGACAAATATGGAAAAAGAGCTTCAGGGAAAGGGATTTATCCGATGCCACAAAGGTTATCTGATTCATGTGGAATATATCGAAAAAATGAGCAATAATGAAATCTTATTGAGAGCCGGAGAGGAGCGCGTTGCGCTTCCTGTAGGCAGGAGCTATGAAAAAGAGGTGCGAAAAAAGATTTTGGAATTACTTCGGAAAGCGTGAAGAAAAAAGATTGAAAAATCAAAGACTTTTCAAAAGCGAACGAGGTCACTTTGCAAATACAGGAGAATACCTATGGAGATCATTCTTGTGGCAATCATCATCATGCTGGCGGTATTGTTGATGAAGGAAGTCAAAAGAGAACGGAAGGATAAAGCAAAACAGGAGGAGCAGGACAGGCTGCTCACGCGGTATGTGGCGGACAATCTGGATATGGAAAAGAGGTTGTCAGATATGGAACATGCTTATGATAAACAGCAGGAAATGGATGATGAGATACGCAGAATTCAACAGCAGATCGGGCTGTTAAAGCACGATATGAAAAATCATACGATGGTCATTCTTTCATATCTGGAAGAAAACAGAACAGAAGAAGCCAAACAGTATGCGGGAGAGATTCTGGACAAGTTAAACAGGATGTATACCTATGTCAATGTCGGCAATTCCCTGTTGAGCCATATCATAAACACGAAGCTATCCATGGCAAAAGAAAAGGGAATAGAGATCAAAGCTGAGATTGAAAATCTTCCCTTTACCTATATGGATAGTGTGGACTTTTCCTCCCTGCTGAATAATATGCTGGACAATGCGGTAAACGGTGCGCTGGATTCCGATTCGCCCAAACTGGAAGTGGATATCGCATCCAAGAAAGGCTTTGATATGATAACGGTTAAGAACAGTATTGACCATTCTGTTTTAAGAGAGAATCCGGAATTGGCATCCTCCAAGGAAGAGCCGGGGCATGGATATGGGATGAAGCAGATGAAGGCAATTGTCCAAAAGTATGAGGGAGATATGGATATTTATGAGAAGGACGGCATGTTCATTGTAAGCGTGATGCTGGGATAACAAATCCCGTTCATTGTGTGAACTGTAACGAGCTCACTGTTTATCCCTGAATAAAGGTTGTTTATCCCGCACG
>WFLX010396394.1_pt1 | contig 12891 bp, 10 predicted proteins | sample 4967041 | NCBI WGS metagenome assembly WFLX01 (sample SAMN12857096, study PRJNA449069) | gut metagenome | isolation source: stool from male and female vole | host: Microtus ochrogaster | place: USA:Florida | collected 2017
CGCACCACCAAGCGCCTCGGCCTTGAGGAACTCGGCCGCCGCCGTGCGCTCAACGACTTCCACGAGCTCAACCTCGTGGTCAAGGGCGACGTGGACGGCTCTATCGAAGCTCTTTCCGACTCGCTCATCAAGCTCTCCACACCTGAGATTCAGGTCAATGTACTGCACAAGGGTGTGGGCGCCATCTCAGAGAGCGATGTCACACTGGCAGCCGCNTCNGANGCNATCATCATCGGNTTCCAGGTGCGTCCTTCCGGCGCAGCCCGCAAGGAGGCAGAGAAAGAGGGCGTAGAGATTCGTCTCTACTCTGTCATCTACAAGGCTATCGAGGAGGTGAAGCAGGCTATGGAAGGTCTTCTCTCGCCAGAAATCAAGGAAGAAATCACCGGCACTGCAGAAGTGCTCCAGACCTACCACATCTCGAAGGTGGGCACCATCGCTGGCGCCATCGTGCGTGACGGCCGCATCAAGAGCCGCAGCAAGATACGCGTGATTCGCGACGGCATCGTGGTCTACACCGGAGAACTCGGTTCGCTCAAGCGCTTTAAAGACGATGTCAAAGAAGTGGTCAGCGGTTACGACTGCGGTCTCTCTGTAGCAGGCTACAACGACATCCGTGAAGGTGACCTCATCGAAGGCTACGAGGAAGTAGAAGTAAAGAAGACATTATGAAGTATTATCTGAACCTTGGAAGCAACCTGGGCAACAGGTTGCTCCATCTCACCCGCGCCATGAAGGCCATCGGTGAGGAGTTCGGATCATATGAGACAAGCCGTAAGGTGGAGTCGGACCCTTGGGGGTTCAACTCCACCAATCGTTTTGTCAACATTGGTCTGACGATTGAGAGCGACCTCGAACCAGAGGAGGTGCTAGAGCGCCTGCAGGCGATTGAGAAAAGCATATCGGCGCGTGGACACCGGCGCTGGGATGGCTCGTATAACGACCGGGAGATAGACATAGACATAATGGCTACCGACGGCGGGGCCTATGAATCAGATACACTGCATATACCACATCGGCATCTTGCGATGCGCGATTTCTTTTTGAAGCCGCTCGCGGAGTTGGCTCCGGAGTGGCGGGACCCTTTGACGGGGGTGTCCGCATCTGAGATGCTGGATGGGCTTCGAAAAAGTTAGGGAATGTCGGCACGGGGAGGGTGGAAACCTCCCTCCCATTTACTATGCAAATTGCAAGGCTATGAAGAAGATATTGTTGAGGGATGGGTGTGTGGGGCTCACTGGAAATGAGTTTGCCACTTCTGAGGAGAATGCGGAATGGGTGGAGCTGCGGGCGGCTTGGGAGCGTCTTGGCGATGAGAAATGGCAGGAGGCTTCACGAGCTCAGGAACTTGCCAATTTCCACCGCGCGCACCGTTTTTGCGGCTACTGCGGAGGACATATGAAGCCGGCAACCGAGATCTCGCTCCGATGCGAGGCCTGTGGCCGCGAGATATGGCCACAGCTAACGCCAGCGATGGTGGTGCTCGTCACCCGCAAGGGTGGGGAAGAGGCGCTATTAGTGCATGCTGCCAATTTCAAGCATGCCGATGTGCATGCGCTCGTGGCAGGATTCGTGGAGACAGGCGAGACACTGGAGCAGTGCGTGGCACGCGAAGTGAAGGAGGAGACTTCGATCGATGTGGATAACATCCGCTACGTCGGGAGCCAGAGCTGGCCTTTCCCAGGCCAGCTGATGGTGGGATTCACGGCAGAATACAAGGGTGGTGAGATAAAGTTGGCAGATGGCGAACTGACGTCGGCTGGATGGTTTACGCGCGATGAGCATCCACCGATGCCATCGCAGCCGTCGCTTTCGCGCCGCATCATCGATCTTTGGCTGAACGGAAGCCTATAACACTGGGTAAGACAACGAAAAAAGCCTTTGGCTCAAAGAGCCAAAGGCTTTTTTGTCGGGGTGAGGCGACTCGAACGCCCGACCTCTACGTCCCGAACGTAGCGCGCTAACCAACTGTGCTACACCCCGAGTGCAATCTCTTAGTGGCGGTTGCCACTCAATTGCGGATGCAAAATTAATACTTTTTTTTAAATTATGCAAATATATTGCGGGAATTTTTTGAATTGAGAATTTATGTGGAGTAGAGGGGGTAGAGGCGGCGGATGAAACGTGGCCAGGAGAGGTCNCGCTCGAAGCGTTGGCGNGCGGCGGCGCCAATCTGGCGNNGGAGGTCGGCAGATGTAGCGAGGCGGCACATCTCTNCTGCNAGTCGCTTTGCATCGTGGGGCGGAATCAAGATNCCNTCCTTGCCTTGGGAGATGTNTTCGGGCTGTGCACCGTTGTCGCTGCATATTATGGGACGACCTTCCTTCATAAACTCAATGTTGGAGAGTCCGAATGCCTCGGGACCTTCAGATGGGAGGACTCCGAAATGCGACATGCGGATGAAGTCTTCGGTGTTTTCCTTATGTCGTGGCCAGTCGATCATATGCATCACTCCGGCTGTCAGTGCCCGGCGGCGTAGGGAGTCGACATAGTCGGGATGCCCCGTGCCTACTATGCGCAGGCGCAGTTTTACACCATTGAGAATCGTCAGCGCATCTATGAGGTCTTCAAGACCTTTGCCGGGAGCGAGGCGTCCGAGATACATTGCTGTGACGGGCCCTTTGGATGGTTCCTCGGTCATTGGCCCGAGATTGACGTTCAGACTGTTGTGGATCACGTGTGCCTTGATGTCATCGTCGGCATAGCGTCCTTTCCAATGCCAGCTGGAGTAGAACTTATCCTTGGCAGCCTGGGAGACGAACACCAAATGGTCTACGTTGCGATATACGAAACGATGGAAGGGAGAGCGTCCGGCGCGGCGGACGTAATGGCGCGTGAGAATCACGCGGATATCGTGGCGACCTAAAAGTTGGCGAGCAGTAAGTGCTGCTAAAGCATCGCGAGTGCTGTGGCAGTGGATTGCTGTGGGCTGCTGATTCTCACTGAGGACATCGCAGATGCCCTTCACGGCATGATAGGAAAGGAAACCACCGAGTTGCGCGAAGCGCACCTCGATACCATTGCGATGGAAGACATCGTCGACCGCACGAGCGTCGCGGGTGATGACAAGCACGTCATCACCGTGGTCGCGGCAATGACGGCATATGTCGAGGGCATATCGCTCTACGCCAGACCACATTACTGATGAGAGGACATGGATAATCCGCATCCGGCTCCTAAGCTTTTAGCGGTCAGTTACGGGCCGCNAGCATTACCGAAAGGTCGNCCGNTGGGAGCCNGGNGTAGCTACCGACGAGTTTGTCGACCAGNTTGCCATGATATNTCACNATACCCTGCTGCACACCCTCATTGGTAGANATCATGCTGTCGAAGTTCTCCTTAAGACGCATCTCCTCAAAGAAATTGACNAACANGTTGCTGAGTGCCATTGNGACGGTGCGAGGCACCGNCACGGAGGGATGGGACTCCTTAAAGTCGAGCACATANGNACTCTCTTTCATCACAGCGNAAAGATTTTTTGGAANCTCAAAGGGCCGGGTAGTAGTGCCGAGTAATATGACATCGGCGGTCTTCACTTTATTATATAGCACACGCGGATGAATCATTATGGTCTGAATATTCGGACCGCAAACCTCACGGGCCACGGCGAGCATCGAAACATCGTTGTTGACCACCGTCACCTGTGCGCCCATACTGAGAGCAGCTTTGGCTGCGCTGTAGACGTCGGTGCCATCACCGATGATGAGCACCTCGCAAGGATTGATGCCGGCAACGCTGGCAAGCAAGACGCCCTTTCCTCCTCCAAGATAGGAGAGGTTTTCCTGGGCATACATGATTGCTGCACGCCCGTCGACCTCGTCGATGATGTCAGCGAATACGGGAGTGTCGTTGTGGCTATACATATTGTCGAGGCAACCCATGGTGATGTCCATCTCGAGGAGAGCCTTGATAGAGTCTTTGTCGATAAGACCGGAAGCCATGGTGCAGAGGAGTGCGCTGCCTGGCTTCATAAGACGGATGTCGGCTGCACGAAGGGGCGAGAACGAAAGGACCGTGTTGGCGCCCAGAGCCTCCTGGCGGCTAACAATCTTGACCCCATACTCTGCATACGCGTCGTCGCTGAAAGAGATATCCACACCAGCACCCTCTTCCATGGCCACCTTGAGGCCAGAGGAGGTCAGCAGGCCACAGGCCTCCGGGGTAAGAAGCATTCGGGTCTCGTCGCTGTCTGGATAATTGCCGAGCATAGCGATGTCGACGCTCTCGCCGTCGCTGAGCATATTGGCGTGCATGAGCAGCGGCTCAAGTTCCATAGTGGCGGCCGCCTCCATCGTGGGAGTTGCTTTCTGAATCATATCTTCATTCATGGCTCTGTTTATTTATTTGGGTTACTTTGTTGAATTGTCCGGTCTTGGGCACCTCTTGGATAAGACACTATCACAAATCGCCTCTCCGAGGCTACTGAGCCTTTGTCTTTACCCCAGGCTGAAGCCTGGGGTTTCGTCACAATAACAGCTCTCCGAGCTGAGTATGTGAGTAAAAAAGGTACTCGTAACGGAACAACCAGGTTAGATAGCAGAACAACTACTGCTGGAGTGGCAAAATTAGCAAATTATTCCCGTTTCTCCAAATTGTGAAGATGGATTTTGATGAAGTTTTCGATAGTCTCGGCTATCTGGGCCTTGTTTTCGAGTCTGTCTCCAGAGATGATGAGCTTAGCTTTGTCGTAGTAAGGCTTTCTCACTTCCATATGCTCGTGAAGGGTCTTCAATATCTCATCGCGGGATTTTCCGGCCATAAGGGGGCGTTTGTTGCCGGCCTGAATGATACGGTCGGCGATGACATCATCGGATGCCTGCAGGCATACGGTGAGTCCTCTGGAATTCATATAGTCGAGGTTGTCGCCGAAACAGGGAGTCCCACCCCCGCAAGAGACAATGACGTCTGACATCTCGCCCACTTCGCGTAGCATAGCTCCCTCGATGCGTCGGAACTCCCTCTCACCCTTCTGGGCGAATATTTCGCGGACAGTAGAGTGGAATCTCTGCTCGATGTAGAAGTCGAGGTCGATATGCTGCATGCCAGTCTGGCGTGCGAGGGCCCGTCCGAAGGTTGTCTTGCCGGAGGCCATGTATCCGATAATAAAAATTGTCATCCGTAAGAATTGAGAATTGGGAATTGAGAATTGAGAATTAGTGGTCCTTGACTAGGGGGATTTCGATGCGGAAGGTGGTGCCTTGGCCAAGTTCCGACTCCTTGACGTAGATTTTGCCGTCGTGGTATTCCTCTATTATTCGCTTTACGAGAGTCAGACCGAGACCCCAACCGCGTTCCTTGGTGGTATAGCCAGGATTGAAGACCTTGTTGAAGTTTTTGCGAGGAATGCCCTTTCCTGTGTCGCGCACCTCAATCCAGGCGCAGTCTTTAGCGCTTCCAGTGCTGATGTGAATCTCACCCACGCCAGCCATTGCATCGACGGCGTTTTTGGTGAGGTTTTCCATCACCCACTCGAAAAGACTCGTGGATATCATCACGCCATAGTCATCCTCCCCGAAATGGAAATTGAGCGACACCTTTCCTGAGATTCTACCACGCATGTATTCAAGCGAAGACTCAATGGTCTGGTTGAGATATTCGAGTTCGAGATTCGGTCGCGAACCAATCTTGGAGAAACGTTCGGCAATCTTAGAGAGGCGCTTGACATCCTTGTCGATTTCCACGGTCACTTCGGGGTCGGTGCCGGAAGCCTCGAGATATTGGCTCCAAGCCATCAGTGAGGAGATTGGGGTGCCAAGCTGGTGGGCCGTTTCCTTAGACAGACCGACCCAGACACGGTTTTGCTCCGCCTTCTTAGTATAGACCACCGCCGTATAGATGATAAGCACAAGCACAATCATCACGGCGAGTACCACGTAGGGGTAAAGGCTCAGCCGGCGCAGGAGGATGGAATCCTCGTAATAGATATACTGGTTGATACCCGGGTAGACCTCCACAGGGATGAAGTGAGGGTCTTCGCCCTCCACAATCTTTTCCAGACTTCGGTTGCCTACGGCTTTAGAAAGCCGCTTCTGAAGGAACTTCTGGTTTCGCTCTGAAAGCTCGGAAAACATAACGTGCTCCCCGTCGGGCACGCCGTCGGGGAGCTCGTAGTTGCGATATTCGAGTATATTCTTATCGGCATCTGTCACCATGACTGGGATTGAATTATTCTGCGCAATGATATTGAGCAGGAATTCGAAATCCGCATTGCCCTCCACCTGAGCCATCTTTTCGGTTGCCGAAGCCCATATGTTCATTCTCTCGCGCTCCTGAATCGAAAGTTGCTTCACGAGGTTGGTGGAGATAATCAGGAAAATTATCACCGATATTGATGAGCAGACCAGGAAAATGGTCTTACCGTACTGGTCAGAGATAGCGGAGAGTTTCATCAGCGAAGGAGTCAGACGAATTTTATTCGGGCTTTTTTGATGACGCGGCAAGTATTGTCGGCGAAGACGGCCTCACCGGTCTGGAGGGTAACAATCTCAGCAGCAATGTCGGCGTCTTCGGGATTCTCTATCACGCAGCCTCCGGCGAGCCACTTATTTGGGTCTTCGATAAGACGGTCGAGAATCTCTGCGTCGTTGACCACACGGAATGTGCCACGGTGGCCATCAGGAATATCCATGCGATATACGGAAGACTCAAGGTTGAGAGAGCGGGAGGCCTTGGTGAAGAGACCTTTCTGATTGACATAGCTGAGGAATACGACGGGAGGGAGACCACCAGGACGCGCAGCCACCTGAGGTTTGGATGCAGGGGCTGCAGCTTGCTGCTGAGGAGCACGCTTGGGGGCCTCTCGCTGGGGTTCCGGTTGAGGTTTTTCCTCTGATCGCACCGGTTCTGGAGCTGGCGTAGCAACTTGCTGCTTCTGCTTGCTATGTGATTGGCGAAGAGAGGCTATTTCTATCTTCGCATCCTCGAGTTCGCTACGAGATGCGCTTGCCGCTTGCTTTGCGGCCTCGAGTTCACGGCGAGCTGAGACGGCAGCCTGCTTGGCGGCTGAGAGCTGACGCTCGAGATCCTCGCATTGGGATTTGAGCTGTTTGATTTCCTCATTTTTCGAAGTCAGGCTGCTTGCGTACTGCTCGCGCATCTTGTTCTGCTCTTCCTTGGCCGCTCTCTTAGCGTCGCGGATTTCCTTTTCTCCGGCCTTATGGTCGGCAAGAGTTGCGCCAGTCTCCTTCATGCTTTTTGAGGCATACATGACGAGCCAGATTACAACACCTACGAGCACCACGAGAATGCCGATATACCATCCGGTATTGCTTGGACGCTTGGGCTCGTCGGAAAGTCCGGCATCCGCTTGGGCCTGTACCACGGCAGCGTCAACCTGGTCGACTTCTGCAAGGTCGGAGGCGTCCGGTGTTGTCTCCTGGGGTGTTGGATTAGCAGGAGCTTGCTGTGCTTCCTGAGGAGCCGGAGTTGCTTCAGGTTTAGTTTCGGCGGGTTTATTGTCCGCAGCCGGCGACTCGGCAGGTGAGGCAGCAGAAGGAGCAGCCACAGTCATCTTGTTGAGGTTTTTGGCGAGGATGGAGAGGCACTTCTTACCATCTTCCTTTAGTCCGGGGGCCTTGAAGAAAGTATTGCTCCAATACTCTACGAGTTTCTGCTTGTCCCAAGATGCATAGTCGTTTGGGACAGCTACAGCGTTGAAGCTNTTGATATTTTCCTGCTCCTTAGTCCTCAGCGACTTGCTGAGCTCGCTCACGNTTGTGGGGTTGAGTTTGTCGANATAGNCGGNGCCGTTGTTGGCATAGCGTAGATAGTGTTTGGCTGCGATAGCGCGGGCCTGCTCCATCTCCTTGTCGGAGACGGCAAAAGACGGGATAGCGGTGACCAGGGCCACCGCTATCAGGAATATTTTGAGAAGACTGTTCATCAGCGGTAAATTATTCTTCAGCTTCCTTCATATTGTGGAATACGTTCTGCACGTCGTCGTCATCCTCGAAACGCTCGAGGAGTTTCTCTATGCTTTCACGCTGTTCGGGAGTCACGTCCTTATAGTCGGTCGGTATTCTCTCAAACTCAGCGCTGACGATTTCCATGCCGCTCCCCTCAAGGAATTTCTGGATATTGTTGAACTGGTCGAAGGCGCCGTAAACGAGCCATTCTTCCTCCTCAGCCTCCAATTCAGCGTCGAGGTCCATAAGTTCGAGCTCGAAGTCTTCAAGGCTTGTCTCGGGATTTGGCTTCACGTGGAATACGCTCTTGTGGTCGAAGAGGAAAGATAGTGAGCCCTGGGTGCCGAGTGATCCACCGTGTTTGGTGAAGTAGCTGCGCACGTTGGCGACGGTACGCTGGTTGTTGTCAGTAGCTGTCTCGACAACGATAGCGATGCCAAATGGTCCGTATCCTTCGTAGACGATCTCCTTGTAGTCAGAGGCATCCTTGTCGGTAGCCTTCTTGATGGCGCGCTCGATGGTGTCCTTAGGCATGTTGGCTGCCTTTGCGTTGTGCATAAGCATGCGCAGGCGGGGGTTCATATCCGGGTCCGGGCCTCCGGCCTTTACGGCGATAGTGATTTCCTTACCGATGCGAGTGAAAGTTCTTGACATATTGCCCCAGCGTTTGAGCTTGCGGGNCTTGCGGAATTCAAATGCTCTTNCNATTGTATNTTGTTTGNTTAGTTGTTTTTTATTAGCGGAGTTGGGCGGCGAGTTGCTGCTGCAGGCTCTTTATGATCTTGTCCATTACGGCGTCGATCTGCTTGTCTTTGAGGGTATTTTCCGGATCCTGGATTGTGAATGCCACAGCATAGGATTTCTTGCCTTCCGGAAGGTTCTTGCCCTCGTAGACGTCAAACAGCTTGACGTCACGCAGCAGCTTGCCACCGGCCTTGCGGGCGCATGCTTCCACAGCATCGAATGCTGTAGCGGCGTCGAGCAGCAGGGCGAGGTCGCGGCGCACGGGCTGCGTCTTCTCAAGTGGCGAATAAGTGGTCTGGAATTTTGCGGCCAACTTGCAGAGATAGCTCCAATCGATGGATGCATAGCATACCTCCTGGTCAATGTCGAGAGCCTTCAGAGTCTTGCGGCTGAGTATGCCAAGGCTTGCGAGGTGCTTGCCACTGCGGTGAGTAATCTCGAGCTTTGCGCTGAAAGTTTCATCGCTGGTCTGGGTCATTTTGAGTCCGGAAGCAGCCACACCAACCTTTGTGAAGATATTGAGCACGGTAGCCTTAAGGTCGAAGACAGTGGCTTCGTCTGCCTGTCGGTTCCAGCCGGCGGTCTGGAGATTGCCGGTCATCCAGAGGGCGAGCTCCATATGCTCTGAATACTGAGCGAGGGGACGCTCGTCGGTCTTTTCCTTGGATTGGTCGAAAGAATATACATTGCCGAACTCATAGAANTTGAGGTCNGCAGCCTTGCGGTTGNCNTTNTGNGCNATGCTCTCNAGGCCNCNGAAGAGGAGTGTCTGGCGCATGACNCCGAGGTCGTTGCTGAGGGGGTTCATGACTTTCACGCTGTTGTCGAGCGGGAAGTCGGCATTGCCGTCGTAGTATTTCACAGCAGAGAGGGAGTTGTTCATAATCTCGCGGAAACCTTGGCCCGAGAGGTCATTGCTCACCACCTGCTGGAGTGTGTAAGCCTCGTCGACGGGAGTGCGCTTCGAGAGATTGGCGTGCATTTCGGTGCCGAACTCCACATTGTTGTAGCCATAGATGCGGAGGATTTCCTCCACCACGTCGCAAGGACGGGTGACGTCGACGCGATATGTAGGCACCTTTATAGATAGCACGTCCTTGTCGGCGGTCTCTTTCACCTCAAATTCGAGAGCTCGGAGGATGCCGACAATAACATTGGTGGGAATATCCTTTCCGATAAGGTCGCGGCAATACTTGAGGGAGAAGTCCATCTCCACCGGCTGCACCGGATGGGGATACACATCCACCACCTCGCCGCAGATCTCACCGCCTGCAATCTCACGGATGAGGACAGCTGCAAGTTTTGCAGCATATTCGCACATGTTGGGGTCGGTGCCACGCTCGTAGCGGAACGAGGCATCGGTGCTCAGACCGTGGCGGCGAGCAGTGCGACGAATGGAAGTAGGATTGAAATAAGCGCTTTCGATAAAGACATCAGTAGTGGCTTCAGTCACGCCTGAGTCGAGACCTCCGAAGACACCGGCGATGCACATCGGCTGCTGAGCATCACAGATCATAAGATCCTTGTCGCTGAGTGTGCGTTCAGTCTCGTCGAGAGTCGTGAACTTAGTGCCTTCCGGACAAGTGCGGACAACAATCTTCTCACCTGCCACCTTCGCGAGGTCGAAGCAGTGGAGTGGTTGGCCGATGCCGAGGAGCACGAAGTTGGTGATATCCACAATAGAATTGATAGGACGCTGGCCGGCAGCGACGAGAAGATTTTTGAGCCATTCAGGTGACTCGCCTACCTTCACGCCGCGGATAGTCACTCCGCAATAGCGAGGGCAGAGCTTTTCATCCTCGACTTCAACGGTGACTGCGCCATCATTGCGGTCGACAGAAAAACCGGAGATGTCGGGGACACTGATTTCCGGCATCTCGACACCGGCTGAATTACCACTTTCAAGGATACGTGCCCATTGGTAGGCCTTGAGGTCGCGGGCGCAACCATAGTGGCTTGCTGCGTCAACGCGGTTTGGAGTGAGCTCCACCTCCAGGCGATAGTCGCTCTCCACATTGAAGTAAGCGGCAGCCTCTGTTCCTGCAGGGACGTCGTCTGGGAGCACCATGATACCGGCGTGGTCGTGGCCGAGGCCGATCTCGTCTTCGGCACAGATCATACCGAAAGACTCAACGCCGCGTAACTTTCCTTTCTTGATCGTGAATTCCTTGTCGCCGTCATATAGGACGGTCCCGATAGTAGCCACTACGACTGTCTGTCCAGCAGCCACGTTGGGGGCTCCGCAGACAATCTGGAGCGGGGCATCGGCGCCCACGTCGACAGTAGTCACGTGCATATGGTCGGAGTCGGGGTGCGGCTCGCAAGTGAGTACTTTTCCAATTTTAAGGCCACGAAGGCCACCACGGATTGACTCCACCTCTTCTATCTGGTCGCATTCCAGGCCGGTGGAAGTGAACGCAGCCGCCAACTCACGGGGCGACTCGTTGAAATTGATATAGCGTTTAAGCCACTTGTATGAGATATCCATAAAGGTATTGTTATCCGTTGTTTATGCCAATGAGAGGGAGTGCTGAGGCCCAGCATTCCCTTTCAACTTGCAAAAGTACAAAATAATTGGATAATATGCAAATCTAAATTAGTCAACTTTCGCTTTTTGGGCGAAAGTTGAGGTTATGGGGTTAAGTGTTGTGGGGGGATAAATGCTGTGGGCGGATACGGATAGGACTCGGCTTTCTGTAGGCGAAAGCCGAGTCCGGATTATCTTTTAGGGGAGGGGTGTAGGGGCGAGTCTGCCGGGTCTACTTAGAATTTGAGGTCGTAGACTGCTCGTTTGATCTGAGGGAATGGGAGGGGGAGCTCAAGGGTCTCGATTACGGGCCGCTTGACGCCTTCTTTCTTTACTTTCTGCTGTATTGCGAGGACTATGCCGTCGTCGGAGACGGAGCGGAGCATTCCGTGGAGTTTGCGGCCGTCGGTAGTGAGGACCTCGAGGTCCTGGCCTATGTATTTGTCGTATTGGCGGCGTACTTTGAGTGGGGATGTGAGGCCGGCGGTGCCCACTTCGAGTTCGTAGTCCTCCACGTCACGGTCGAAGGCTTCTTCGATGGCGCGGGTGAGTTTGATACACTCGTCGATGTCGCCAGGTGTCATGCTGTCGATCTCAACAGTGATTTCGTTGTTGGGAGTTACTTTAATGTCGGTAAGGAAGTATTGTGAATCCTTGAGTTGGTCTTCTACGAAGGCTTGGAGTTCTTTTTTGTCGATCATGGTCTTTGTATTATTCAATAATATTTTGAGCGAAGGAGGAGATGTGTGCTTGGTCGGTTTCTTTGAAGGCTCCCCGGATGGTGAGGGTCTCCGGGAGGATTTCGATGCCTTTCATGCCTTCGAGCATTGTCCGCATCACTTTGCCTGCCGAGGGAGCCCAGGATCCGTTTTCTACGATCGCAGCCTTGCGGTTGCAGTAGCCTTTGCTTGCGAGGACATGGAGGAAGGTGTACATAGGAGTGAAGAGTCCGGCGTCGTAGCTTGACGCGCAGAAGATTGCCTTTGGGTATTTGAATGCCTCGGCTACAGCTTCTGAAATGTCAAGGTGTGTAAGGTCGGCTACAAAGACCTCCTTAACCCCAAGTTGGCGAAGTTTCTCTGCAAGATATTCGGCAGCCTCGAGTGTGTTGCCGTGGATGGATGCGCAGGCGATGAAGATTCCGTCTTTTTCGGGGCGGTAGGAGCTCCAAGCATCGTAAAGGCCAATGTAGTATGCGATATTATCTGTCAGGATGGGGCCATGGAGCGGGCAGATGGTCTGGATGTCGAGAGGAGCAAGTTTTTTGAGAGTATTTTGAACTTGAGGACCATATTTGCCAACGATGTTGAAATAGTAGCGTGATGCTTCCTGGGCCCAATCGTCGGAAAGGGAATCGAGGGCGCCGAAAGTGCCGAAAGCATCGGCACTGAATATCAATTTTCTTTCTGGGCAATAAGCCATCATTACCTCAGGCCAATGTACCATCGGGGCGAGGATGAACTGGAGGGAAAGTCCTCCGAGGTCGAGTGTGTCGCCTTCCTTGACAGTCATCATCTTACAATCCTTGGGAATCGGGTCGAAATAGTTGGGGAGCATGCGAGCCGCAGTTGCAGACATTACGAGGGTAGCCTCTGGGTAGATTTCGACGAATGTGGAGATGAGAGAAGAGTGGTCGGGTTCGAGATGCTCGATGACGAGATAGTCTGGGCGAGCGCCGTCGAGAGCCTTTTGGAGATTGGCGAGCCACTCGGTGCC
>WFLX010208857.1_pt1 | contig 12890 bp, 9 predicted proteins | sample 4967041 | NCBI WGS metagenome assembly WFLX01 (sample SAMN12857096, study PRJNA449069) | gut metagenome | isolation source: stool from male and female vole | host: Microtus ochrogaster | place: USA:Florida | collected 2017
AAAATTTATTATATTAAAAATAAAGCGAGGCAATGATTGGCGACGAGATGCATCGCCAATTTTAACTTCAATTCTTTTTCAAAGAATTTGGCAAAAGGAGGTTTTATGAAATTCTACATTTGTAAACATTGTGGAAATTTAGTGATGATGCTCAAGGATTCGGGTGTGGTTCCGAATTGTTGCGGCGAGGCGATGAAGGAATTGATTCCCGGAACGACAGACGCGGCAACGGAAAAGCATGTTCCCGTTTTTGAGACGCAGGGAAATTCCGTCAAAGTCAAAGTCGGCTCGGTCGAGCATCCGATGGTGGCGGAGCATTTCATTCAGTGGATTGCAATTGAAACGACGAACGGCTGTCAGGTAAAATATCTCAAGCCCGGCGAAAAGCCCGAAGCGGAATTTCTTTTGGCGCAAGGCGAAAATCTCGTGGCGACCTACGAATATTGCAATCTTCACGGATTGTGGAAAGCGTAATTTTTGCGCCATGTTCGCGCAAGCGATTGGAGCGCATTGCAAGGCTTCGCCTTGCTACGCAAGTTTTGTGCGCAAGTTAAATGCTTGCTCACAAAACTCACAGCCACTTTGTTTGAAGTTACAATTGTCGCTCGAGNTTTCAGCGACAATTGCAACTGTTCCTAATTTTTTGCCAACGAACGAATCTTCAGATTCGAGAGTTGGCAAAAATGTGATTTCGCAATGAAATGAGAAATCACAGTAAAATAGGCGAGTTTTTGAAAAAACTCGGCTTTAAGATTGACGACGCAAATCTGTCGTCAATCTTAAATCTTCATTTTATCTTTGCCTTGGAAACGAAACACGCGATTCCTTCGACAGGATATTTTTTTCGCAACGCTTTCACGAGGTCAATGATTTTTTCGGCTTCGGTTTTTTTGCAATAAACGATTATCATTTCGTTCAATTGCGGCCAAATCGCGTCGCCCAATTTTGGCGCGGAAAAGCCCGAGCCTGTCACGGCGGAAACTTTGCTGTAATGCGCGCCGATTTTGCGCTCCTTGAAACCTTCGAAAATATCTTCTTCCACCGCTTGGGAAAAAATTATTTCCACGCGGCGCATCGCGTCTTTCGATTTCTTTTTCTTTTCTTCTTCGCTCATAAAATTCTCCCGTAAAAATCAAGTTTTAATTTCGCGCCTTTGACTCAAGTTTGAGCTGGCGGCGTTCGAGCCTTCTTTGGGCACGGCGCGCTTTTTTTGCCGCGCGTCGTTCTTTGAGCCTGTTGAAAATGAAGTAAACTGTCGGCATCACGAACAACGTCATAAACGAGCCGAACGTCATTCCGCCGAAAACGGTAAGCGCAATCGGCTGCATCGAAGCAGAGCCTTCGCCCGGGAAGAACGCCATCGGCATAAGCGAAATCACGGTCGTCAAAGTGGACATCAAAATCGGGCGCAAGCGATTTCGCGCCGCCTCGATGCACGCTTCTTCCAAACCNAGTCCGCGCTTTCGCAAAAGGTTCGTGTAGTCCACAAGAACGATTCCATTGTTTACGATTGTTCCGACGAGAACGAGCATTCCCATAATCGTAACAACGCTCAATTGGTTTCGGCTTAACGCGTAAATTGTCATGACGCCGATGAACGAAAGCGGAATCGTAATCAAAACGATGAACGGATCCATCAGCGATTCGAATTGGCTCGCCATTACGACGAATACCAAAATCGCCGCCATGAGAATTATCATTCCGAAATTCAAAGCAGCTTCCTTCATGTCCTCAAACGCGCCGCTCGTCGTGATCGTCACGTTTTCATCGGCAGGAATGTTGTCGTTGATGAGTTTCATCAAACTGGACTGAATCTTGTCCAAAGAAATACCTGCGACAGGCTTTGACTTAACGTGAATTACGCGCGCCTGATCTTCGCGGTAAATCGTGACCGGAGAGAGAGTCTGCTCGTAGTGCGCGAAACTTGAAAGCGGCACGCGCATTCCCTGCGAATTGACGACGGAAATCGAATCGAGGTCCGCCAATTTGGAAGCGTCCTTTTCGGCAAGGCGCACAACCACATCGATGTCGTCGCCGTTGCGAGTGTAGCGGCTGGCGGTGACTCCGTTGATGGCAGCATTTATTTCCGCGCCCACGCTGTAAATGTTCAAGCCGAGTTCGTACATNCGCGCGCGATCCACGATGATTTCCGCCTGCGGAAGTCCGTCTTCNTGATCGCTCGAAACTTCCGTAACGAAGTCCGTGGCTTTTTCCTTGAGAAGCTTTTCAATTTGCGCCGCAGTCGAGCGCACCAAATTCAAGTCGTCGCTTTTTATGTCAACGCTGATGTCGTTGTTGCCCGCGCTGTTGCTGTTCGAACTGAAACTCAAATCCGCGCCGGGGAACATATTGAAATATTTTCGCAATTTCGCCTTGGCGGTTTTTTCATTGTCCCAGCCCGGCTTGCGCTTTTTTTCTTCGTAAAGCGCGAAAACTACGCTCGCGTTGTTCGAGCCGTTCGAGGCGGCCTGCATTCCTTCGCCGCCCACCATGATAAGCGAATATTTCACGCCAACCAAATCGCGCATCGCCATTTGCTGCAATTCCGCCGCCGTCTCGCCAGTGATTTCAAGCGGAGTTCCTTTTGGCAATTCCATTTCGATCGTAACNCTGTTTGCGGCGGACTCCGGCATAAAAATGAAGCCGACCAATTTTATCGACAAAACAGAAAGTACGAGCAAAATTAACAAAGTCAAAANNCATGNCCATTTGTGATGCAAAACGAACGCGACGCCTTTCGCATAGCCATTGTCCAANTTCGTGAAAAATTTATTGAACGCGCGGTTTATGCTTCCCGAAATTCCCGTGGACTGACTTTCGTTGAGCTTGTCGATTTTGAGGTAGCTCGAACAAAGCACAGGAACAAGTGCGATGGCGACGACGAGCGAAGTCATCAAAGAAAAAATAATCGTCCACGCAAGGCTGTCGAACATTTGTCCCATAATGCCGAGTTTTTTTCGGAACATAATCATCGGCAAGAAAATACAAACCGAAGTGAGCGTACTCGCCGTGATCGAAGTGACCATTTCCTGCGAACCAAGAACGGCCGCCACTTTCGGTTTCGCGTCGCGCTGGCGGTAACTGTAGATGTTTTCCAAAACTACGATCGAGTTGTCAACCAACATACCGATTCCCAAAAGCAAGCCCGCCATGGAAATCATATTTATCGTGAGNCCNTTGAAGTACATCAAGAAAAGCGTCACCATTACGGAAATCGGAATNGAAAGTCCGATGATGATCGTGCTTTTGAACGAACGCAAGAAAATGAACAAAACGGCGATGGCGAGCAACGCGCCCACAATTACCGAGTTCACGACTTCGTTGATCGTCTGTTCGATGATGTCGGTAGTATTGTAGATTTCAAGAATGTCGATGTCGGAAGGAAGCACTTCGAGAATTTTCGGAATTTCTCGACGCGCGTTTTTCGCCGCAGTGACAGAATTTTTTCCGCTCTGTTTTTGAATCGTAAGAACGACGCAGGATTCTCCGTCAACGCTGGCGAGCGATTCTTCGTCCTTGTAGCCTTCGTAAACGTCGGCAATGTCGCGCAGCAAAATCGTCTTCAATTCNGCGCCCGCAGAAAGTCCNTAAGTGCTCGCCTTGTATGAGATGACCGTGTTTTTCAAATCTTCNACGCTTTGATATTTTCCGCTCGTTTTAATCGTATAGTTCGTGTCGCCTGAAGTGATTGTTCCGCCCGAAGACTGAATGTTCTGCGCGCCAATCATCTGCGCCACTTGGCTTATCGAAAGTCCGTAGGCTTCCAAACGGTCGCGCGGAATGTCAACATTGATTGAAGCCTCGCGNCCGCCCATGATGTTCGCNGANGCGATTCCGTCGAGCTGTTCCAATCGCGGCTGAACCACATCTTCGGCGTAGTCGCGCAATTCTTCAGGCGTTCGATTTCCTTTCATCGACAAAACCATAATCGGCATCATCGAAGGATCCAATTTTATCGTTATCGGCGAATCCGCGTCATCGGGCAAATATCCTCGCACCAAATCTATTTTGTCGCGGATTTCGTTTGCGGCATTGTCAAGATTCGTTCCGTAGTCGAATTCCAAAATCACCATGCTGATTCCGGTGGAAGAACGCGACTGCAATGTTTTCAAGCCGCTCAATCCGGAAAGCGAACTTTCCAATGTGCGCGTCACGCTCTGCTCGATTTCTTCAGGACCGGCGTTGGAATAATTCGTGTAGACAATCATGTACGGCAAATCCATATCGGGATACATATCGACAGGAAGATTGAGCGTACAAAAAATTCCAAGCGCGATTATGACAATGAAAATCAGCAAAGTCGTAACAGGCTTGTTCACGCATTTTTCAGAAAATGTCATACTAATCCTCCGTAACTGAAATTACATTTACGTTCGCGCCGTCGTCCAAAAGATTTTGGCCTTTGATTACGATTTCGTCGCCAGCGGAAATTCCTTTCGCGATTTCGGTTTTGTTGTCCACGGAAAGTCCCGGCACGATAGAAACAAGTCGAACTTTCGCGTGATTGTCCGAGCCTTTTGATTCCACCACGAAAAGATACGGCTTTCCGCTGCGAGTTACGATTGCGTTCGAAGGCACGACAATCGCGTCGCGAATGCTTTCCGTGACAAGGCGAACGCGCGCGTACATTCCAACCTTCACGCGCTCGTCGGCTTTGACCAAACGCAACTTTACGCTCATCGTGCGGCTTGTCGTGTCCAAAACNGGNCTCACTTCAAAAACCTTCGCGACAAATTCAATTCCGGGATAAGCGTCGAACGTGACCACGGCTTCTTGCCCCATNGTTATTCGGCTGATGAATCGTTCGGGAATGCTCACTTTGATTTCCAAATCGTCGGTCTGCGCAATCTGCGCAATCACGCTCCCTTGCGAAACTTGAGTTCCAATCGTCGGCACGAACGAAGTGACTCGTCCAGAAATCGGCGCGCGCACGGGACTCAAACTGTAATTCAAACCGGGAAGGCTCGGATCGACATAAGCGATGGTTTGGTCGCGGCTGACCATTTGCCCGACGTTCACCATGATGCGCGCGACTTTTCCTGCCGCATCGGGAAGCACCGCCACCGAAGTGACCGAAGCCACGTCGCCGCCGAATTCCAAATAGTTGTCCAAATTGCCGAATTTCGTTTTGTAAGTGTTCACGGCAAAAAGCGCCTCGACATCGTTTTTGTCATCGGCGACAACTTTCTTTTTTTCACAGCCCGCAAGCGCAAAAACGGCGAGCGAAGCAATCGCGAACGCCTTGAAATTTTTCGTCATAATTTTCATAACTTTCTCCTATATGTAAAAAATTTATTCTTTGTATTCGGACAAATCCGTGTTCAATTCATATTCCAAATCCATCAACGCGGAAATGTAATTGAACTTTTGGTTCAGNTGCCCGAGCATCGCCTGATTCAATTGCGTCTGCGCGTCGCGCACATCCAGCAATTCCATTCGACCGTTGTTGAACGAACTCACCGACATATCATAGGAACGCTGCGCCAATTCCACGGTGCGTCCCATCGAGTCGATTTGCTCGCGCGCCTGATTCAAAGTGTCCACGGCTTTGCGGACTTGCACTTTCTGATTTTCCGTGAGCGTTTCCATTGTAAGATTGAGCTTTGAAATATTGTCTTTCAAGTCCTGCGCCTTTTGACGATTTGCGGACCACGGAAGCATATTCGTAATGTTGAACGCGAGCGTTATGGAAAGCGAGCCTTGATCGGCAAAATCCAAATCGCCGCTCCACCACGTGCCGGTTGGCTGCCATCCATAACTCAAAACCAGCGCGGGCGTGAAGCTGCTCAAATTCAACGCCTTGAGATTCATGTTCAAAATGTCGATGTTGTTTTGCAAAGAACGCACGTTCAAATTTTCTTCGCCATATTTTTCCAAAAGTTCTTCCGTAGTGACGTTCACATACGCAGGCTCGATCGAGCCGCTCAATTCNATTTTNGTTCCCACGGGCATTCCAATCAAAAACGCGAACGTGTCGAGCTGCTGATTAAAATTTCGCTCGGCAGTTTCCACTTCAGGACGCTGATTTTCATAAGTCACCTGCGCGTTCAAAAGTTGCAATTGCGGAATGCGGCCGTTGTTGAAATTTACTTGCGCTTGATTGGCACGTTGACGCGCGTTTTCCAAAGACATTCGCTGAATGTTCAAACTTTCCTGCTGAAGCAAAAGTCCATAGAACAATTTTTTGATGTTCATAATCGTCTGCTTTTGGCTTTGTTCCCAAGTGATTTTGCCGCCTTCATAGCCAGCCTTTGCCGCCTTGATGCTGTAGATGTAGGCGAGACTCAAATTGAGCTGCGCGTTGACATTGCCGACCAAAGCCCAATGATATTTTTCTTCGGCTTCAATGGGAGGCAACGCTCCACTGCTTNCNATANNTCGCATCNTATTAGTTTGATTCAAAGTCGAATCAATGTCCGTGCTTCGCGCTGCCGTTCCNCTCACGGTAACATCCGGCAAAAAAACATTCCACGAATATTTCGCGCTTCGCTCTTTGATTGCCAAATCAATATCGTTGCTTTTCAAATCGCGGCTGTTCTGNATTGCGTATTCAACCGCTTGTTCAACGGTNAGCGTCACAACATCCTCGTCTTGTTGCGCGCTCGCTGCAAATGCCGAAACCACGACCATCGCCAACGAAGCGATAAAAATTTTCCTCATGCCTTTTCCTCCTAAAATATTATTTTATGCAACTTTTTGCGCCACATTCTATAAATTCATAAACCGCCGAAACAAAAAAATCGCGCCATTCCGGCGGAAAGTCATGCTTCTTTCCCATGAACAAAAAACTGATTGCCAAAACTGAAATCCATTTTATGAAAATGCTCTTTGCATTGCCGAAGCCCAAACTGAAATCCGCGGGAAGCGCTTCCGAAAGAAATGAAAAAACGCTCTTGTCAATCACTTCGTCATAAGTGCCCATATCGTGGTAAGTGAAAAATGCGTGCATCGAAACAAGTTGCGGATGTTCGGAAAAATAATTCACTTCTCCGCAAAGCAAAACATAAATTACTTCGTCAATGTTTTCGGCGAACGCGCATTTTTCCTGCAAGACTTCGGCGAAAAATTCAATTTCCTGTTTCAGCATATTTTTCATATAATCCGTTTTGCTGGAAAAAAAAGCATACATCGAACTTTTCGCCACGCCAAGTTCATTCGCGATTTTTTCAACTGTAACATTCATTCCGGAACTTTTCTGAATCACCTTGAGAAACGCGTCGAAAAAACGATCGGACTTTTCATTCTTTCCGAATTTCACTTTGCAAAGCGCGTCCAACTCCTTGCGCCGCTCCGGCGAAATCGGATTCTTCTTTTTTCCCAAGCCTTCAAAAATTATCTTGGCGATTTGCGTGCGAAAATCTGTTTTGCCCCCCCCATCCATAATTTCATTTTTTTCCAAAGCGCGCGTAACTTCCGCCCAAAAATTCAGAATCGTAATTTCTATATAAAGAGGCAGAATGCTTTCGTATATCCATTTCTTTTTGTTGCCAAAAGTATTTTCCTNGNAAAANGGAATTTTNTNGAGCGTGAGNATTTNGGNAANNCNCNNNNTCATTTTTTCATCNCAAAGCAAAGNNTGAATGTAATAGTCAATGTAGCCGGGATNNTCCNNGTCNAATTCAAAAANANAATCNACCGCCNTGTAAGTGGCGGCAAAAGTATGCTTTCCGTTTTCGNTCGCGATTTTTTCCGCCAANATTTCAAACGCCTCGAAAAAGCGTTCGTTCATCGTGGAAAAAAGTTCGGCCTTGTTTTTAAAATGCCTGAAAATCGCCGCCTTTGTGATTTCGGAAGTGCGCGCGATGTCGCTCAAAGAAACTTCCTTGAAAAGCATTTTGCGGTACATCAAAAACGCGGAGGAAATTATTCTTTCTTTCGTGTTTNNCTNNCTTGACATAATCTTCAAGTTACCGAATGTTCGTCAACATTACCGAACATTCGGTAACTACAATATATCGATTTCGCCAAGAAGTGTCAACACCTTTTTGAAAAAAATAGTCGCGTTGCTTCGCGCGCCCTTGAAAAAAAATCGCTTCTTTGCTACAATATANTCATGCATTGTGTTGCGGTTTTGCTTCAGCTAATGGGAAGCCTCGCGTTCCTTTTGTATGGAATGAAATTGATGAGCGATGGCGTCCAAAAGAGCGCGGGCGAAAAACTCCAGCGCGCGCTTTCCGCCATGACGGGCAACCGCTTCAAAGCCTTGCTCACCGGCGCGTTCATTACGATGATAATTCAATCGTCGGGCGCGACCACCGTCATGGTCGTGACTTTCGTGAACGCCGGGCTTCTGACGCTCAAGCAATCCGTGGGCGTGATTTTCGGCGCGAACATCGGCACGACGGTTACTGCGTGGATCGTTTCGATTTTCGGATTCAATTTCAAAATATCGAGTTTCGCATTTCCGATTTTCGGAATTGGATTTTTCCTCACGCTCACAAAACGCAATCTCAACAAAAATATNGGCGAAGCCTTGATGGGATTCGGGCTGCTTTTCATCGGACTTGAAATGCTCAGCGAAGCGCTTTCTTTCAAGCCGGAACAATTGGCGCGATTCAAATGGTTTTCGCAAATGCANGNCTTCGGCGCACTTTCCGTTTTGATCGCTTTCGTCATCGGAATTTTCATCACCGCGATGATGCATTCTTCAAGCGCGTTCAGCGCAATCGTCATCACGCTCGCATACAACGGAATTATAAATTGGGAATTCTCGGCGGCGCTCACGCTCGGAAGCGGAATCGGCTCCACGGTGGACGCGGTGCTCGCCGCCTTGAACGGAAGCACGAACGCAAAACGCGCGGCGTTGATTCACGTTTTGTTCAATGTCGTGGGAACGATCGTCGCGCTGATTTTTTTCCAGCCTTTTCTTTCGCTCGTGGATTTTCTCACGCCGAAAAATGCGAACATCGCAATTCGAATTTCAATTTTGCACACGGCATTTAAAACGATTTCCACAATTTTGTTCCTGCCTTTCACAAATCAAATCGTGACGATTTCGGAAAAACTCATCAAGGAAAACGCGAAGGACAAAAACAGTTTTTACAGACTCGATTATGTGGAAAGCGCGCTGGGAAAAGAAAATGTCGGCGCGTACATCGTTCGCGCGGAAAAGGAAATTGCGAACCTCACGGATTTGGCAACGGAAATGTTCGACAGAATTCAAATCGGCTTGAAAAGGCGCGATCAAAAATTCATCGACGAGCATCTCGAACAAATCGAGCGCGCGGAAAATTATGCCGACCAAATGCACGAGCAACTTTCGCGCTACATAGTTCACATCGAGCATCTCGCCGTAAACGAAAAGCAGCTCAACAATCTTTCGATTATGCTTTCGATTATCGGCGAATTGGAAAGCATGACGGACGAATGTTTGAGCATCGGACTTTTGCTGAAACGTTCCATCGAAAAAAATATGCAATTCGAAGCCGAGGACACCGACCGCCTCATTCCTTATGTCGAACTCGTNCGCCAATTTTTGCAATTCATTCACATCAACATCAACAAACATTTGGACGCGAAAAAACTTGAGATGGCGAAAGAGCTGGAAGATCAAATCGACTTGTTCAGGAAAAATTTGAAAAGGATTGCCCGAAAGCGTTTGGAAAAAGGCGCGGACGTAAAATCGGAATTGCTTTATATCGACCTCGTTCGGCAAATCGAAAAAATCGGCGACAGGGCGTTTGGAATCGCGGAGGCTCTCGGACAAACCGCCTAAAGATTTTTCGTTTCAAAATTCNAGCGCGTTTTTTAAACTCGCGATGACGACGCGTTTTTGTCCTTCCAAATCGCGCTCGATTTTCACGTTATGAAAATTTTGCAGCCGCAAAAAATCGGCGGCGGCATCCGCATTGTATTCGCCAGTTTCCATCAAAAAAATTCCGTTCGGCGAAAGATGACTTTTCGCTTCAAGCGCGAGCCGCCGCGCCACTTCAAGCCCGTCGCTTGTTCCGCTGAAATTTCCGTCCGAAGAAATGTCGCCGTCCAAAGCCAAAAGCGGCTCGCCGCGTCCGTCCGCCAAAAGCGCGCGCGCCTCTTCGTGCGGAACGTAAGGCGGATTCGCCAAAATCACGTCGAACGAAAATGGCACGGCTTCGAACAAATTGCTTTGAATGAATTTCACGCGAGAAATTTCCGCGCCGCGCAAAAGCGTCTCGGCATTTTTTTTCGCCACGTCCAGCGCGCCGCGGCTTATGTCCACCAACGTAAATTGCGGCAGACGTTCAAACGGAATGCGCTCGCCGTCCGCCAACGTTCGCAAAACGCTCAACGCGATGCAGCCGCTTCCCGCGCACATGTCGCAAATCGTGAGAATGGAATTTTCATTTGCGGAAATTTTTTCGGAAATAATTTCGACGGCGCGAGCCACGAGAATTTCCGTGTCCGGCTTGGGAAGCAAAACGTTTTGATTGACAAAAAAATCGTAGCCGAAAAATTCTTTTTTTCCGACAATGTAAGCCACCGCCAAACCTTGCTCGCGAGCGCGAGTCCATTCGGCGATTTTTTTTTCCTGCGATTCATCGAGCACGAAATTTTTATTCAGCAAAACAAAAGTCTTGTCTTTGCCCAAAATATTTTGCAAAAAAATTTCGGCATCCAAAAAAGGCGTTTTGGAAATTTTTTCTATTTTTTTCGCAATGAAATTTTTCGCTTCAAAAATCGTCATTCTTGCAATAAAATTTTTTTCAGACAATTAAAATCAGCAACTAAACTTGCGTTGCTGATTTTAATGACGAGTTTTTTCAAAACTCGCATATTCACTACGATTTCTCACTTCGTTACGAAATCGCGTTTTCAACAACTCCCGAATCTGAAGATTCGGGAGTTGTTGAAAATTAAGAGAAAAAATCGCGCGCTAAAGTTCGCTCACGTCGGCTTTGAGCTGCTCTTCTTTCGCGTAAACGTTGAGCGCGTCGAGCATTTCGTCCATCGCGCCGCCCATGAATCCCGGCAAATTGTGCAACGACAAATTTATGCGATGATCCGTGACGCGATCTTGCGGAAAATTGTACGTGCGAATTTTTTCGCTTCGTGCGCCCGAGCCGACCATGCTTTTTCTCGCGTCGGCGCGTTCGGCCTGCCGCTTGCCTTCTTCCAAATCAAAAAGTCGCGCGCGCAAAACTCGCCATGCTTTCGCCTTGTTTTTTATCTGGCTTTTTTCATCCTGCTGAATTACTACTATTCCTGTAGGAATATGCGTGAGTCGCACGGCGGAATCAGTCGTGTTGACGCACTGCCCGCCAGGACCGCCCGCCCGCATCACGTCCACTCGAACGTCTTCAGGCTTGATGTCGATTTCNGTTTCCTCGGCTTCCGGCAAAACGGCCACGGTCGCGGTGGAAGTCTGAAGGCGGCCTTGAGATTCGGTTTGCGGAACGCGCTGCACACGATGCACGCCGCTTTCCCAACGCAAAGTTCCGTAGACGAATTTTCCGCTGATTGAAGTGACGATTTTATTGAAGCCGCCCACTTCCGTTTCCTGCGCTTCCATCGTTTCAGTTTTCCAGCCTTTGCGCTCGGCAAGATGAACATACATTTCCCAAAGGTCGCGCACAAAAAGCGTGGCTTCGTCGCCGCCCGCCGCCGAGCGAATTTCCAAAATGATATTTTTTTCGTCGAGCGGATCAGGCGGAATGAGTTTCATTTTTATCTGCTCTTCCAATTGCGGCTGCCGCTCTTCCAGCGTGCGCAATTCTTCGCGAGCCATTTCCTTCATTTCAAAATCGTCTTCTTCGGTGATCAAAATTTTCGCTTCGCTGATTCCCGAAAGCAATTTTTTGTATTCGTCATAAAGCGCGCAAACTTCGCCCAAATAATTATTTTCGCGCATGACTTCTTTGTACAATTTTTGGTCCTTCACCAAATTCGCGTCCATAATTTGTTCTTTTACGATTTCATATCGAGCGGCGCAACTTTCAAGTTTTTTCAACAAATCCATAGAAAAATATTTTAGCATTTTCGCTAGATTTTTTCAATGGGATTTGTTATGATAAATTATGAATTCTTCAGACGAAAAAAACGAAAACGACGCGCGCGCAAAAAGCGGAGTCGTCGCAATCATCGGACGACCGAGCGCGGGAAAATCCACTTTTTTGAATTCGGTTTGCAAACAAAATGTTTCGATTGTTTCGCCGATGCCGCAGACCACGCGAAATTCAATTCGCGGAATCGTGAACGAGGCGCAAGGCCAAATCGTTTTCATCGACACGCCCGGCTATCATCAGAGCGAAAAAAAATTGAATTTGAAATTGCAGGAAAACGCGAAATCCGCGCTTGACGGATGCGACGCGGTTTTGTATTTGATTGACGCGAGTCGCGCTCCGGGCGAAGAAGAAAAATTGACTTCCGACTTGCTGAAAAAATTTTCGCAAAAAATTGTCGTCGCCATAAACAAAGTCGATTTGACGAATGCGGATTCGCAAAAAGCCGCCGACTTCGCAAAAAGCGAATTTCCGAAAATTCCTGAAAATCGCATCGTCAGAATTTCCGCGAAAAAATCAAGCGGACTTGACGCGGCACTCGCAGCGATTTTTGAAATTCTTCCTGAAGGCGAAAAACTTTATCCCGAAGATTTTTACACCGACCAAGAAGTGGGATTTCGGATTTCGGAAATAATTCGCGGCGAAGCGATAAATCGTCTCGAGCAAGAAATTCCGCATGCGATTTACGTTGAAATTGCCGACATGGAATTCAAGAACGACGGAAAAAAACTGTGGGTGCGCGCGTTTTTGTGCGTGGAGCGCGAAAGCCAAAAAGGAATCGTCATCGGAAAAGGCGCGGCGATGATAAAAACCATTCGCCTCGAATCGCTGAAAAAGCTCGAAGAAATTTTCGACTACAAAATCGATTTGGACTTGAGCGTAAAAGTTGACAAAAATTGGCGGCAGCGCGAC
>WFLX010359989.1_pt1 | contig 12889 bp, 13 predicted proteins | sample 4967041 | NCBI WGS metagenome assembly WFLX01 (sample SAMN12857096, study PRJNA449069) | gut metagenome | isolation source: stool from male and female vole | host: Microtus ochrogaster | place: USA:Florida | collected 2017
AGGGCTGATTCTGCCCTCTGTCACTTCGGTGTTTTATATTTATCTTTTAAAGGAGAATTTTGAGCAGATTCCGGACAGTCTTTATTTTGCGGCAAAGGTGGATGGAACTTCGGATTTGAAATATCTCATGAAGGTGATGATTCCCATATCCAAGCCTACGCTGATCACTATAACCATATTGAAGGTGATCGAGTGCTGGAATTCGTACGTGTGGCCGAGGCTCATCACGGATGATGAGAACTATTTTCTGGTGTCAAACGGAATTCAGGAGATTCGGGAAAACGGCTTTGGACGTGAAAACATTCCGGCAATGATGGCGGCGGTGGTAGTGATTTCGGTTCCGCTGATCGTTTTGTTTTTGATATTCNGGAAGAAGGTAATGGANGGNGTATCCAGAGGNGGNACAAAAGGATGAGCAGAAAATTTTTGTCATTGACAGCACTTATGCNTTGCGGGATATTTTTGCTGACCGGATGCCACGGTCAGGCAGGAATGAATGCTTTTGAGATTCCGGAGGAGNTTGACCTTTCCAGAGAATATGAAATCACATTTTGGGCAAAGAATGATACTAACAAAACCCAGACGGCGATATACGNGAAAGCCATTGCGGANTTTAAANAGCTGTATCCTAATATTAAGGTAAATCTGCGCCTGTATACGGACTATGGCAAGATTTATAATGATGTGATCACGAATATCGCCACCAATACCACACCTAATGTCTGCATTACCTATCCGGACCACATTGCGACCTATCTTACGGGAAGTAATCAAGTGGTTCCGTTGGAGGATTTGTTTGCGGATACAAGGTACGGTCTTGGAGGAAGCGAGGTTCGGTTTGACTCGCCGAAGGCTGAGGAAATTGTTCCCCAATTTTTAGGAGAATGTGCTTTTGGAGGGCACTATTATGCGCTTCCTTACATGCGGTCTACGGAGGCGTGCTATATAAACAAGACTTATGTGGAAAAATTGGGATATGAATTGCCGGAAACGTTGACTTGGGATTTTATCTGGGAAGTGTCAGAGGCAGCTATGAAAAAGGATGCAGACGGAAATTTCTTGGTTAACGGACAGAAGGTATTGATTCCGTTTATTTATAAATCTACCGACAATATGATGATTCAAATGCTGAAGCAGCAGGAAGCCGGGTATTCTACGAACGACGGGGAGATTTTGCTTTTTAATGACTCTACGGAAGAACTTTTGACGGGTATTGCAGAGCATGCGGCAACCGGTGCTTTTTCCACATTTAAGATTTCAAGCTATCCTGCTAACTTTTTAAATGCCGGACAGTGTATTTTTGCCATGGATTCCACAGCGGGAGCAACGTGGATGGGAACGGATGCGCCCTTATGCGATATCAGTGAGGATAAGATTGTAAGCTTTGAGACGGAAGTCATGACAATTCCCCAGTTTGATACTTCTAATCCCCAAATGATTTCTCAGGGCCCTTCGGTCTGTATCTTTAATAAAAAAGATCCCCAGGAGGTTATGGCTTCCTGGCTGTTTACACAGTATTTGCTGACGAATCAGGTGCAGATCGCATACGCAGAGACAGAAGGGTACGTTCCGGTAACGTTAAAGGCTCAGGAATCGACGGAATATCAGGATTACTTGTCCAGAGGCGGCGAAAACGACACCTTATATTATGATGTAAAGATTAAGGCAGCAGAGCTTTTGCTGGACAATGTTGACCATACCTTTGTCACGCCGGTATTTGTGGGATCAACGTCTCTTCGGGACGCTTCCGGACAGCTGATTGAAAATACGGTAAAGTCAGTCCGGAGAGGGCAGACAGTTGATGATGCCTATATTGATAAGCTTTACAACGATATTACATCTTTGTACCGTTTGGATCAGATTGGAGCCGGGGCAGGACAGGTTTCTTCCGGCAAGGCGGATCTGGGAAAACTGCCAAAAACATCCGTGATCCTGTTAGTGTCTCTGGCAGGGGCCTGGGTGCTGATACTTTTGTATGTGATCTTCCAAACAGTAAAAAAGAAGAGAAATCAGCAATAATGCTATTGATTTCTTGAAAATTTCATGTATACTTATTTTGTTGTTGACTAACAATTTTGCAAATTACACAGTGAAATCAAAGAGGAGAAAAAAATGAAAAAGATTACATCGTTATTGTTGGTATTGACACTGATGCTTGCTCTTGCAGGATGCGGTTCTAAAGGCGGCGATTCCGCAGGGGGTGCGGATGTAAAGTCTGAAGGCGTTATGACTTATGATGAATATGTGGCAGCAGCGCTGGACACTGAAGTCGTAGTGGAGACCTATGTACAGGCAAAGCAGTCATGGTGGGATGATAAAGCTACTGTTTATACCCAGGATAAGGACGGCGCTTACTTTGTGTATAACATGGCTTGTTCCGAAGAGGATTACGCAAAGCTGACTCCCGGAACCAAGATCAAGGTGACAGGTTATAAGGGCGAATGGTCCGGTGAAGTTGAGATCATGGATGCAACCTTTGAAATTGAAGAAGGAAATTATGTTGCAAAAGCAGAAGATGTTACTTCACTCCTTGGATCTGATGATCTGATTAAACATCAGAATAAATTTGTTTCTTTCAAGGGCATGACCGTTGAAGCAGCAGGACAGGATGAGAGTGGAAATGACGTTGCTTACCTTTATAGCTGGGATGGCTCCGGTCAGGATGGCGATGACCTGTATTTCAATGTTTCTTTAGACGGAAATACTTATACTTTTACCGTAGAGTCTTATTTATGTGATAATACCACAGATGTTTATGCAGCAGTAAAAGCTTTAAATATCGGCGATAAAATTGACATGGAAGGCTTCTTATACTGGTATGAGGGTGTAAATCCCCATATTACTTCTGTAAAAGCGGCAAAATGATCTTAAACTATAATTACACCCTGAGTGTCAGATTTTATCTGGTATTCAGGGTGTTTTGCATTACATAGGGAATTCTATCNANACTTAAGGTGCGGGGATTATGAAGGAAAGAGGAAAGCNAAAAAGATACATACCNTTTATATTTGGAGAGATAGCGGCGTTACTNTTCATTGTTTATNTGATTCTCTGTTTTGAAGCGGATAGTGAACATATATTGCCTGGGACTATAGTGAATGGTAAGGATCTAAGCGGTATGACTTGGGAAGAGGCGTCGGCGAAGTTAAATAAAGATGCGGATATCAGAAAAAGAGAAGCTATAATCAGGATAGCTTTTGATGGGGAATTATATGTGGTAGCGGCCGGCGATGCGATGGAATTTGATGGAGATACATTGGCGAAAGAAATTCTGGAACGAAGCAAGAGCGGTTTTTGGCAGGGAGGAATCATTTATCTTGATGCCCTTTTGAGAGGATATGATGTGAGAGCGCTGCCGGAGATAAAGAGCATGGATTCCCTTTACAAGGAGATAGAAGCCTCCGGGCTTTTGGAGGTAGATGACAGTGTTCAGACATCTTACCGCCAAGAGGGAAAACAACTGATTTTCCAAATAGGAACTGCCGGGGAGGCTGTTGATGCGAAGAAGCTTGCAGAGGAGATACTGGAAGCCGTCAAGGCAGAAAATTATCAGGATATCATAGAATGTCCTAAGGTTCCCGGTGTGGTTAAACCGGTGGATCTGGAACAGGTATATTGGGACATTCATGTAGAGATGGCAAATGCCACACTGGATCCTTCCAATGATTATGAGATTGTAGAAGGAATTCGGGGCATTGGCTTTGATCAGGAAAAGGCGAGGAGAATTTTAGATGCTGCGGGGGAAGGAGATACAGTCAGCATTGACCTTATTTATACGGAACCGGATATTTCGGCGGAAGATCTGGCGGAAAATCTTTTTATGGATCTGCTTGGATCTTATTCCACAAAGGTGACGGGCTCCTATAACCGCCTTTTTAATATTCAGCTTGCTGTAGAAAAATGCGAAGACACGATTTTGCTTGCAGGGGAGGAATTTTCCTTTAACGATACGGTTGGGGATCAGAATGAGGAGACCGGTTTTCTGATTTCATCCGGGGTGGAAAATGGCAAAGTGGTTCCAGCATATGGCGGCGGAATTTGTCAGCTTTCTTCTACTATGTTTCTGGCAGCCTTGTATGCGGATCTGGAGATCGTGGAACGCTGGAATCATGATCTGGTTGCAAAATATGTTCCGGCGGGACTAGATGCCGCAGTTGCCTGGGGAGAACTTGATTTTCGAATTGCAAATAATACGGATTATCCGATAGAAATGGAAATTATCAATGCAAATGGGTATTTGACGGTAAACTTGTGGGGGACAAAGACAAGTGACAAAACCGTGGAGCTGGAAAGAGAAACCATCAGTGACCCGGGAGAACCTTTGGAGGTGCTTGCGTACCGAATTGTATATGATTCGGAGGGCAATCAGATACGCAGAGAGCAGATTGCCCATAGTAAATATGTGTAATGTCAGGAAGTGGGCTTACGCAGGGGGCACTGTGACATACTGATTTTGTCCCGTAAAATATTCAGACCGCAGTCTTCCAGATAATCCTGCAGAATCGGAAGAGACTGCGAAGAGGTGGGACCAATTATTATTTCACCCACAAGATCTACCAGATGCATTTGCAGTTTACCGCACATGCGGTTTAAATCCAGGGGGTAATACTTTTTAATCCGGCTCGTGGATACATGATATTTGGGTTCTACAGCAAATTCGTTTAGTATAAATGGTGAGACTACCAGACGGAATTCCCGCTCGCTTGCAAAAGAAGGATGCTTGAAAGCGGCGGACTGCACCCAGGCATCATTCATAAGCTCTTGCAGTTTGGGGAGATTTTCAGAAAATTCCTGAGCTTCTTTGATAACCTGATAGAACTCGTCAACAAGGCGATGGTCACGCATGTCTTCCTGATAATACACCTCTTGAAGGGAAGCAATGCCGCCAACTATTTTCTGCATCAGATTTTCGTGAAAAGCAATGCAGACCCCTTGTCCGAGATGTCCATATCTTTCCCACTGGGCTGCATCATCGCGATAGCGTGAAAAGCAGGCGGCATACGCAGAATAATGAAATTCCTCGGCCATTTCCTTTTGAAAAAAGGCTTCGGTTCTGCGGATTTTTTCCTGCTCTCCATCGATATTTAATTTGTCAATAACTGCTTTACAAATGCCTTTCATAAATAAGCGCATTTCAGAAGCGTCATTCATGTTGAGGATATTGTTAAGTCTAAGTTCCGCACAGCGGATGATTCCGTCAAATGCAGCAAAATCCGTGTAATGGTACAGCATAATCGGCCTCCAAAGTCATAAGAGATAAAAAAGCATCTTGGCTTATGCCTTGATGCTTTTAGCGGAGTCGGAGGGATTCGAACCCTCGTGCCCCGGAGGGCTAACGCATTTCGAGTGCGCCCCGTTATGACCACTTCGATACGACTCCGTGTGACTCTACTCATTATACTGTTTTCAAAATTACAAGTCAATCCTTTAAATTTGCTGGTTGTAGATAATCTTTAAATTAGGTATAATAGAAAAGGATATGTATCAAAATCGGAGTTCATGAAAACTAAGACAAGGAGGAACGTGAAAGTGAAGAGAATTGGTATGTTAACAAGCGGCGGTGATTGCCAAGCATTAAATGCGGCGATGAGGGGAGTAGTCAAGTGCCTTACGAACAGTAAAGAAGATGTTGAGATCTATGGTTTTCTGGAAGGCTATAGAGGACTGATTTATGGAAATTTCCGGATGCTTACAGGCAGGGACTTTTCCGGTATTCTTACCAAGGGCGGCACCATTCTCGGAAGCTCCCGTACTCCTTTTAAGACCATTAAAGACCCTGATGAGAACGGGCTGGATAAGATTGATGCAATGAAGCAGAATTTTTATAAGCTTCGTTTGGACTGTCTGGTGATTCTGGGTGGAAACGGAACGCATAAGACAGCAAATCTTTTGAGGGAAGAAGGATTAAATGTNATNACACTNCCNAAAACCATTGACAACGATCTNTGGGGAACCGATATGACNTTTGGTTTCCAGAGTGCNGTGGATATTGCNACCGATGCCATNGATTGTATCCATACAACGGCAGCATCTCATGGCAGNGTGTTTATCGTNGAAGTTATGGGACATAAAGTAGGATGGCTTACCCTGAATGCAGGTATGGCAGGAGGGGCGGACATTATCCTGATCCCGGAAATNCCTTATGATATCAAGAAAGTTGTGAACAAAATCGAGGAGCGCAACAAAAACGGCAGCAGATTTACNATTCTTGCAGTGGCAGAAGGTGCAATTTCNAAAGAAGANGCAAAGCTCTCCAAGAAGGAATATAAAGAAAANATGAANAATTANAAGTTCCCCTCTGTTTCTTATGAGCTTGCGGACCAGATACTGAAGAAAACAGGGCATGAAGTGAGAGTTACNGTTCCCGGGCANACACAAAGAGGCGGAAGTCCCTGTCCTTATGACAGAGTATTTGCAAGCCGTCTTGGCGCAGAAGCTGGCGAGTTGATTCTGAAAGGGGAATATGGCTTCATGGTAGGATACAAAAACCGTGAAGTGGTTAAGGTACCGCTTGAAGAAGTAGCGGGTAAGCTGAAGATGATCTCCCCCGATGCATCGATTGTAAAAGAAGCAAAGCTTTTGGGAATCAGCTTTGGTGATTAACAGGGTGTTTACCGACACCATGGAAGGATAGAACAGATATGTCATATACAGCCCTTTACAGAAAATTCCGACCTGCTGCATTTGAAGATGTGAAGGGACAGGATCATATTGTTACAACACTGAGAAATCAAATTAAGGCGGAACGTATCGGTCATGCTTACCTTTTTTGCGGAACACGGGGAACCGGAAAGACTACCATTGCAAAAATATTTGCAAAAGCAGTTAACTGTGAAAATCCCAGAGAAGGCAGCCCATGCGGAGAGTGTGCCATTTGCAGAGCAATTTCCGCAGGGGCAAGCATGAATGTAATTGAAATTGATGCAGCCTCCAATAACGGCGTGGATAATATACGTGAAATTGTGGATGAAGTGTCTTACTCTCCTGCAGAAGGAAAGTATAAGGTCTATATTATTGATGAGGTCCATATGTTGTCTACGGGTGCGTTTAATGCACTCCTAAAGACGTTGGAGGAACCGCCTTCTTATGTAATTTTTATATTGGCAACAACGGAAGTGCACAAGATTCCAATTACAATTTTATCCAGATGTCAGCGGTATGATTTCAAAAGGATCAGTATTGATACGATATCGGATCGTTTGAAAGAATTAACTCAAAAGGAGCAGGTTCAGATTGAGGATAAAGCCATTCGTTATATTGCCAAAACCGCTGACGGCTCTATGCGGGATGCTTTAAGTCTTTTAGATCAGTGCATAGCATTTCATTTTGGGCAGGAGCTTACCTATGACAAAGTGCTGGATGTGCTGGGAGCAGTGGATACGGAGGTTTTCAGCAGACTCCTTCGGATTGTGCTGGATGGAAATGTAACGGGTGCCATCGGACTTTTGGAAGAAATCATTGTACAGGGCAGGGAACTGACTCAGTTTATTTCTGACTTTACATGGTATCTGAGAAATCTGCTTCTTGTCAAAACAGCTGATGGGATAGAAGATATTATTGATGTGTCTACGGAGAATCTGGCCAGACTTANAGNNGTAGGCACAGATGGCGGAGAATGATGTAATCATGCGCTNTATTNGNGTTTTGTCAGAACNTTCCGGGCAGATTCGTTATGCCGCTCAAAAGNGGATTATGGTGGAAATCGGTCTGATTAAGCTTTGCAGACCTTCTATGGAAACGGATACACAGTCACTTGCTGACCGTATCAGACAAATTGAAGATAAGTTAGAAAGCGGCAATTTTGTGGCAGCATCTGCTTTGGTGAACAGAGACGATTCCAAAGCAGAAGCAAAACCATCTGCTCAGACAGTGCTTCCGACGGCAATACCGGAAGATGTGGAGCAGGCGGTTGGCAGATGGTCCATGATCGTATCGCAGGCGGCTATGCCCATGAAGGCCTATTTGAAATCGGCATATCCCAGCCTTGCAGGGGACGGCAGTATGCTTATCGTGGTGGAAGATGGATTACCGGCGGATTATTTCAGAGTGCAGTCCCGCAAAGAGGAACTGGAAAACCTGATTTCGGAATCTGTGGGAAAAGAGATCCGTGTCACCGTGCAAAGCTCGCAGCAGGGAAGAAATCCACGAGATACATTTCCTGATCTGACACAGGTGGTCAGTCAGGCGATTAATATGGAAATAGAAATAGAAGAAATGGAGGATTAAAATGGCAAAGCGCGGAGGATTCCCGGGAGGTATGCCCGGCAACATGAATAATCTGATGAAGCAGGCTCAGAGAATGCAGCGCCAGATGGAGGAGAACCAAAAAGAACTGGAAACGAAGGAATTTACTGCGAAAGCAGGAGGCGGAGCCGTAGAAGTTACGGTTACCGGCAAGAAGGAAATCACGAAGGTAAAGCTTTCACAGGAGGTTGTAGATCCGGACGATGTTGAAATGCTGGAGGACCTTGTTATGGCGGCAGCGAATGAGGCACTTCGCATGGCAGAGGAAGCCAGTTCAGAGATGATGAATAAGATGACAGGCGGATTAGGACTGGGAGGAGGACTTCCTTTCTAATGGACTTGTACAGCGGGCACATTAATAAGTTAATAGATGAATTGGCCGCTCTGCCGGGAATTGGAGCAAAGTCTGCGCAGAGGCTGGCATTTCATTTGATCAATATGCCGAAGGATAAGGTAAACAGGCTTGCAAAGACGATACTGGAGGCCAAAGAAAATGTCAGATATTGTGAGGAGTGCTTTACGCTGACGGATCATGAGATCTGTCCGGTGTGTGCGAATCCGAAACGGGATCACAGTACGATCATGGTGGTGGAAAATGCAAGGGATCTTGCGGCCTATGAGAAGACAGGGAAGTATGAAGGCGTTTATCATGTTCTTCATGGCGCTATTTCTCCTATGCTGGGAATCGGACCAGGGGATATTCGTCTGAAGGAATTGATTGCCCGTCTGGAAGGAGACGTGTCAGAAGTGATTATTGCCACCAATTCCAGCCTGGAAGGAGAAACTACGGCAATGTATATCAGCAAGCTGATTAAGCCGACCGGTATCAGAGTGACTAGGATTGCCAGCGGCGTTCCGGTGGGCGGAGATTTGGAATATATTGACGAAGTAACGCTTCTGCGGGCTTTGGAAGGCAGAATAGAATTATAAGAACAAGGGGTATTGCGATGAACAAGGAATTATTTGGAAAGACAACGGATGGAAAAGAAATTTACAGATACTGGATGGAAAATTCAAAAGGGATGAAAGCTGGAGTAATCAACTACGGTGCTATTCTTGTAAATCTTCTTGTTCCTGATAAAAATGGGAATGTGGATGATGTGGTACTTGGTTATGATACATTGGAAGAATACGTTGAAAAAGGGAATTTCTTCGGAGCTACCGTGGGACCAAATGCAAACCGCATTGGAGGAGCCGGGTTTGAACTTGATGGAGTACACTATCAATTGGATGCCAATGATGGAGTAAATAATCTTCACAGCCATTTGACCGAAGGGTATCATGCCAGAATTTGGGAAGCAAAAGAGGAGCAGGAGAGTGTAACTTTTTTCCTGGAGGATGCAGACGGGAACATGGGATTCCCGGGAAATAAAAAGGTATGGGTGACTTATACACTGACGGAAGAGAATGAACTTAAGATTCATTATCAGGCACAGAGTGACAAAAACACGATCATCAATATGACGAATCATTCTTATTTTAACCTAGCGGGTCATGATAAAGGCGCAGTTTATGATCACATTTTGAAGCTGAAAGCATCTCATTACACACCGATTGTGATGGGAGCAATTCCAACCGGTGAAATAGCGGCAGTGGCAGGAACGCCTTTTGATTTTACAGAAGGAAAGAGAGTCGGAGAAGAAATTGATGCGGATAATGAACAACTGAAAATGACCAACGGATATGATCATAACTGGGTGATTGATGATGCAGACGGCACTCTGCAGAAATTTGCCGATGTGACAGAACCGGTGTCGGGACGGCATATGGAGGCGTTTACGGATCTTCCGGGTGTGCAGATTTATGCAGGAAACGGTATGAGCAGGCAGAAGGCAAAAGGAAACGCAGTCTATGATTTTAGAGGAGGCATTTGTCTGGAAACACAATATTATCCGGATACAGCAAATAAGCCGGAATTTCCATCAGCTGTTTTTGGACCGGACAGAGAGTATGAAAGTACAACAGTTTATAAATTCAGTTAAGTGAAAGCACTGATTGCCTGAGAGATATAAGATACATGTCTCATGTCTTTCAGGCATTATTTTGACGATGAATTAAGGAACTGCTCATCTTTTATTTATGTTAGACTTAAAAGAAAGTCAGCAGGAAGGGAGAGGGCAGGAGTGAAAATGCCGGACATTGTAAAACGGATTGGCTGCGTTGATGAAACAAATCGTGTGTACATAGAAGACTACGCGTATAGTTATTTGAATGGACTTCAGGCCAAAACAGATATTCTTCCGCTTAGGGCAGCTCTTTTTGGACACATAATCCGAAAAGAAAGTACATGCTGCTATATGATTTATGGTGCAAGCTGCGTGGTGGAAGAANTTNAGNACGGCAGGAATGAAGAACAGATTCGGAAAGAANTTTTTGAAGACTATGAACTGATCGGATACGTTAATATTTTCAAAAATAAACAGCCGGTACCAGAACCAGGTAAGGGATATTTTGTTTTTTACGAGTCAAANGAGGCAATGCAGAATTATTTATCTTTCTGCTATGAAAGAGAAAAGAAGACAAAGAAAAAAGATNTAATGATTGAGAATCTCATNAAACCTTGTCAGGAGAAAAGGAGAGCATGTGCCGGAGAAATGATTAGGCAGATTGTTGCTTTNGCTTGTGTAATTATTCTGGCAATGGCAGTATGTGCCGTTAATGATTACGATAAAATGTACGGTTTTGTTGAAATGACAGGAGAAGCAGCACGCGGACTGGAAGCAGAAGATTGACTGGTGTAAAAGTACAGATGGCGGAACGAAAGATTTGGAGATATCGGTATGGCCAATATACGAGATTATTTGAAAGAAAGAGAAAAGCGAAAAGATACTTCAAAAAAAGTTGATTATAGAGAAAAAATCCGAAGTCATAAACTGGTTATTTTTTACAGAGTTATTCTTGGAGCGGCTTTGGTTGCGGCAATTATTGTGTTCCTGTTTATTCAATGGAGAGATAAGGTTTTTACGGAAAGTCTGGTGACAGCAACAGCACCGATCACTATCGTTCAGGGCGCTGATGTGAAAAATCTTGGAGGGAATATTCTGCTGTACAGCAAGGATGGAGCAAGCTGTGTGGATCCCAAAGGGAATGCGGTGTGGAACAGAACCTATGAGATGCAGACACCCTTGATTTCGATTTCCGGACAGATGGCGGCAATTGGCGATTACAACGGACGCTCCATTTATGTGATGGACAAAAGCGGAGAGAAAGGAACGATCAATACAAACCTTCCGATCCGGGACTTTTGTGTTTCCGCTAACGGTGTTGTAGCGGCTGTTCTGGATGACTCAAATTTAGTTCGAATTAATCTTTATAATGGAAATGAAAATACGGAGGAAACCATTGCTACCGGCACGGCATCTATGGATAAAAGCGGTTATCCGTTAAGCATTGCCCTGACACCCAACGGAAAGATTATGGCGGTTTCTTATTTATATGTAGATAGTGGAAACATGAAATCTTCTGTTGCTTTTTACAATTTTGGAGAAGTGGGAAAAAATGAGACCGATAACTATGTCAGCGGATATGATTATCTGAACACAGTGATTCCCTATGTATGCTTTATGGACAATGATTCTGCCTTTGCGGTTTCGGATGACAGGATTGTGTTTTTTTCCGGAGCGGAAAGACCTACAAACATTGCCTCCAACCTTTTGGAAGAAGAAATACAGAGCATTTATTATAATGAAAATTATGTAGGACTTGTGTTTCATAATCAGAGCGGGGAGTCGGCCTACCGGTTAGATGTATACAATAGCTCAGGCAGTAAGGTCGGTTCTCAGTTTTTTGATATTGATTATACAGATATTGTTTTCAATAAAGATCAGATTATTATTTACAGTGACACTGAATGCCAGATCAGTAATATTAAGGGAGTGGACAAGTTTATTGGAAATTTTGAAAAAAGTACTTCTTTATTAATACCGACAGGTTCTGTGTACAGATACATTGCGGTAACAGCAGATTCAGTAGATACGATAGAACTTAAATAGGAAAAACAAATGTATTATATTGCGCTGATCATAATTGCATTAATATTTATATGGAGAGTTACGACAGGATTTCGAAAAGGAATGGTACAGGAGATTGTCTCATTGATCGCCATGGCGGCTGCAGGAGTCTGCATTTTTCTGATCATGGGAGCGGTGGGAAATTACTTGAACCATGAAATTGGAAAAATGGTTCAGATTATAGTGGTGCTTTTTGCGGTGTGTCTGGTATACCGCCTGGTACATGTCCTGTTTACGTCTTTGGAACTTATTTCAAAGCTTCCAATTATCAAAGGAGTAGACAAACTGCTGGGGGCGCTGATCGGATGTGCGGAAGCGGCACTGATCGTAGGAATACTGGTATATCTGCTTAAAAACTGGGGATTATCATTTCTTACATAAGAGCATGGGCAGAGGAATCAGCGTTCCCTAAAAAAGGTCTATTTTTTGAATTAAAAAATTTGAAAAATGTGTTGACAAGAATTGGCACATCTGCTATTATATGAAAGTCGCACGTTGCCAGTTTTGAGTGTGCGACAAATCAGAACCTTGACAAATGAACAGCAATGCAGCCCTGAAAATTCAAGAGAAAATTCAGAGAACAAAAACAACCTAAGAACAGTAAAGAACGAACGGTTAAATTAGCCAAAGTTAAT
>WFLX010165824.1_pt1 | contig 12884 bp, 10 predicted proteins | sample 4967041 | NCBI WGS metagenome assembly WFLX01 (sample SAMN12857096, study PRJNA449069) | gut metagenome | isolation source: stool from male and female vole | host: Microtus ochrogaster | place: USA:Florida | collected 2017
CTTCAACAGAACAGCATATCAGATTATTATACGCTGCTAGTAGGTATGCCCTGAGTATGAGCCTTGGTGGCTTATGAAGCCAGAGCGTCAAGGTCTGCCGGTGTCATCGGGAAAGCTTCCTCAGTAATTGTCTTGATTTCAACATACTGAATAGCAAGAGGGGCAAATGTAATTGAGATAAAGATTTATATTCTTCCAAGAATTACTTTCTCTTGGTAGAATCATTTAGCACAACTAAGGAAATAGATTCATCAGTAACTATATCTTTTGCATCCCACACTATGCAGTCTCCCATTTGACACTTTATGCCAAACAATTCATAACGATTATCAATAGTTGGAATCTCCTCAAAATCGCGAAAGGGCTCTCCTGTTTGAAAGTCATAAGAAACCGTTTTTGAAAAACTCTCGTTTTTATTTTCTGAATCAGTATGTTTGAGAGGTTGTTTACACTTCTCACACGTACCTGTGTCTTCAGGATTTTCCCAACCACAATTTATGCAAATAACCCCCATATTACCAATTTCGCTTATAGATTAGTGTGTATATTATATCTATTATTCCCCAAAAAATTGAACATAGGATAAATGCGGCTGCAAGCATAATAGTTTCCAAATCATCTGCCATAACAATGCCGTCAGAAAATATATAAGAAAGAGTTATAAGCATGAAGGAAATTGCAAATATAAATCCTGTAGAAATATTTAAAACAGTCAATGAGACCGATAAAACTTTTGCTACTATTGACTTTGATGCGGGAAATAGTCCATAACGATGATTTTCAGGCTCCTTTGTGTTAATGTATCGGTATATGGGATACTGGAGTGTGCACATCGCAAGCAATGCAAGAAATATAATCCATATAGGAACTGTTGTCAAATCAAATGAATGATGATAACGATTACCGTTTGGCGTTAAAGGACCGAAGAAAGAATATAATAATATCGTTGAGATGATGACACAAATAGAAGAGAGAATTGCATACCTATACACAATGCTCCTGACTTTCCACATAAATGGGGATGGTTGAGGCAAATTCTTCTCAGGAGATGGTTCCTGAGAATCACTAACCACACGTGTTTCTCCTTTAAAAGATGTTCCACATTTGCTACAGACAATAGCATTAGATGGGTTGCTCCAGCCACAGTTAGTACAAATCTTTTCCATATCTTATTCAGCGGCAATTACAGTATCTACAATCGATAATTCAGCAACAGAGTCAGCTACAACTTCTTCAACAACTTCGACTTCCTCAACGGCATAATCGGAAATTGACTCTTTCGATGATTGGTAATCTGCAATCTTCCTTGCGATCGCACCTATTGACGACCGCTTCAGAAGCACATCAGACACTGAGACCATATCCCGACCGGAATGCACGGAATGATCCTTATTGAATTCGACCAATAACGTATATTCGCCAGTTGAAGGTAATTGATATGACACAGAGCCTTTTTTATTCAGCCCGGAAATGTCTTTTATGAGTTCTTTACCTCCATTATGAATGATGTATGCTTTAAAATGATCGTAAGATTCCGAATCTACATTATAATCAAATGAAATGATGTCTTCTTGATAGCCATTTATCGAATACTGATGATAATCACGCGAATTATGGCTATGATTGGTCGATGACCAATTATCAAAGTATTCGTTCGAAGCTTCTGCACCATTCAAGCATATATTATTTACCTCCGAAATAACAGTCTCGGCAGTCTTCAAGTTTTGGTATTGATTATAAAGCACATCTTCATAGTCATTTACGATAGTGCCAATACTATACAGTAAAAGAAGAACTGAGATAACAAAAACCGGTAATAATACCCAGAATGCAATCTTAAATCTCTTTTTGCCCTTTATCAATTTGCCAATATCAGATGTTGAATTGACTTTTTCTATTTCTGATATTTTTTTATTCAGGCGAGATATCTCATCTTTATACCTTTGACATTCCTGATTTGTCGATACATTTGATATATTGGGGGATTCATTGCTATCGGGCAATACTGAATGTGCTATTTTATTGATTTCTTTTGCTGTGGGTCTATCCCAAGGTTCTTTAGCAAGGCACCGATGCATTAAATTTGATAATGTCGCCCCAAAAGTATCAGGCAGATCAGGAAGTTCCGCACCATGCAGTTCCATAACTCCACCTTGGCCACAGAACGGCATTTCCCCAGTTATTGATTCATATATGGTTGCTCCCAAGGCCCAGATATCAGTAGCTTTTACTGCATTAGGTTTTGCCGAGAACATTTCAGGAGCCATGTACCCGACTGTTCCGGATACATTTGATTGTTCTTTATTGTTGCGAGCTGACGCTCGGCGAAGAGTTGAACGCATTTTCTGACTCAATCCAAAATCAGAAATTACGTAGTCGCCCTGTTCATTCATCAAAATATTGTCGGGCTTTATATCGCGATGTACTATATCCTTTGAATGAAGATACGCTAATCCTGATGAGACGTCCTTGATGAGTTTCCATATATCTTGTTCGCTCATTTTCCCTACCTGATTACCCAAAGTCCCCGGACAATATGTCATGACAAGATATGGACTATTACCTGCATGGTCATAATAATCAGGTCGTAAAAGCCCCGGATGATTTAGGTGGCGGACATTCTTGAACTCGGTTTTAAATTCTTCCAAGCCCTTGCTATCTAGAGCTATGNATATTTTTATAGCGAGTTGAATATNTAGAATAATATCTTCAGCAAGCCACACTTCACCGAAACTTCCTCGACCAATAGGGCGTAAAAGTTTATATCTATCGTTAATAATTTCTCCGTTAGAAATTGTCATTGTCAAAGTATTTTAAAGTGTTTTGTGCCAGCTAATTTCCCATTAACCCATATTTCAATCCTATAATTACCGGAACTCCAATGACCTTTTTTATCACCTCCCCAACCGGTCAATTCGATCGTCTTAGGCTCATACTTAGATATACTATTACCTTTATCCCTATATGAATATCCCCCCGAAGACCATCCTTCTCCGGTTGAAAGACCGTACGGTGTATAAAATNTTACGNCAATNGACTGATTCTCTAAGTCTTTATTNCTTATAAGGNNGACTTTAGGATTTATATATGTTGTATTACGGCTATATATCGAGCTGCCATAACCTTCTCCACTATTTCGCACCTGAATGTCTGTTGCCATTACCGGAGTATTCTTCATTAAAGTTTCTAACACACCCTTCACATTGTCAAGTGAGGAACTGACAGATGATAATTGTGACTTTTTACTTTGTAACTCATTTTGAGATGAGTAATATTCGCTCTGCCAGTAATTGACAGAGTTATTTGTTGAAACACATATAAATATCAAGATTATAGTTGACAATGTAGCAATCCACGCCCATACCTTTGTCTTCTTAGACGTAGTTGCTGATTTATCCTGTTGTTGTAAACTCTCTATCGCCCTTTGATGATTAGCACGTTCATTATCAAGAATCTTCTTCAAAGAATTTATCTCGTAATCATATGTTTNCTTTGAGACAAAATCATCATTATCATCCTTATCGGATTTTTCTTCAGTCAAGTTAATAATATCTTGTGCGGTAGGTCTGTCCCAAGTGTCTTTTGATAGACACTTATTCATCAGCTCACCTAANNNATTANTGANATCANATGGCAGCTCAGGAAGTTCTGCTCCATGCAGTTCCATAACACCACCTTGTCCACAGAATGGCATTTCCCCGGTTGTAACTTCATAAATAGTTGCTCCCAGGGCCCAAATATCAGTAGCTTTTACTGCATTAGGTTTTGCAGAGAACATTTCAGGAGCCATATACCCTATCGTGCCAGACTGATCTGTTGTCTTATTTTGGCGAGCAGAAGCCTTTCGGAGGGTAGACCGCATTTTGGTACTCAGTCCAAAATCCGTTATCACATAATTACCTTGTTCATCAATTAGAATGTTGTCTGGTTTGATATCTCGGTGAATAATATCATTATCGTGAAGATAGGCAAGCCCATTTGCAACGTCCTTGATAAATTTCCATATTTCAGCCTCACTCATTTTGCCAACTTTATCCCCAACAGAAGAAGGGCAATAAGGCATGACAAGATATGGGCTGCCTCCCACATTATCGAAATAATCTGANNGGAGAAGATTCGGATGATGAAGATTATAGACACNTTTGAACTCATTNTTAAATTCGTCAAGTCCACGAGTATCCAGGGAAATNTNTATTTTTATGGCTACATTTAGTCCCAATTTTTGGTCTGTTGCAAGCCATACTTCACCGAAACTTCCTCGCCCGATTGAACGGACGAGGAGGTAACGGTCATTAATAATATCATTCGCATTCATAATCTGTCAATTATCTTGAAAATGTGAAGCCTTGATAATCAGAACGGAGCAATGATTTCCCCGAAGTTTTATCATGAATTTCAATCTGAAATTTCAAATCATAGTTTCCTGTACCCATATGAAGTTGATTGTATGGCATAAATAGTTTGAAATCCTTCCATTGAGTACCCTCATAGTCGGCGTTACTTGTGTCTCCAATCGAAACTTGCCCATCTGTTGTTCGATAATATCCATCATAATCATTTAATCGGTTGCCATTGGAATAGTAGAAATATGCCACAGGATTAATTGTGTGATTCTTTAGTCCATTTACTTCAAAATCAATATGAATCATCATCCCTTTTTGACCACCATTGAATGTATTATGATCCACCCATATACGATTAATCTTAGCTCCGGACCCTGAAGGTTGTTTTATGTNAATTCGGACTTCNTGATTACCNGCTTTNANCTTCATATNATNAGAGCGTTCTNAGCCNGTATTANTNGNACTACACTNAAGAGTAAATGAAGTTGCAGTCTTATTTGTTACTTCACAAAATGATGGAATTCCCCATGTAGTCCATGAGTCTGCATCGGTGGAAACATGGAAGGTTTCATTTCCTCCACTACCGGAGAATGATGTTGATACTGCAGTCTTATTATCTACTGTTAAATAGCTTGATTCTCCAGACTTCTTGTTAAGATAAACTGAACCAGAAAACAATTTTGTACCACCTGCATATATTTCAATTTTATAAGTGCCATTAATATACGAACTTGATGATTCATTTCCCCAACCAACAAGCCCTAATGTTTTATTATCCCCAGGATAAAACGTAACTTCTTGCGAATATGTATAACCCGATGGAGACGAGGAACCAGTCATGGTATTCCCGTCAGGCTTAATTAATTTAACATATATTGTCTTTGTTTGAGATGAACTTGGACCATTATATGTAATTTCAGGTGTTAGATACCTAATATCGGAAGCATATAATGTCGATCCAAAATTGTTTATCACTGTTCGATCTTTGGTAGTATTACTAAATCGAACTCCTGTAATATTAAGCGTTGCAACTCTACCTGCTGATTGGCTTACGTTTACTCTTNCAGATTTGCNACCTGCATTGACTNGAAACCAATCATTTCTNGTAGNAGANNTGGNNTTTGCAGCACATGTAATNGTCATTNAAGNTGACGANGAGTTAGAAATTGTAATCCAAGATGGTAATGATGATGCTGTTGGGGAGCCTTGATTGGTAGAAATTGACAACGTTTGAGTNCCACCNGATGCAGAAAATGAAANATNGNTGGANNATGAGCTNCNATTTACAGTAAGACGAGGTGACAATTCATTTATTTTCTTGTCACATTTCCTTATGCCTTCGCTAATAGCTTTATCATGCTCAGCTGCAACATAGCCAACATCTGATTTTGCAGATTGGAATTTCTTCTTGGCATTTTGATATTCAGATATAGTAGTTGCGCTTTGGTACAGACTTTGAGCCGCGTTCAAAGTCTTATTGATGCCACAGAAACCTATAGTAACACAAAACACAAGTAGTGTTATGGAAGAAAGTAATCTTTTCATTTTCATTCCATTAATGATGAGTCATAAAAAACAACGCCATTATTACTCAATCTAACTAAATTTTGAGATGACGGTGTACCATTGAGGGAAATGGTGACACTTTTATTGTTGCCCGGCATAATTGATATTGTAGCCTGACCGCGCAAATTCTCCAATTCATACTTAATGGTTACCCCATTTATAGTGCTGGAGTTTAATCCATTATAATCAATGATCAATTTGTCTACTTCGACTTTCGTTTTTGTTATAACCATATACGCACCATTACATCCATAATCCCGTGCAATATTTGAGATGGCGTTATTTATAGTTGAACTATTTTTTAAGAGCGAAGCTATATGGTAATATATTATTGCAGTAGAAACATCTTCAGCTATATTTAATTGCCCATCTGCTGAACGTATCCATGCAGCTTGAGCTTCTGAAAGTTTCATTGAGAGTGAAGACTCTAATCCTTTCAATGAATTGTCAGGTTTGTCTGAAATATANGAATAATTATCTTGATACCATTTTAACGAATCCATCAAAACACTTGCAGATAAAAGAGACATATAGTTTTGGGCACTCCCAACGTTGATGTTGTTTTCACACATTGACTTAAGACTCATATACCGTTGCTCGATTGCAATTTGCTCATGATTGTCATTTCCTTTTCCAGAAAAGATGAACAAACAAGTAATTATTGTAATAAAACATAGTGCGGCCCAGAGAATCCATTTCTTTGAGGACTGTGTTTTTATATCATCTGAGCCTTCTTTCTCACCAGATTTCCATTTCGACCAAGAAATATCTTTCCCTTTCAGAATGTCATGTGTATATTCTTCTAAATCTTCAGCAGTTGGTCTATCCCAGGTATCTTTGGATAGGCATGCTTGCATAATCTCATTGAGATTTCTTGACCATTTCTCATCGAGTTCAGGTAAGGCGGCTCCAGCATTTAACATTCCACCTCCCTGTCCCATAAATGGAAGATCATTAGTTGCCATTTCATATATAGACACGCCAAGTGACCATATATCACTTGCTTTAACGGCCATAGGGTCCTTGAGAAAACGTTCTGGCCCCATGTACGCAATGGCACCAGATTCGATAGAACGTTTTGATTGTTTTCTCATTGTTGTACGCATTTTCTTGCTGATGCCAAAGTCAGTGATCAAGAAATTATTCTGTTCATCAATAAGAATATTCTCAGGTTTGATATCCTGATGCACAATAGGAGGTTCTTGTGCATGAAGGTATTTCAACCCGTTCGCTACGTCATGGATAAATTTCCATATTTCGTTTTCAGATGCAGTGCCTCCGAGGTTGCTTGCGGAACCTCTTGAACAGTACTTCATTATAAGGAATGGTCGATGGTCCCAGACGCTGTAATACTGCGCCGTAAGCAGATTCTCATGGCTCAGACCATAAGCAACTTTATATTCGTCCTTAAACTCATCTTGCCCCTTTTGGTCAAGAGAAATATATAACTTGATAGCAACGTCCAGGCCAAGTTCTCCATCTTCGGCAAGCCAAACCTCGCCGAAACTTCCACTGCCCTTGTACTCTTTAAGAGTATAGCGATTGGCAACAACTGTACCCTTCTTTAATTCTGGTCCGTACATTAATATAACTTTCAGTCTTAGTGTTATACGTTTTATTCAAAGTAATCTGGAACTACTGCTTCATCAGTTCCTCCATCGCCGTCAGTCTTAACGGGGAATAATTCAGTGTTAGATGAGCCCCTTAAATACTTATCCAGTTCTTTAATTTTTTTATTCCAAAAATCTGGATTATAAGTATTGGGATTACCGAGTTCCGATAACACTGCATCAAAGATTTGATCACCTCTTTTTGTTAATTTGCCACTATATGGTCTTAGTTTTCCAAGTATCTCGGCCCGCTTGACTACTTGATTATAATATTTCTGACATTTATCTTGGTCATCATCGCTGGCCTCCTCAATAGTTTGTCGAGTCACTGCAACAACANTTCTTAGGGCTTGTTGTGAGTATCCATTAAGCCCAGCTAACAACACTGCNTTCCATGAGTTATTACTATGATTTCCTGGGATGTCGGGAATTGNATNTTCTTTTGGTTTCACATNGGTTGNTGNCCCTTTGCCACCATCTTTTAATGCAGGATGGGNTGTNGGATTTGTCTCGTCTTTATAACCTTTGTCCTCCTTCTCTTCTTTAGGCAATGATTCAGGATTCTCAATATCTTCTCCTATGATAATTGATTCATGATTCAACGAGTCAGTTTGGGCAATGTTGCCGTCANTATCCGGATTCACGCCTTTTNTCAANCCCAGATAATAGAATGCNCCACATAANCCAATAACACACACGGANGCAATTATGGATGCTATGATTATCTTCGAGCGAAGTGTCGTTGCTGTANGTGGATTTGGAGCNTCTTCTCTTGCTANTTTTTTCTTAGNTGCATGNGCTAAACCAGATTCTATCTTGCACATAAGAACAGTTACATTATCATACCAGTCCGCTTTTTCAGCAGCTGCCATGAGAGCTTCTCGACATTGAGTTAGAGAATCTGTATGTGCTGAAATAATGTCTTCAATATTATCTCCGGGATAATAATTGCCATTATGATCTTTTGTTTTTTTATCCCTCAATACTCCACTCAGGCCGTCGCTACAAAGCAGTATAATATCGTCATTGTATATTTCAAACTCTCTGGTTTCAGGCTTTGCTGAATTGTTGGGGTCACCGAGACTACGAGTTACAATGTTTCCTTGTGGATGTTCAAATGTATCTTCGTAAGTGATTACATTCTGACTGACTAATTCCTGAACATAGGAGTGGTCGGTAGAAAGCGGTTCAATACCATTTACAGGATTAAACCTATAGGCACGACTGTCACCACACCAGCTGATAGTGACCTTGTTGCCGACAATCCAGGCGATTATTATAGTGGATCCCATGCCTTCATGTTCGGGAATCTCCTTAGCATCAGCTTTTACTCTTCTGTCGGCATCTTTTATCACCTGTTCCAGATAACGCCGACGTTCCGCTGAAGATTGCGCCATTTGGGGAGAGATCATTCCAGGTGCGAAGTATTCCTTTACGGTAGATATCGCTATATCTGAAGCTACTTCGCCGGCATTCATTCCTCCCATTCCGTCTGCGACCACCATCAGACAGCCACAGTCAGACATAATGACATCTTTATCCATCTGACACCTGCCCGGAATGTCATCACTAAGATCATCATCAACGTAAAAGTTGTCCTCATTACCATTTAGCGGTGCTTCCGGATTATACTTTCCAGCCGCGTCGGAATAGGCCAGAAGCTTGAATATTATTTCTGTCTTTGCCATTATCTCTTCTTCTTATTTTTTTTCTTTGTTGGCGTGCTTATTAATGGAGTTAATTCATCATGATGATTCTCATTACGGTCTTTCTCTCTACGTAGTATTGGCTTTTGTAGTTCCCAATTGTCGTTTTCAGCAGATTTAATTAGGACACCAGCCAAATCGAATTGTATGATTCCGATACTTGTTTGCTGAGGTACGACAAAAATACCACCCCATACATTCTTGTTAGATTGAGGTCGATCAATCTTATATGAGATTGAATCTGGAGTAAAATCAAAGGTCTTCTTATAAATTGTAAATTCAGGCATATTCTGACCTTCGTATTTAGCAATGATAGAATCATTGGATAACCAAACAACCCAGCCCTCAATTGGCTTGTCGTATTGTTTTATTATCAGGCCGTCTGAAAAGTTTACAGAATCATTGATAGCATACAATCTATTTTTAATAGTAATACTATCTATTGGAAGTTTCAACACATTCCAGATAGAATCACCCAACTCCATTCTTGATGTTTGGGATAACACCGGGATATGAGTATTCTGATACCTTGAATAATTCTCATCAACAGACCATGGCCTGAAAACTTCAGAATCACATACAATTCCGTCTTGTATACGTACTGCAAGCGTTGAGGACGTGCCAAATACATCATTACCATAACGACCAAAACGTTGTCCGCTTACCGAATCTTCCAGTTGGTATGCTTGCTTGATTACAAACATTGAACCTTTTATGGCCTGCTCAACGAATTGCTGATTCGTTGATTTGAAAATTTGCCCCATTACAGTTAAAGGAACAAATATCAATACTATCAAAATCTTTTTCATAATGCTACTGGATTTTACTAATCGGAACGGCCCAATTATGTTCTGTTGTTCTATGATCACCTCTTGATACAATGCCAACAACTACAAGTTTACCATCTTTTATCGCGAAAATCGGGCCTCCAGAATTACCATGATCTGTACCGCGAGAATGCATAATACAGCCATTATTTGCTAATCCACTTCTGGATGTGGTTAATTCTGAAAATATTGGCTCTACTTGTTGATTCCCATCTAATACACCAATACCTCGGGGAAATCCTCCAACTACAAGTTTCTGCATTGGTATCAATGATTGGCTTAATGCTGCATCCGCCATCAAATCACCCTTTTTACCATTAGTTTTGGTGGTATATGCCCAGTCAGTAGACCACATATTTTCTGACATTCCTTCCATTGCTGGGAATACGAATGGCCAATAGACAGGATTACCACTATCGTCAGTACCTATTTGAGCTTTCTTGTCAAGGGAATGNTTTATACGAAAATCATCAACTTGTNAAAGAGAATTTAGTGTTTGAGNNAGAGNACACTGCAATGAAATACGNTTTGATCTTANTGTTAGGATTACTTGCCGCTGCACGAACCACTGCCGAAACCATATCTTCTCCAACTGGATCCGAGTATAACCATCCTTCAATACAGTGTCGAGCTGTTACAAATTTCCCATCATTCATTAAGAATCCAGTTCCACTCCAACCATATGGATGATTCCCATTAGTAATGTCATGTTCTTGTCCATCGGCAATGTAAACAACTTTTGTTGTCTGGAGGAAATAAACGTCCTTGGGTATGTTCTGTTCCTGTACCATAGCTGCAAATCCTGTTTCCGAGGATCCACGTTGTCTCGCTCTTTGTTCAGCGGCCGCAATTGCTCTACTGGTACGGTTGTTTACTTCAGCTATTTCGCGAGCATGTTCTTCTTGCATTCTTCTGTTCTCTTGTTCATGACGAATGCTGTCATTTTGTCGATTCGACTCTTGTTGGGCAAGTTTACGATTGAATTCTTCCGTAGTTTGTATGTTACGAGCTTGATACTGTTCAATCAAGTCATGTTGTTGAACGAGGAAGTATCCGCACACACCAATGCTTATGACAAATACACTAGCTAATGCTGCTATAGCCTGTTTGTAAGGGCGAAGTGCTTGTTGACGAAAGAGACTCATACGTTGAGTCAAACCTATGCTCTTGACAAGGCCTTTTTCTCCTTCAGGAACTATGAATCCCATCTTGGGACCGTTCGTTGATAGTTGAATTTCATCTCCATTCTGAAGATACCATTCTTTCTCAACCTTATGTCCGTTAAGATAAGTAGAGTTAGTCTTTGATAGTTGAACTAATTTCCAATTATCGCCGTCTTTAACAATAGCCGCGTGACGACGGCTTACAGTCCCGAAATTTTCGTCAAAGCGGACTTGACATTTTGGATCACGCCCAAGTTCAATTTGGTCAACGATAATCTTTTGATTCTCTCCTGCCTTGTGGTACTTTGAAGACACTTTATGCTCCAATACATAATAACGTCTCCCACTACCTCCGATAAGAGACTTCATGCCGGCTCCGATAGATCCGGAAAGCGAACGATTATATTTTTGTGTTGCTTGTGCCATATTTATTTGTAGAAACGGTTAATCAAATTTTCAATCATATATGAACTCATTTTGGAAAAGAGTTTATCTTGCCTTTTCTGAACATAGTGAATGCCAAACATTAGAAATATACTTAGAAAAAGTGCAACGAGTGTAGTATCAAAGGCTACGGCCAACATACTAGTGACTTTATTTATTCCCTCTGGTGTACTGGCTTCATTCGCATATCCTAAAGAAGCAGCGATTCCCAAAACTGTACCGATAAATCCCACAGACGGTATAGCCCATGCCGTATAACGAATGAATGATTGTTCACTTTCCATATCAGAATTATATATTTTAACTTGAGATTCAACAACCCCAAGCACTTCTGAAGATGATTTACTTAATCGGTATTTTGTGCTCGCCTTTTTTATTAAATCGGAAAGAAGAAACTTCTGGCTATGCTCTAATTGTTGCATGTTAAGTTTTAATTGATTTACATCATCCGGACTAAGAACCCAATTTTCCTTTTCAGGTAGAAGATGTGCAGAGAAAGCATCTTCTTCATGTGTAATCATATTATTTACATTAAGGAGTTCAATAACCCCAAATATAAATAGAAAATACGTAGCACCTTGTATCAATCCCTCAGGCATTGTACCTCCAAGCATAACTAATATTCTTGATGGGTTTTCAGAAGAGGTCATACTCACGAGAACAACCATCACAATGGCTGTAATTACTAAGCTGATTATTATCCTTACAAATCTATTATTCATCATTGGAGTTGAATGTTGTTACTTGTGACCACTAATGTGCCGATTGTTACATTTTGACCTTTCTGAGTCAATCTAATCCTATTAAATGGAATCTTAACCTGATTGGATTTTCCGGGGAAAATGACTGCGTATCCGTCAACATTTGCTGGTTGACCATTCCAATGGCTGTTCTGACCACCATATATGTTGACATAAATCTGGTATCGTCCCGGTATCACTCGAGATTGGTAGAAAAGTTCATACCTATCATCATCAGCTGACGAACGAGATGTAATATCTTCATTTAGGTTACCAAAAGTAGTAACCTTACGAGAGAAACAGCATGTCTCTCCAGTTTCGAGATTCTTCACATAAAGGTCTACATCAACGTCTTCAGTCCAAATACAAACAACACCTAATTGCGCATTCATGCCAAATACTTTTCCATCGGATATTCCTTGCCCATTTTGATTTGCTTGTTGCGCTTGACGCTCCAGTTCCTCAATGCGCTGTCTTTGTCTCTC
>WFLX010281107.1_pt1 | contig 12884 bp, 13 predicted proteins | sample 4967041 | NCBI WGS metagenome assembly WFLX01 (sample SAMN12857096, study PRJNA449069) | gut metagenome | isolation source: stool from male and female vole | host: Microtus ochrogaster | place: USA:Florida | collected 2017
GTTCGGAACGGAACCCACTCCATCGTTCCCCGACACCATGCTTTTGGGCTTCGACACCATGGCCTGGATTGTGAGCACCGCAACCAATGGCCTCGAAACTCCCTATCGCGGCCTGCAGAACGCATTTACAATAAGCGAGGTCAAGAACGGAGGCGACGTTAACACGGCTCTCTATTTCATAACCTTTGGCGCCGACGGACGCATAACCGCCGAAACGCTGTGAGGCGACTGCTACTTATCGGTTTAATGGCTTTGAGCGCCCTTGGGGCCGCGGCTCAACGCTACTACTCGCCCGACTTTGCCATCGGCGTAAGGGGCGGCGGAACAATGTCTAACATGGCCTGGCAGCCCTCGGTGCGCCAGTCTATGACTCCAGGCATAATTGCCGGCATTACGATGCGCTATACCGAGGAAAAATATTTCGGCCTTATGGCTGACCTAAAGATAGTTCAACGCGGTTGGGCAGAAAAATTTGAAGACAACCCCGAATTTAAATATCGGCGGCAGTTTACCTACGTTCAGCTACCGGTCATGACCCACATTTATTTCGGAAGCGAGAAATTTCGCGGGTTCGTCAACCTCGGTCCATCGGTCAGCTTTATGCTGCAAGACAANATAACCTCGAACTTCAACNACCGGAATCCGTCGGAAGTCAGCGGCTTCCCCACAAACCGACGCACCGAGCANCTCGACCTGCCGGTCTACCGCAANCTCGACTACGGCATTACCGGAGGCGCAGGCATCGAGTTNCGTNTGCGCCGCAAATATTCCTTTATGCTNGAAGCACGCTATTANTTCGGCATCGCCAACGTGTTTTCCAGCCAACGCGGCGACACATTCGGCGCCTCNCGCAACAANTCCATCGACATCACNGCCGCCTGGATGTTCCGCCTGAAGTAGCGCAACATCCGCCCCGTAAAAGTTAATAGGTGTTAATTACCCCCCCCCCACATTTAGTTAAAATATTATAATTCTGCAACTTAACTCTTGTAAAGCCAATTTATANAGAGTATATTTGCCGTTGAGTTATTAACCCCTAAATTTTTTTGATATGAAAAAGTTCATTACTGCGGCTTTTGCTTTGGCCGGAATTCTTGCTCCCGTATGCCACNCCGCCACTCCCGATGTNCTCATTGGCAAATGGCAAATTACAACTGAAAACGGCGAACCNGCGAGCAGCGTTNACAATGCGTTTGAAAAAACATACGCCCCCGACGGCAAATTCAGCGTTACAGAGTCGAGACTCAGAAGTCGCGAAAATGGCGTGCGCGTTTACGACATAAACGAGGTTCAGAAAGGCGAATGGCAAATCATCAACGACAGCACCATAGTTGAAAAATGCGAATGGGGCAACAAAGGCGACGTGGTGATTCGGTTCACACTCAATCCCGATTCTACNATNGTTGAAAAATTTGCCTACAACAGCAACATTGATAAAGTCTACGTTCAGGAGCTGAAACCNANTNNNNAANANATCNNNNCGCGNCNGNNNAANNNTTCNNGNAAGGTNAANTACTACACAACCNACAACGANATACCCGGCTTGGGCTCCTTCGGCCCGACCGACGGTTTGGTTTACTTCATCGGCGACACCCGCTATAGCGATTTCAAAGAATTTAAGGCAGCCCTCCCCGAGGCTTCAAAGATTGAAATGTTCAGCGTATTGAAAGACGGATCGGCATACGAAATGCTCACCGACGAAGAAAAAGCTGCCGGCAAGAGCGGCATCTTTATCGTAACACTCAAAGAATAAGTTTAAACAGGAACTACGAGTAGAGGGAGGTCGACCTGNAAGAGAAGGCGATGAGCGGCTCCGGGATTNAACAACCGGGCAAGAATGTTTTTACGACGTGAGGGCAAAACCACCAACTGGGCATCCTCAAGCTCAAGGCGACGCGACGATTTATTGTGCTGAACAACCGAGAACCGATAGCGCGGGAAGTGCACCCGGCAATATTCCAGCAGCGCACGGCGGGCAGCATCGTTGGTCGACATTGAGTAGCGGTCGTTAGGCATACATATCACCTTGATTTCAGGCTCGGCCTCCTTAGGCAACAGCCGGCTCAGGGCATCGAGCACCAAAAAGTCTTCTTGCTCAAGATGCGACAGCAGGGCAATGCGGTTAACTGTCGACAGGTCGGTCAACTTAGAATCTTCGGGCAGCGTCAGTGCCTCGATGCGGCAGCTGTTAAGCACCTCTGCGGTAATGCTGCCGGCCAGGTCGAGAGCCTTTTTTGCCACGNCGCGCGAGCCCATAATCAGCAGCCTTACTTCGCTGTGNTCCTTAACGTATTGNCCTATGGCCTCCTCAGGCAGGCCCTGAAGNATAACGGTAGTGAACCGTACGGCCGGGAGCTGGCCNCGCTTGATTTCGGCGCGCAAGGAGTTGGCGAGCTTGCGCATNCCCGCNCCNGCAGCCTGNGCCAGNTCNACNGAAANCTCCACNGAGCCGGCATCGGAAGTTGCGGAATCGAGGGTGAGCGAATTGCTCAGGTTCATCAGCGGATTGCCGCGAGGCACGAGAAAGGCATGCAACAAAACCACCCTGTCGGCGATNCCNGTTTCGGCGGCCATGCGCAAGGCCATGCGGGCCGCGGCTATCGACTTGTCGGTAAAGTCGACCGGCACGAGTATGGCNCGGTTATCGTCGGCAGTAACCGCCCCTTCGGAACGNGCAAAAATCTCGGGATTTTCAATTACCCTCAACGCCAGCGGCAGATCGCTTTCGTTGATTCTTACCCTCACTCCGGCCGATAGCACGGGCGACGAAAGGTTAACGTTCTGGAGGGTGGCCGCAACGCCTTCGCGTTCNAGCAGGTCGCGCAGCTGCGCAGCCTTGTCGAACGTGTGTATAGCAATTGTTATAAGTCTATCGTTATCCACTGATATAGTCAAAAAAAGCGGAGGCTCCGAACACCTCCGCTTAAAAGTTTCTTTTTACTTCTTTTCTTCNGCGAGGATTTCCAGAGCCATGTCGTAAATGGTAGTATCGTCGAGAACAACGATGCCGCCGTCGGGGCCGGGCTCGATGTGAACGCCGTGGTTTTTACCGAATTCGTAATTGCTGCCGCCGAAATAGTTGCGTACGGTCTGAACGGTTATGTTGAGTTTATCGGCGATACGGTGCATGGAGCCGTCGGGCAGGGAATCCTTGAGTTGACGGAGCTCGTTGAATGTGATGGTCTTGCTCATGATAACGGATATTTTAAGTAAAGGGGGTTAATTATATAGCGTAAAGTTAGGGATAAAATCCGACCTGACAAAATAAATGAGCAAGTAGTTTTTATGTTTTACAACATATCAACCATAAATCACTGTAAGTTAGATAATTTCTATGGCGTCCGACGGAATCCACGCGCGGTGCTCGGAGTCGATGCGAACGTCATACCAGGTTTTATCGGCTCCGACAATGGAGTCGAGAATGGTAACCTTGGTGCCTTCGTGGAGCAGCAGGGCCTCCTCGGTGCGGTCTTTGGGCGTGCGGGGCGTGGTTGACAGAATAACCGACGGAGCGGTAACCACGGCGGTGTCGCCTCCGGCAACCCTGTGGGCGGAACGCACGGCAAGAATATTGGCTAACAGGCAAACTATCAGTAACGCGCCGGCACCGAAAAAGCCGGTTTTGCGCAACATAACGGCCGAGCTGAAGAAATAAACCAGCACTCCGGCCAGGGCGAGCACGAACGCACCCATGGCAATCCAGGCCCAGGCGTCGGGGTGCATGCGGCCGGCAATGTTGTCGACCGTGCCGCCGATCAGTCCGGCCTGAGGCTCGATGCGGTCAACGGTTTTGGAGTTGACAAATTCGAGATTGTCGAGAATGTCGGCATTGGTGGGGTCGAGGCGCAGAGCGCGCTCGTAGCTGACAATGGCCATGCCCGACAATCCGGCGCGATAATATGCGTTGCCGAGGTTATAATATCGGTCGGCCGAGGGCCCGAGGGAGTCGATAGATGCTTCGTAGAGCGCGGCGGCATTCAGGAAATCATCGGCAAGATAGGCCGAATCGGCACGTTCTATAATGCCCGCACGGAGCCCGAACGCACTGCAAGCGGCAGTCAGTATAATTATGGCAAGTTTCTTCATTTTAAATCTTCAATAGAGTTGATGACTTCGCGCGCGGCGGCAAACGACTGGTCGGCGGCGCCGGATGTCTGCGGGGTGTAGCGCGCCATCTCGCAATCGTTGAGCAACGAGTACAGATTGCTTATAAGCTCGGGCGACGCACCGCGGCGGACAAGAGCCTCCGAAATAGAGTCGCGGCTGAGCTGCGAGGCGGGCAGGCCGAGTTTGTCGGAAAGGTAGCTCTGCATGGCACGAAGCAGCTCGGCATAGAAGCCGTCGAGATTCTTGGCGCGCAGGAGCTTGCCGGCCTTGTTGAGGCGGCGGCGGGCAACCTTGCCGGCCTGGCGGAGCTTGCGGGCTTCGGGATCGGCGTTGCGGCTGCGCCACATTACGAACATAATTGCGCCGGCAACAACCAGAAGCAGCGGGTAAAGCGACCAATAGATGGCCGACTGCGACATAAAGCCTGCGCGCGCTGCCGGGGCCGAGGCATTGGGGCGGATATGGTGGATGTCGGTGTTTTTCGCCTTAATATCTTGCTTGCCGCTAACGGCAGTGGCGCTTACGTTGGCACCTTTCTTAACGTCAATTNCGTAGCCTTCGACCGGNATGGTTACATATTGNCCGCTCGACGGGTCGAAATAGCTGAAGTCAAAGCCGCCGATGGTGAATTTGCCCACNGACTGAGGCACGAAGGTGTATTCAACGGTTTCGGTGCCGGTCATGTTCGAGCCCGATACGCGTGCTGAATTATCGACCGAAGGCTCGTAAACCTCAAATTCCGAAGGGAAGTCGACCGCGGGCACATTGAGGAACTTAATATTGCCGGTGCCTTCAATGGTGTAGATAATCGAGGCGGCATCGTTGGTTTTAAACGAGTTGCCAACCAACTTCGACGAAGCGCGGAACTTGCCCACGGCTCCGTTGAAGCCTGCGGGCTTCGGTTCGGGCAGAGCCTTGACGGTCAGTGTTGTTGAACGCGGTTTGAGCTTCACATCGCGGCTCTCCATCGAGGGTCGGTAGCCGAAAAAGTCCTGAACATAGNTCTGGCGATAGGCACGCGCGGNGTNTTCGCCGCCGNNGAGGGTAATTNTGCCGGCACGCTGCGGGTAGAGCAACGCGCGGTAAACAACGGCTGAATACATCTGGCGACCGCCGACGTTTTCCGAGTGCCATTCGATATTCTGGGGCATTCCGAGGCTCTCGATCAGGCAGCCGTCGAATGTGGGCAACGCCGAAGTTGTCAGGCCTTCGACCTGCTGGTTCGAGGAATAGAGCTTGATTGAAGCCTCAACGGCCTGCTGCTCGTAGGCGCTTGATTGCGAAACCACAACGCGCATAAACAGTTCATCGGGGCCAATCTCAAAGTTCCCTCCCGGAGCCGGACGCGATGCCGAAGCGCCGCCCCCACCCTGCTGCGCGGGCTGACCTGCCGAAACGGTAAACTGGCCCGGTTGGGTTGAGTATTGCTTGCCGTTGACGGTCACGGTTACTGCCGGAACCTTCACCGTACCCTCCTCATCGGCAAGATAGGTAAAGGTATATGANTTGGTTTCGGAGCGCTGCATGCGGCCGTTGATAATCGACACGGACGACGACGTCGATGTGCCGGGGCCGCCTACAAACGAGCAACCGCTGAGGGTCAATGCCTTCGGGGGCTGAACATTGCCGTCGGGATTATTGACGGTAACGGCGATGGTGAAACGCTGGCCAACGCGAGGATTGCGTGGCAGCGAAATTTCGACGGAAGTCTGCGCCATGGCCGCGGCTACGGTTGCCACGGCTACGATAATGGAGATGAATAATCTGCGGAGTGCCATAGTTTTTCAATTACCAGTTGCGGCCATGCTGACGTCGGCCACCGCCCTTTGAGGGGTCACCCTTGGCGCGGGCGCGGGCTGCGGCGTCTTTTTTCTCAACGGCGTTGAGAATCTGGTCGCGGTTGCTTTGGCTAATATTTTGTTCCTGCTGCTGTTGCTGCCGGTCTTGATTCTGTTGCTGATCNTGGTTCTGCTTGTCCTGATTNTGGTCCTGATCCTGGTTCTGCTGCTGTTGTTGCTGCTGGTCCTGGTTCTGGTCCTGATTCTGGTCTTGGTTCTGATCCTGNTTTTGATCTTGATTCTGCAACTGCTTTTCAATAAAGCGGTAATTCTCGCGGGCGAGCTCATTTGCCGGATTCACGCGNAGNGCCTGCTTATAGGACTGCAATGCCTGCTGCAGCTGCTGNTGACCNTAGGCAACATTGCCNAGGTTATAGGCGGCATATTCCGCAACCTGCGGAGTCTGGGCCTTGACCAGCTGCTGCAGGGTCTGAATAGCGTTTTGCTGCAGTTCGGCATTGGATTCCGCCTGATCGCCGGCCAAGTGCAGCCGGGTCAGAGCCTGGTTATAGAGCCCGACTTCGGAGGTTGGGTTTACGCTCAGGGCGCGCGCATAGAGGATTTCGGCCTCGCGGTAGTGGCCCTGGCGGAACTGGTCGTTGCCGTCGCGGATATATTTGCGCTCGGGGCGCTGTGAATTGTCGGGGAACTGCAGGGCCGGCGCCATCGGAGCCTGGGCGGAAGCTATGCCGCCACACAGAGCCAGAATTGCAACCGCGGCTCCGCGGCTAAAGAAGTTATATTTGCGCAGGAAGCCGATTTTGCGGTTCGAGAATATGCAATCTATAATAATCATTATCAAAGCGAGCCAGGCAAACAGCGGGAACTGTTCGTCGGAAGCCGTATAGTTAATTTTTTCGAAATTCGTTTTCTTGATTTCATCCAGGCGCTGCACCAGGTCGTTGAGCGCCGAGGCCGATGCACCGTTGATATATACACCACCGCCGGCTGCAGCAATCTCCTGGGCCAACGGCTCGTTGAGATAGGTTGTAACAACCTGGCCGTTTTCATCTTTCAGCCAGTTGGTATAGCTGCGGTCGAGGGGAATCTGCGCTCCCTTGCCCGAACCGAGACCTATGACGTCAACCTCGATGCCCTCCTCCTTAGCGGCGCGGGCAACCGAAACGCCGTCGCCAATCTGATCTTCNGCATCGGTAATAACGATTATTGCGCGTTCAACGTCTTTCATTCCGCTGAACGAGTTCATGGCAACCTGAATGGCCGCGCCAATGTCAGTGCCCTGATTTTCGACCATGCCGGTTGAAATTTCGTTGAGATAGAGCTTGGCCGAAACGAAGTCGGGGGTAAGGGGCAGCTGGGTGAACGCATCGCCGGCAAAGACGATGAGGCCGACGCGGTCGTTGTCGAGTTTGCCGATCAGCGAGTTCAAAACGTGTTTGGCGCGCTGCAGACGCGAAACGCCGCGCGGGTCGTCGGTCGACGACGCGAGCATCGAGTTGGAAACGTCGAGCGCAATCATGATTTCGATGCCGCTGACTTCCTCTTCGGTCACCTTGCCTTTGGTGCGCGGACGCGCGAGCATAACAACCATCGAGGCAACGGCAATCAGCGAAATAACGATTTTGAGCGTAGGGAGATATTTCGACACGTCGGGCATCAGCGAGCTCAGAACCTCGGGATTGCCGAAGCGCGAAAGGCGGCGGCGACGCAAAAAGCGCATGCGCCAGAACAGCAGCGCAAACACCAAAACTGCGCCAAGCAGCCAAAGGAGTTGAGGATTAACAAAATTTACCATAGTTCTCAAGGTATTGAACGGGTAACGGTTAGCTTCAGCAGAAGCTGGAGAGTAAAGAAGCCGAAGGCGAGCCATGCCCACAGCATATAGTCATCTTCGGTGTGCGAGAAGTTGCGCACGTCGAACTCGGTTTTTTCCAGAGCATCGATTTCGGCAAACACATCGCTCAGGGCCGATGCCGACGTAGCTTCGAAATATTTGCCGCCGGTCATGCGGGCAATCTGTCCGAGCGACTGCGCATCGACGGGCGAGGTCATGAACATGCCCAAAACGTTGCCGTTTTCATCCTTATAGGCAACGGCCTGCTCAGCCTGTGCGGCGCCAACGCCGATGGTATATATCTTAACANCNAGGTCTTTGGCGNTTTCGGCAGCGGTTTCCGGAGCAACGACGCCGGCGTTGNTGGTGCCGTCGNTNATCAGGATTATGCTCTTGCTGACGGCCTGACCGTCTTTAATGCGGTTTATGGCCGATGCGATGCCGTCGCCAATAGCGGTGCCGTCGGCCGAAATCAGGCCGGTTTTCACGCCGCCGATATAGTTAGCGAGCATGGCGCGGTCGCTGGTCAGCGGCACTGCCGAGAAGCTCTCGCCGGCAAAGAGCACAAGGCCCATATTGTCGTTCTGGCGACCGTTGACAAACTGCGAGGCAACTTTCTTGGCCACTTCCAGGCGGTTCTGGCGGCCGAGGTCGGCGGCCTGCATCGAGCCCGAAATATCCATTACCAAGACAATGTCGGTGCCTTCAACATTGGTTTTGTTCCAGCTATCGTGGGTCTGCGGACGCGCAATAACCACTATCAGGCAGGCAATTGCGGCGCAACGCATGGCAAAAAGCGCATGGCGCATCCACGAGCGCCAGCCGCCGCTCACTCCCGCAAAGGCTCGAATCGACGACATTTGCAGCGCGGGCTCCTTATGGCGGCGCATAACATACCAGGCAATCAGCGGAATCAGCAGCAGGAGCAGCCACAAGGCGTGGGGGTGCATAAACTCTACGTTCATTTCGCGGCCTCCTTTCCGTCGGTTTCTTCAACCGGCTGGGGTTTGGTGTTCTCAACAAACTGCATGGCCTGCGAGAATGCNCGGGCATTGTCTTCGGGCAGCGGGCGCAGGCGGGCGAACTTAACATAGTCGGCCATTTCGAGGATTTCGTTCATCATNGCCGATGCCGACTTTTCAGGCACGGTGGCATAAACCGCACGCTTGATCTGCGGAGTTGTCATTTCCATAGCGTTGATGCCGAAACGGCCTTCGAGATACTGACGCAGAATTTCGGTGAGCTCGGTGTAGTATTCCTTTTCCCGGCCCTTTTCGCAGAGTTGGCGGGTGCGCAGTATATTGAGCTGTGTAATGGCCTTTTCGTAGGGCGGAACGGGCTTGGCCGGAGTGGCGAGCATCTGACCCAGACCACCCTTGCGGCGAATAATATAGGCGGCAACCCCGCCGGCAATAGCNAAGAGGCCGAGCAGACATGCCCACCAGTNNTNANAGANCCAGTCGGGCNCCCAGTCCCAGAAATGGCGCTTCTGAACCGCGTAGGGCATCATGTCGTGCACGGTGGTCATGGTGTCGACGTCGGCGGTGTAGACTTTGAGCACTATGGGGTTGGAGCGGAAAGTATCGATTCCCGAAACTATTGCCAGGTTGTTGATAACGACTTCGCCGGAATCCCAGGGCTGAACCAGCACGGTTCGGCGCAGCTGCAGGCGGTCGTTGCCCAAATCGGTGGTGTCGACCGGGCTCGACCAATTGATTTCAACTCCGGGCTGAATTTCAACAATCCTGTGGGCGGAGTCAACAGGGTCGGTGAGCCAGCGGGCAACCAGGGCGCGCGGCTGCAAAACCTCAAGGTCGACCTTGCGCAGGGCACCCTGCATAACGTCGACCGAATCAACAGTGGCCGAAACCTGAACCGGGCCGGCCCATGCTGCGCCGCTGATTGCGGCAAAAGCGGTTAATGCTAAAAGTTTCTTCATAGTTTATCTTAAACCGCGCTGGCGGAATAGAGACATCAGGGCTTTAACGTAATCTTCGTTGGTTGCAACGCTGGTTGAATCAACCCGGCAGCGGTTAAGGGTGTCGGTCATGGCCTGCTGGCGGTTGTACCACCATTTGCCGTAGGCTTTGCGAACCGCTTTCGACGAGGTGTCGACCCAACATTCGCCCTCACCTTCAAGGTCGGCAACGCGAATCAGGCCTACGTCGGGCAGGTCGGTGTCGCGGCGGTCATAAACCTGAATTGCCGTGAGGTCATGTTTGCGGGCGGCAATCGACATTGGCTGATAGTAGTCGGAATCGTCAATGAAATCCGAAATCAGGAATGCCGTGCACCGTTTTTTAATGGCATCGCTCAAATAGCGCAACGCAACGCCGATGTCGGTACCCTTTTCGTCGGGCGTAAAGTCGAGCAATTCGCGGATAATGAACAATATATGGCGCATACCCTTTTTCGGGGGTATGAACTTTTCAATTTTCGATGAAAAGAAGATAACGCCAATCTTATCGTTGTTCTGACTTGCCGAAAATGCCAGTGTTGCGGCTATTTCGGCAATCATTTCGCGCTTGGGCTCGCNAACGGCCCCGAACAGGCGCGAACCCGAAACGTCGACCAGAAGCATCATGGTCAGCTCGCGTTCCTCCTCATACACCTTAATATAAGGGTGATTCTGGCGCGCGGTAACGTTCCAGTCAATGTCGCGGATGTCGTCGCCATACTGATATTCGCGCACTTCGCTGAAGGTCATGCCGCGGCCCTTGAAGGCCGAGTGGTATTCTCCCGCAAAAATATTGCGCGATAGTCCCTTGGTCTTGATTTCAATCTTGCGGACCTTTTTAAGCAGCTCGTTTGCGTCCATGTCAGCTATGGTTTAGGGTACCTGAACCCGGTCGAGAATATTGGAAATAACCTCGTCGGTAGTAATATTATTGGCTTCGGCTTCGTAGCTCAGGCCGATGCGGTGGCGCAGAACGTCGTGACACACGGCGCGCACATCGTCGGGAACAACAAAGCCGCGGTGCTGCAGGAATGCGTAGGCGCGGGCGGCCTTGGCCAGAGCGATAGACGCACGCGGCGAAGCGCCGAACGAAATTATGCTCTTGAGGTCGTCGAGATTGTAGTCGGCNGGGAANCGGGTTGCGAATACGATGTCAACGATATAGCGTTCGATTTTTTCGTCGATATAGATTTTTTCAACNGTCTTTTGCGCNTCGAGCACCTCTTCGGGTTTGAGCAGGGCGCGGATGTCGGTCTTCACAGGCGAGATATTCTGGCGGATAATCAGCTTTTCATCCTCGCGGGTGGGATAGCCGATAATAACCTTGAGCAGGAAACGGTCGACCTGCGCTTCGGGCAGCGGATATGTGCCTTCCTGTTCAATGGGGTTCTGTGTGGCCATTACCAGGAACGGCTCATCGAGCTTGAAGGTGTTGTCGCCAATGGTTACCTGACGCTCCTGCATGGCTTCGAGCAGCGCTGACTGCACTTTGGCGGGAGCACGGTTGATTTCGTCGGCAAGCACGAAGTTTGCGAAAATCGGGCCCTTCTTAACCTGGAATGTTTCGTTTTTAACGGAATAGACCATCGTGCCGATAACGTCGGCCGGGAGCAGGTCGGGGGTAAACTGTATGCGGCTGTATTTGGCGTCGATGAGCTGGCTGAGGGTTTTGATAGCAAGGGTCTTAGCCAGACCGGGAACACCTTCGAGAAGAACATGGCCGTTGCTCAGCAGCGCAATGAGCAGCGACTCCACCAAGTGTTTCTGACCTACGATTGTCTGGTCCATACCTTTGACAATCAGGTCGATGAAATTACTTTTCGCGGCAACTATTTCGTTTAGCTCGCGGATATTTACTGGTTCGCTCATATTATGGGTAGTTTATTTAACACTGCAAAATTAACACTTTAACGTTTAAGTTAAAACAACAGTTTAGTTAATTATTATTATTTTTGGCTATTTAGCGTTAAAGCGCGCATATATAGCCGTGGCCATTTGCCGGGCAAGTCCCAATTGGTCAGCGTTTTGCGGATCGAGATTCAGCGAATCTGCCGAGGGGATAACGACCACCGTTCCGCGTGCCAGACGGTCGGGCCGGTCAAGTTTTGAGGCATTGGCTTCGTAGATGTAGGGCCAGAAATCCATGTGGCCATAATGTTTGCGGGCCATGGATGTGAGAAAATATCCCGAGGCGATGGTGTCGGTCACTACGGGCCTGGGGGCCACGACGATAACGGTATCCTCAACAAGGGCCGGCTCCGGCTCGTCGACTACTTCAACTACCTCAACGATTTCGAGCTCGGGCTCAGGTTCAGCCGGCGGCTCATCGGCAATGCGCGAATTGCCGCAGATATAGCCGCCAATAAAGCAGACAATGCAGCCAATCAACCACCAGGGCCAAGTCAGTGACCGCTTGGGCTCCTCGACCGGTTGGGGGTCGTACTGGTCGGACATGTCGGACGGGGCTGACCGGTCGGACGGGTCTGATTCTGCCGGTGCTGCCGGCTCTTCGGCCAGGGCTTCTTGCTCAAACTCAGCGGCTGCGGCGATTTCCTGCTCGGCCTCCGGCTGGGGGGCGGACCGGTCGGACGGGTCGGACATGTCTGACAAGTCGGACTGGTCCGACTCGTCATCGGGAAGTTCGATAGCCTCAAATGCTGCAAAGGGCGCATTAATTTCTTCGGCCAGAGTACTATCGGGGGCGTAAACAACGGTTTCATCGGAAACTACAAACGTGCCGAGGCCCGGCACTTCAACCTGGCCGTCGGTTTCAAGACGCTCGGCAATCAGCGCCGACAGTTCGCGCACAAAGAGTTCGGCATCGTCGGCGGTGACGCCTGTCAGTTTGGCGATTGTTTCGCTCAACTGATTCAAAATAATCGTATTATTCATCGGCCTTGGAAATTCTGCGTAGTTTACCCGCTGCGCGGAAGGTCATTTCAATTTCGGGCGGAAGGAGCAGGCGGCTGCCGGTGCTGTGGTCAACAACCTCCTTTTCGTCGTGTTTCACGGCCGTAAAATTTCCGAAACCGGGAATGGCAACGGTGTCGAGCTCCGAGCAATGTTGCTTAACGGCCTGCACAAAGCCCTGAAGCAACGCTTCGGTGGCTTTTTTATCGCGATTTATGCGCGAGGCAAGTTGTGCGGTAAATGTTTTCATCAGTCGTTAAATTCGGTTTGGACGGGC